>Ga0302326_10004564_pt1 | contig 32038 bp, 27 predicted proteins | sample Palsa_T0_3_FD_202264 | JGI IMG/M metagenome (GOLD analysis project Ga0302326, IMG submission 202264) | Peat permafrost microbial communities from Stordalen Mire near Abisko, Sweden - Palsa_T0_3 | ecosystem: Environmental > Terrestrial > Soil > Palsa > Peat permafrost | place: Sweden: Abisko...
ATTCCAACAGCGCCAGGGCCATCTCCCCGCGTTCGTGCTCCGGTGGTCCCAGGCCGGCTTGGCGCGCCTGAAAAAGCGTGTTGGCCACCTCTCCGAAGATATCCAATTGAAATTGCTTGTAGGCGGCATTGCCGGTGCGGACTGGGGCGGATTTTTCGTATCCCTGCAGCCACGGCAATTCCAGTTCAGTGAGCCTGCGTTCGCCGCGAAGCCCATAGAGAATGTTGAATTCGGCAGGGCTGCCGGCGACGGCTCGCAGAAGCCATTCCCGCCACGCTCGCGCCTCTTCCAGATAGCCGGCATTGAGCAGAGACTGCAGCGTGAAGGTCGCATCCCGCACCCAACAGAAGCGATAGTCCCAGTTGCGGACGCCGCCCAGCAGTTCGGGCAGAGAAGTGGTTGGCGCGGCTACGATTCCGCCGGTGGGCAGAAATGTCAGGGCCTTCAATGTGATCAGCGAACGCAGCACGGCATCGCGCCATTGACCCTGATAAGTGCAGCGATCCGACCATTCCCGCCACCATTTTTCTGTTTTCTCGATCGCCGCGTCACAGTTCAGCGGTTCAGGTTCCTGCCGGTGTGACGGATACCAGGTCAGGTTAAAGGAGACCTTTTGTCCTTCCGCAACGGTGAAGTCTGCCTTAGTCTGCATGTTTTCACCGCGAAGCGGAACATCCGTGCGCAGCCGGATCATGTCCGGACCGGCGATGGCGGAAATCCCACTCCCGGTCTGCAGAACCCAAGGCAGCACCGAGCCGTAGTCGAATCGAATCACCAGTTCCAGGTTCATACGGACCTGCCCTCTGGTGCCGACAACAGTGCGCACAAGCTCAGGCATGCCATTGCGAGGAATCATGCAGTCGATCAGGGTTGCCGATCCGCTTTCGGTCTGAAACTCAGTCTCCAGAATCAGAGTTCCGTCACGATAGCGGCGGCGTATGGCGCGGATCGGCTCGGAGGGCGAAATGGACCAATGACCGTTTTCAGAGGTTCCGAGCAGCGCGGCAAAACAGGCGCCGGAATCAAAGTGCGGAAGACAGAGCCAGTCGATCGAACCCTCTTTTGAGACCAGAGCCGCCGTGTGGCAGTCGCCAATCATAGCGTAATCTTCAATCGGTATGGACAGGCATTACCTCCACGGAATTGAGGTCGAATTGACGCAAGCTTGCGTTGGATGCTTTCGGGCCGGTAAAGGGAGTTGCAAAACCTTATCCTGACATAGCTACGTCCTAGCTCGCTGAAGGAAGTCTCGGGTAACGTCTTCGAGAGTCTGGCCTTTGGTTTCTGGAACCAACTTGTAAGAAAATATCCAACAAACCAGGCATATCACTGCATAGGCCCAGAAGACTCCCGCCGCCGTGCCGAAGGTCTTCTCTAAGACGCTCATCACATTTCCCAGGAAAAAGATTGAGGTTGCGGTTGAAACCCACACTACAACCGAACCCGTGGCCATTCCTTTGGCACGAACACGGGTGGGGAAAACCTCGGACATAATGAGCCAGGTCAGCGGAGCTAGACTGACGATGTAAGTTGCCATGCAGAAGTACATGGCTCCTACGATGAAGAAACCATGCAGCCCGAGATAGAAAAATGTGCCCATCAGGAGTTGAGCGAGGCCCATGCCGGCAACTCCCCAGAGCAGAAGCGGTCTTCGGCCGACGCGATCGACAATTAACATGGAAATGACAGTGACGATGATGTTAAAGATATTCATGATCACGGTCTGACCGATGGCGCCGCTCACCTGCGTGAAACCGGCTTTCTGGTAGATGATCGGAGCATAAAACGTCAGCGTGCTGACGCCTGTCCATTGCTGAAAGAATGCGAGCCCAACCGCAATGAGCAGGGCCACGCGCACGCCGGGGCTAAAGAGTTCCCAGATGTTTCCCTTTTCCTCGTGAATACTGGCGAGAATGTCCTTGATTTCCAGATCGGCGTTCTCCGCCCCGTCGGTTTTCGTTAATACGCTTCGCGCTTCCGGCAGGCGATTTTTTTCGACCAGCCAGCGAGGACTGTGGGGAACAAAGAACAGCCCCACGATCAGGACGAGGCCGGGGACGCAGGCGGAAGCGAACATCCACCGCCATGCCTCCGGCATCCCAGTTTTCAAAAGGAAGTACGCGACAATGATAGAAGCGGTCGAGCCGACTACAATCGCGAGCTGATTCAGGGTTACGAGACGGCCGCGGATGCGGGCGGGCGATGTTTCCGCGATGTACATGGGTGACACCACGGAAGCAAGCCCAACGCCAACCCCGCCCAGGATGCGGTAAAGGTTGAAATCAAACATCGCGTTCGCGAGGGCGGTTCCGACCGTACCGGCCAGAAATAAACCCGCCGCAATCATCAGGGTCCATTTTCGCCCCAAGGCGCTGTCAGACAATACGGGACCAAGAAAAGGTCCAAGGATGCAGCCGACCGACGCGCTGCCGAGAGCCCATGCCTCCTGCCCGAGAGTGAGTGCAAATTGACCCTTGAGCACTAACACGGCTCCCGTAATAATCGAGAGGTCGTAACCAAAAAGAAAGCCGCCAACGGCTGCGATCAGTGAAATTACGTATAAGTAGATGTCGGCGCCCGGCGCGCGAAAATGAGGATTCCCTGATTGATGGTGGGCTTTAGTCTGATCTTGATCCATGCCTTTGCTTTCCGTGCGCTCCCAGATTTATTTAACAAGATTTATCTCGACAGTACATCGTCGGAGACCGCCCATCATATCAGTGACCTGTTGCTTAGAGCTTTTTACCGCCGAGGACGCAGAGTACGCAGAGAAAATCGAACCTTGGCTAGAACCTTGAGTCAGGGACAAATGCTTAGAGCTTTTACCGCCGAGTCCTTCGGACGCCACGAACGATGCCATCCTACGAAATGCAATACTCTGATGCGGAGCGGGAGTTTTTCAATAAAGTGATGGGGTGCGAGGAAAAATCCTAAGATTACGTCACCGAACTGGTAGGCTTGCGGTGAGCACGCGCAGTTCATTCAGACACTCGCCTGTACTGATCTTTCCCGATAGAATAGCGTCGGATCGGTGGCCAGTCGCATATTTCTCCTGACCGCTGGTAAAAAATCGTGAGCAGTAGAGGCAATGCGAGGAGCAGCAATGAACGTTCAGAAAGTCCTGCGGACAATAGCAATCGGGGCGTTGGGGTTAGGGCTGTTTTCCATAAGCGCGGAGGCTAAGACGACAGTGACAAGCCAGTCATTTGGGAAGATGCCGGATGGAACTCCGGTAGAAATTTTTACGCTGAGCGACGGCTCCTACGAAGCTCGCATCGCATCGTACGGTGGAATTGTAGTTTCCCTCAAAGCTCCAGACCGTAACGGCAAGCCGGCGGATGTGGTGCTTGGTTTCGATGATCTCGACGGGTACGCAGGCAATTTCAACTCGACTTCTGTTGCGTTCTTCGGGGCGATCATTGGCCGTTATGCGAATCGCATCGCGCACGGCAGCTTTACGCTGGATGGCAAGAAGTATTCCCTGCCTTTGAACAACGGGGAGAACACTCTTCACGGCGGACCGCACGGCTTCAACAACGTGGTGTGGAAGGCAAAGGCGGTCGAGAATGGGGTGGAACTGAGTTATCTGAGCAAAGACGGCGAGGCGGGATATCCGGGCAACGTGTCGGCCGTGGTTCGGTACACGCTGGTGAAGGGAGATTTACGGATTGAGTATCGGGCAACGACGGACAAAGACACGGTGGTGAATCTGACGAATCACTCCTATTTCAATCTCGCCGGACAGGGTGACATCCTGAGTCATCAACTCACTCTCCATGCATCGCGCTTCACCCCCGTGGATGCCGGTCTGATTCCGACCGGTGAATTGAAATCCGTTGCCTCGACTCCGTTTGATTTCCGCAAACCGACTGCGATCGGAGCGCGGATCAGTGCGGACGATAAACAGCTCGTTCTTGGCCGCGGCTACGATCACAACTGGGTGCTCGATAGCAGTGGCGGGAAACTGACGGAAGCCGCCGAACTCTATGATCCAGGCAGCGGCCGCGTAATGAAAGTTCTGACGGATCAGCCGGGAATTCAGTTCTACAGCGGAAACTTCCTGGACGGCTCCATCAAAGGCAAGGGTGGAAAACCGGAACAGCTGCATGCGGCGTTGTGCCTGGAAACACAGCACTTTCCGGACTCACCGAATCATGCTGATTTCCCGACGACCGAGTTGAAGCCCGGGACTACTTATCACACGGTCACGGTCTACAGCTTTTCGGCTCGCTGAGGTATTTCGCCACCAATCCAAAGTCAGCAGCATGTCGGTGGAGGGCCGGGCGCCCTCACCCGGCGGGACGGGCGGGGCGCCCGTCTCTCCACTACTAAGTATGCGGAAATTTCTTGTGGCGATAACATCGATCGAAGATCCCAAACATAAGCGCGATCACCACAAACACCATCCAGCTGGCTTCGGGACCGAGCAGACCGCCCGTCAGCCATTGCGGGCCTTGCCAGCGGGCTTCAAGAAGGTGGCCGACGGCATACTCGCCGGCGTTTTGCCCCGACCAAACGAAGAGGTTGGCAAAATCAAAGGCAGCGTGGAAGCCGATGGCGAATGCCAACGAGCCGGTGCGGCGCAGCGTGAGACAGACGAACAGACCCAGCAGGCCGGTAGAGGCGAAGTCTTCCCAGCGCTCGTGCGGCTTGAGGAAATAGTGCAGCGCGCCGAAGCCGATCGAGAGCAGAATCGCCGCTGTCCAGAAGCCAATACCATCGGCGAGCGTGGTGAGGAGGTAGGCGCGGAACTGAAGCTCCTCGGAGAATCCGATGAGCAGGTTGGCGATGATCCAGAGGCCTGCGAAGTACCAGAACGCGCCGCCATGGATTGCGAGTCCGAGGATGCGATAGCCGCCGAAGACTGCAATCAAGCCCACGAGCAAAGAAGTAGAAGCCATGCCCCAGGCGAGTCCAACCCAGAAGTCGCCCCCGAAAGCGTTGCGTACCGGAATGCCGTAATCAGGAAAGCGGCGACGCTCGATGCGGGCCATAATCCAGGTGGCAAACAGCACCTCGATGAGCGACGTCAGTTCGCTGTAAACGGTACCTACAGGATCAAGGAACGAACGCTGTTGGGGATGGAAGATCTTCGGGATGATCCAGTTTTCCAGGAGGTATGAGAGTCCGACAAAGATGCCGACGAAAATGAGCAGGCGCCAGCCGGAACGCAAGCCGCGCGCGTTGAAAAAGATTTTTCTCATATCGCAAATACAATGGCCGCCGGTCTTTCGTTCTTCATTTGACCGCCTTCGCGGTGGAGCGAATCCGACGGCGCATTCTAGCATCCTTGATTTGCCGCAAAGAAGTGATCGAACAAATTCAAGATTGCGATGCGGAACGCAATTGACGGAGAGACAGTAACTGTCATAACATCGAACATTATGACTTCGGCTAACCATCATCATCACCACCATCACCACGCGATGAGTGTGTCGGCGGAGGACTACGGATCATAGCCTAAAAGCACTGATAGGAAATCCCAGCCCGCTGACGCAAACGCGCAGCGGGCTTTTTATTTCTGTTGCGCACGTTCGTGGCACTGGAAATAGTTTGCGGCACTGGGAAGGAATAGAAAGAGGAGGTTGCGATGGAGATCGACTTCGACAAAATGCAAGGCCTGGCGCCCGCAGTGATTCAGGATGCGGCCACCGGGGAGTTGTTGATGGTGGGCTTCATGAATCAAGAAGCGCTGCAGGCAACACTGCGAACCGGGTTCGTCACGTTCTACAGCCGCACCCGGCAGACGCTGTGGACCAAGGGAGAAACCTCGGGTAATTGCCTGGAGGTCGTGACGGCATGGACCGATTGCGACCGCGACACGGTGCTGCTGCGCGTCCGCGTGCTGGGCGAGGGCAAGGTTTGCCATACAGGGTCGAGATCCTGCTTTACGCAGGAACTACCGCTCGGCACAGCAACGCTTGGCACGGCGACGCCAGGCGCGGCGCAGGCCGCGGAGGAGGAGACGCGGCGATGAAACTTCGTCTGGGGATTCCGAAGGGAAGTTTGCAGGAAGCGACGCTCAACCTGTTCACACGCGCCGGGCTGCGCGTCTATACCAACGCCCGCTCCTACTTCGCCGGAACCGATGATCCGGAGATCGAATGCCTGCTGATTCGCGCGCAGGAAATGGCGCGCTACGTTGAACACGGCGCGCTGGACGCAGGCTTGACCGGTCTCGACTGGGTGCTGGAAAGCGGCCTTGATGTGGTCAGCGTTACCGACCTGATCTATGCCAAGCAGAGCATGGGAAAAGTGAAGTGGGTGCTGGCCGTGCCGGAAGATTCGGATTTCCGAAAACCGGAAGACCTTAAGGACAAGATCGTTGCCACTGAGCTTGTGAGTTTCACGCGAAACTATTTTGCCGCCCGCAACGTGCCGGTGCGGGTTGAGTTCTCCTGGGGCGCGACTGAAGTGAAGCCGCCATTGCTCGCTGATGCCATCGTCGAAGTCACCGAGACCGGGAGTTCGCTGCGCGCGAACCACTTGAGAATCATCGAAACCGTGCTGGAGTCCAACACGCAACTGATCGCGAACAAGGCAGCCTGGGCCGATCTCGAGCGGCGGCATAAGATCGAAAATCTGGCCGTGATGCTCCGCGGGGCCATCGCCGCGCTGGGCCGAGTCGGTCTGATGCTCAACGTGCGTAAGTCAGATTTATCCGCGGTTCTTGGCCTGCTGCCTGCGTTGCAGAATCCTACGGTCGCGCCATTGGCGGATGGCGAGTGGGTCGCGGTCAATACGGTCATCGAAGAACAAAGCGCCTGGTCGCTGATTCCGAAGCTCAAGCAAGCGAACGCCCAGGGCATCGTCGAGTATCCGCTGAATAAGGTGGTGATGTAATGCGCATTCTCGAGGGGCTTGGGAAGAACCGGTTCGTGCGGAAACTCGAGCAGCGCGGCGCGAGCGATCTGGCGGAGGTTGGGCCGGCGGTGCGGCGCATCGTGAACTGTGTCCGGCGCGATGGCGATCGAGCTTTACGCCGTTACGCAGTGCGGTGGGATGGATTAGGCGGGAACGATCCATTGCGTGTGTCGGAAACCGACCTGCATGACGCATGGCAGAAAATTTCTCCGGAGTTGCAAGATGCCATCACGCAGGCTGCGGACAACATTCGACGCTATTGCGAATGGCAGAAGCCGGAGGAGTGGCGGCGCGAGATTCAGCCCGGAGTTTGCGTGGGGCAACTGGTGCGTCCGCTGGATTCGGTCGGCTGCTATGTTCCCGGCGGCCGCTATCCGTTGCCTTCCACCCTGCTAATGACGGTGATTCCGGCGCTGGTGGCTGGCGTGCCGCAGATTCGCGTAGTTTCGCCGCGGCCGACGCAGGCGACTTTGGCGACTGCCGCATTTCTCGGCGTGCGCGAGTTCTACCGAGTTGGCGGAGCACATGCCGTCGCGGCCCTTGCCTATGGAACGAAGAGCATTCCGCGTGTGAGCAAAATCGTGGGACCGGGAAACCGTTACGTGACGGCCGCCAAAAAAATGGTTGCGTTCGATTGCGGCATTGAGTTCCTGGCGGGTCCTACCGAAGCGGTTGTGATCAGCGAGGATGGCGATCCGGTTTTCATCGCCTGTGATCTGGTGGCGCAGGCGGAGCATGATCCCGACGCGCTCTGCGTGTTGATTACGAGTTCGCGGGTACTGGCCAAAGCGGTCCAGGCAGAGGCGCAGAAGCGCACGCGCGCAAATCCGATTGCTGCTGAATCCCTTTCCCGTCGCGGAGCCATCATTCTGGTTGCTTCTCTCGACGACGCAGTCGAGACCGCGAACCGGATCGCGCCCGAGCATCTCACATTACCGGCGGCGCTGGCGCCGGCAGTGCGAAACGCCGGCTCAATTTTTCTTGAGGAGTGTACTCCCCAGGCAGCGGGCGACTACATCTCAGGTCCGAGCCATGTATTGCCGACCGGAACGATGGCGCGGGTTCGTGGCGGCTTGAGCGTGTTGGATTACGTCCGCGTCATTGCCTGCCAGGAAATCTCCCGCGAAGGGATTCGCCGAATCGCACCGGCGGCCATGGTTCTGGCTGAAGCAGAGGGCTTGCGCGGACACGCGGAATCGCTGCGAGTGAGGTGCTCGTATGCCTGAGCCGCGCCTGCTTGAGCCGCGCGCTGCCGTGAAGAGTTTGCATGCTTACCGGCCACCCCTGGCGGGTCGTAAGGGACTGCGTCTTGATTTCAACGAGAGCACAATCGGCTGCTCGCCTCTAGTACTGGCGCGGCTGCGATCGCTCGATAACGAAGCCCTGGCGCGGTATCCCGAGCGCGAACCGGTGGAAGCCGAGGTGGCGGATTTTCTGACGCTCGATGCAGCTCAGGTTCTGCTCACGAATGGTGTGGATGAAGCCATTCATCTGCTTTGCGCGACCTATCTCGATCCCGGGGACGAAGCGATCATTGTCGTGCCCACTTTTGCAATGTATGCCCTCTTCGCTGAAGCCGAAGGCGCTCAGGTGATCCAGATTCTCTCCGGCGAGAATTTCTCCTTTCCGTTGGACGAACTGCTTTCCCGGATCAGTGAACGTACACGGCTGATTGCCGTGGCGAATCCGAACAATCCGACGGGAACGGCGGTGGAGCGCGAAGTCCTTTTGCAAGTCGCTCGGGCGGCGCCCCAGGCGGCTGTTCTGGTGGATGAAGCATATTTTGAGTTTCACGGCGAGACGATGCTCGATCATAACCACGGCGAATGGCCGGGAAATCTATTCTTGGCGCGCACATTTTCCAAGGCCTACGGATTGGCGGGTCTCCGCATCGGCATTCTCGCCGGCGATGCGCGACAGATGGCCATGGTGCGCCGCGTCGCATCGCCCTACAACGTGAATGCGGTCGCTCTGGCTGTGTTGCCGGAAGCGCTTCGCGATCAGGAATATGTCGAGCGCTACGTAGCCGAGGTACGGCGCGGCCGGACCGCGCTGGAGCAGGCGCTCAGCTCGCTCGGCCTGCACTACTGGCCCAGCCACGCCAACTTCGTGCTCGTACGCGTCGGTTCCGCGCACGCAGAATTTATTCAGGCTTTGCGGGCACGCGGAATCCTGGTGCGCGATCGGAGCGCCGACCCTGGATGCGAGGGCTGCGTGCGCCTGACCGTGGGATCGGACGAACATACGCGAACCCTGATTGGCGCGCTGCGCGATGTGGTCGAGACGACGTTGTCGAGAAACTCGGGGAGCATGGTGGGGTGAAGGCATGAGGAAAGCCAGGCTGCATCGCAAGACGGCGGAAACCGAGATTCGCATCGCGCTCACGATCGAAGGTCGTGGAAGGTACGAGGTCTCGACGGGGATCCGTTTTTTGGACCACATGATGGAGCTCTTCGCGCGCCACGGCGCGTTCGATCTGAAACTCGCAGCCGCCGGCGACCTGGATGTGGACCAGCACCACACTGTCGAGGACGTCGGGATTGCACTGGGCGAGGTCTTCGACAGCGCTTTGGGAAATCGCCGCGGAATTCTGCGGGCCGGTTACTTCGTCATGCCCATGGACGAAACTCTCGCGCTGGCGGCGGTCGATTTCGGAGGGCGAGCCGCGGCAGTGGTCGACACAAAGGTCCGCGCGGTGCGGGTGGGCGATCTGCAGGTGGAACTGGTCCAGGATTTCTTCGAGGGTTTTGCGCGCGGCGCACGCGCCAATGTTCACGCCCGCGTCCTTTATGGACGATCCAGCCATCACAAGATCGAAGCGCTCTTCAAAGCTTTCGCACGAGCTCTGCGCGTGGCCTGCTCCCGCGACCGGCGCCTGCGCCGGATGCTCCCAAGCACCAAGGGACTCCTATGATCGCCATCGTGGATTATGGCGCGTGCAACTTGAATTCCGTGAAGAAGGCATTCGACTATCTTGGGGCTAAAGTTGTGGTGACGGACCAGCCTGCGGCGCTCGGAGCGGCGGACAAAATCGTGGTGCCGGGAGTGGGACATTTTTCCGCTCTGCAGGCTTTGGACCGCGCCGGCCTGCGCGAACCCTTATTGCAAGGCGCTTCCGGCGGCAAGCCGTTTCTCGGGATCTGCCTGGGAATGCAGTGGCTTTTCGAAGGAAGTGAGGAGGAAATCGGGATGGCGGGAGCAGGAATTTTTTCCGGAACGTGCCGGCGTTTCCCGGCCACCGTGAAATCGCCGCATGTCGGCTGGAATTCTCTGGCGGTGCAGGAAAACACAAAGTTGCTGCGAGGCATCCCGCAGGAGTCGCACGTCTACTACACACACTCTTTCCATGCGCCGGTGATCCCCGCCGCGACCGCGACCAGCGAATACGGACTGCAGTTTGCCGCTGCCGTCGAGCGCGATAACGTTTTCGGAGTGCAGTTCCATCCGGAAAAATCAGGCGAGATAGGTTTGTCGATCCTGAAGAATTTCTGCGAGGTGTGAGGTGTTGACCAAGCGCATCATCGCCTGCCTCGACATGGATGGCGGCCGCGTGGTGAAGGGAGTACGGTTCAAGAACCTGCGCGACGCAGGCGATCCCGCGGAATGTGCCATGGCGCACGCGCGCAATGGCGCCGACGAAATCGTGCTGCTCGACATTACCGCGACCAGCGGCAATCGGCGCACCATGCTGGACGCGGTCCGGGCGACGGCGCGTTCGTTATTTGTTCCGTTTACGGTGGGCGGAGGAATTCGCCAGCTCGAGGATGCTGCGGCCGTCTTCGATGCCGGCGCCGACAAAATCGCCATCAACTCAGCCGCCGTGAGCGACCCCGCATTGATCGGCAGGATTGCGGGGCGCTTTGGCTCGCAGGCCGTTGTAGTGGCCATCGATGCAAGAAAAGACGCAAGGAAGGTCGATGGAAGTTTTGAAGTGTTTGTTGCCGGAGGACGCGTGTCGACCGGCCGCGATGCGATCGAGTGGGCCCGCCAGGCGGCGGATTGCGGAGCGGGCGAGATCCTGCTGACTTCGATGGATCGGGACGGAACTCAATCCGGGTTCGACTGCCGACTGGTTCGCGAAGTGGCCGAGGCGGTTTCGATTCCTGTCATTGCGTCAGGCGGCGCAGGATCCGCGCGCCATTTCATCGACGTGTTTCAAGACGGTCGTGCTGACGCGGCTCTGGCGGCGTCCATTTTTCACTTCGGCATCGAAAATATCGCGGAACTGAAGCGCGAACTGCGCGATGCCGGAGTACCCGTGAGGTGGGCATGCTGATTCCGTCAATCGACCTGATGGGCGGCAAGATTGTGCAGTTAGTGCAGGGCGAGAAAAAAGCGCTGGAGTTCGACAACTTCGACTACTGGATCGAGCGCTTCTCCAAGTATCCGCTGGTACAAGTCATCGATCTTGACGCCGCCCGCGGCACGGGGAATAACCGGCCGATCGTGAATCAGATCCTGCAGCGGCTCAAATGCCAGGTTGGCGGCGGGATTCGCAGCGTCGAAACGGCACGCGAGATTCTCGAGGCGGGCGCCAGCCGGGTCATACTTGGATCGACGTTGTTGAAGGACGGCAAGATCAACACGGAAGGCGCTGCCGCGCTGGCCAGCGCACTCGGCGCCGCGCCGCTGGTGTTTGCCCTCGATTCCCGAGGCGGCCGGGTTGCGATCGACGGTTGGCGCAAAGAGACGGCCGTCACCGCGTTCGACATGATTCAGGCGCTCGAACCCTTCTGCGAAACTTTTCTTTACACGCATATCGATACGGAAGGCTTAATGGGCGGAATCCCAATGGAGACAGTGCGCGCGATCCGGCAAGCAACGTCGCGGAGCCTGGTGGTTGCGGGCGGCATCACCACCCAGGAGGAAATCGACAGCCTCGAAGCGCTCGGGATGGATGCGGTAGTGGGGATGGCTTTGTATTCGAACAGGATATTGGCGTGAAGCAACAATGCCAGCGACTTTCTTATTGCGAATGCGGGAGTAAAATGTTTCGTCGCCAGAAGGGAGGGTTTTATGCCGGTGAGCGAATTAAAACTGATTAAGAGATGCTTCGAGTACTGCGAAATCGACCAGATACGAAAGATACCCAAGAACACACGCGGAATATACGTCCTTTACCGAAGGCGGGAGGTCAAAGGGCAAGAGCAGTACAATGTCGTCTATATCGGGATGGCGAGGGGCAATAAGTCGGGAGCGCGCTCAAGGCTGGATGAACATAAAGAATCGAAGAAAAACAAGTGGACGCACTTCTCAATCTTCGAAGTGTGGGAGAACATCTTCGAAGATGAGGTTGCCGAACTGGAAGGCCTCTTCCGTCACATCTATCGAAAAGACCTCAAAGCAAACGCTCTCGCAAAGCAACGGAGCTTTAAGAAACTGGACAATGTGAGAGAGAAACTCGCTAATTGATTAAGTTCTACGGCGGCCAACAACTCAATTCAGGCTGCACTTAGTAGCCAATTATCGTCCAAAACGTAACTCAGATAGACTCGCCAGGAGTTGCCTAACAACTTTCCCACATTGGATGTACAATCCTGCCCGTAGTAACACATGTGATTTTTGAGCATATGAAACTTACTGTGTTGTTTGTGCTGCTTGCGTCGTTTGCGTCTGGTCAGACACGCGTGTTCCTTGAGGCGGGTGCTGGGTATAAAACTGTTCCAGGAGTTGACCATCCATTCCCCCGCACTGATTCAGCTGGTCACAACCAGTTTATGGAACTGGCAAAGACGTTTCTACAACGCTGCCCTGATCTAACTCCGACAGTAAACAAGGACAAGGCTGACTTTGTAGTCACGATGAACTGGGCGCCAACGACCAGGTACTTTATCGGAGGAAAGTTGATTCACAAGCCTGATCAGATACTCGTCGTCAACAAGGAGGGCGACATAATTTTTTCAGGCGTTGCTAGAACCGTTGGTGGAAACACAGACGATGCCTGCAAAGCCATTATTCACAGCCTGTCGCAACACGCTTTGACGAAGCGTGACGAGCCCGCCGAGAAAGCGGCGTCGGACCCGGCGCCCGTTGACGCTGCGGCGCCCACTGTCCCTGCCCCTCCCCCAGCAACTGCGGAGGCGGCGGTAAACTCAGCCGTCCCCGATTCCCCGCCATTTAATTCAGAGCCTACGGTAGAGGAGGCTCGAATCGGGCTTTGGTTTACCGGTAATCCGACAGCTAAACACGACGGACTTGAAATTTCCGGTGTACAGCCCAACGGACCCGCAGACAAAATCGATATGAAACCTGGTGATGTCATTGTCGCTCTCGACGGGCACTATCTTTACACCATCGACGATCTGCGCGCCGTACTTCGGGGCAACGAGCGCGAGGGGCGGCTCGCGATACGCTATCGACGCAACCGGCTCACCTATGACAACTATATTTCTCCCTCGGTGCTAAACGCCCGAATCCCCGCCAATAGTCGGTGAGGGTGACTCTACTGGGCAAGAGATTGATCACGAACTCTATGGTTCCCGGATCAGAGACGCGTCACAGAAAATGGCTGCAGTCGTCGCCAACCCGTTGAGAGGATTGGTGGAGCTAGTCGGGATCGAACCGACGACCTCATCGTTGCGAACGATGCGCTCTCCCAGCTGAGCTATAGCCCCGTAGCAAGGTCGGTTAATCGTTTATCTTAGCAGCCGTGAGTTGCTTTCGACTACAGGCGGTTCGTTAATCAGAGCAGGTTCGCGACGAACATTCAGGTGCGGCGGCTCTTTTATGCTCGGAGTGAGTACCGACTGCAACGGCTTCACACCTCGCTCGCTTCGCTTTGCGGGGACGGACGAATGCGTCCGTCCCTACGCAGGCTGGGATGGTGCGAACCTCGCTTCCCGTTTGCGACCGGCAAACAGCAGGTCCTTCCCCTTCGGCAAGCTCAGGGTCGGGATGAAAATGTTTTTATTTGTTCAGGATGACGACCAAACCGAGGTCGTCGCGCCCATAGCACCGGGTTGAAATTGAACCTATATACTTTAAAAGTGAGTTCTCATAGGGTAAAGCAGGTGGCCTCCGCGGACTTCCCGACCCGCTGGGGACATTTTCTCATTCACGGATTTACCACCAGCGCGTCGGCGTCCAACGATGGCGCCAAAACCGAAGAGGCCGTGGCGCTGGTGATGGGCGAGGTACACTCGGGATCGCCTCTGGTTCGCATTCACTCCCAGTGCCTGACCGGCGATGTATTCGGCTCGCTGCGCTGCGATTGCCGCCAGCAACTTGAAATGGCGCTCGCGATGATCGCGCAAGCCGGGGCGGGCGTCCTGATCTATGAGCAGCAGGAAGGCCGCGGCATTGGGTTGATGGCTAAGCTGCAGGCCTATGCCCTGCAGGACAGCGGTTTTGACACGGTGGAAGCGAACGAGCGTCTCGGATTTAAAGCCGACCAGCGCGAGTTCGTCATGCCGGTCGAAATTCTGAAGGCGTTGGACATTCGGCGCGTGCGCCTGCTTTCCAATAATCCTGACAAAGTCGCGGCGCTCGAACGCGCCGGCATCCAGGTGACCGAGCGTGTCCCGTGTGAAGTCGCGCCCACGGAGCATACGGAAGAGTACTTAAAGACGAAGCAGGAAAAGCTGGGACATGTGTTCAGCCGCCGCCGGACTCAGCACTAATAAGGAGTCAGGTATTGATTCGGGATGTCGGCTTCAAGGTGACAGCAACCTTTTTAGTCCATCCTTATTCTTGACCGGCAATCCGCGGAGCGCAGCTTGCACCAACGCCACGTAAACTTCGCGGGCTCCGGGATGCTTCCGCAGTACGGCCAGATGTTTCGACACGGTCTCCGCGTCTCCACGAATCAGCGGCCCGCTGAAAGACCGAGTTGGACCGAGGCGCGCGTAATTGGCCAGCGTCTGCCGGATGATGGGCAAGCTCTTACGCCGCGCGTCCTGTGGCGTGAATCCGGCAGCACGAGCCGCTTCTTCAATCGTCACCAGGAACGCGACAAACAGCGGCGATGTCAGAGTGGCCCACGCATGGTACGCCGCTTTGCGCGCGGCAGGCAGCGAAAAACTTTCGCCACCCAACTGGCGGACGATGCGTCGTGCGACTTGCGTGGCCGCGTCATCGCCTTCGATCGCAAAGGGCACGCCTTTTAAGGAAGGATGCGCTCCCGCAACAAACGTCATCAGCGGGTGAACCGAAGCAATCGCAACGCCGGCCTGACGCAGAGGGCTCAGTTCGCGGCTGAGCAGCGCTCCGCTGGAGTGGAAAGCGAAACGGACGCTTTCGCGAGATCGGTTCTGAAGTCGGCCTTTCTTGTCAGCAGATGCGTGTGCCGCGAGATGAAGTGCGAGAGCCGAGGCCGCTCCTCGAATCTCACGGTCGGAGACGCACAACCATAGCAACGTGGCGTCGAGCGCGGCGGAACTTGCGGTCACCGCGCGCGCGCGTACCTTCGCGGCGAGCGCGCGAGCGCGACGGCGCGACCGGGGCGAATCGCGGGCTATGATCTCGGTAATCGCGAAGCCGGCCTCGTTCAGCGCCAGGGCGAGAGATGTCGCCAGGTTTCCGGCTCCGACGATGGCAACGCTGGGATTTCTGGTCATTGATTATTATTATTTTGTTAGGTTCGTGACACCCCTTCTCGGAATACGCGAGAAGGGGCGCACCCCCGGCACTCCGGCGCAGTTAACCACCAAGGCCACCAAGGCACACGAAGGAAAGGGGCAAGAAGCCTTCGTGATCCTTCGTGCCTGCCCGGGTTTCGGGGCTCAATCGCGCAGCATACCTTAATATTGTTCTCATGGCGAAATCGGCAGCACCGAAATCAGCGGCAAATAAATCGAAACAAGCCCGCGTCCTCTCGTCCCGCATCAGTTATCAGGGCCCCGTGTTCAGCGTCACTACGGATGAAGTGGAAGAGCCTGGAGGCGTGCGGGCTCGTCGCGACGTGATTCGGCATTCCGGCTCCATCGTTGTTTTGGCAGTGGATGACACCCGAAAAGCGGGCCGCAAAGCCGAGCCGCGCATCCTGCTCGAACACCAGTATCGCCACGCCGCGCAGTCTATGATGTGGGAACTGCCCGCCGGCCGCATCGATGATGGAGAACCGGCGCTCGCCGCCGCCAAGCGCGAGTTGCTTGAGGAAACCGGTTATACTGCCCGCCACTGGAAAAGGATCCTGCATTTCTACGTAAGCCCCGGTTTTCTCGACGAAACCATGACCATCTACATGGCGCGCGATCTTCAAGCGGGCGAAGCGCAGCCCGAGCCGGACGAGAGGATCGCGATCAGATTTTTCACGTTATCCGAGGCGAAGCAGATGGCGCTCAATGGGCGCATCCGCGATGCCAAGACCATCTGCGGCATCCTATGGCTGGCTCAGATGGCCCGACCAGCGCGCTAAGCAGGGTGCCAGAAGCGCCCCGATGACGGTCCCCCACTTTCGGGCCGTCCAGGCCAGCCAGACCGTGCGCCGACGAGTCTTGACAGCACTCCCGGTGAGCAGCACAATGCCTACACATTTTTTGTGACTCCCGGGTATCACGCCTTTTTGGGGAGATTCGCAAAGAAGAGGGGGTGCGCGTGGAACGTCTGAAAGGCACCGTCAAGTGGTTCAACAATGCCAAGGGATACGGCTTCCTCGGCCGCGAAGATGGACCGGATGTATTCATTCACTACAGTTCAATCACCACCGAAGGATACAAGAGCCTGCAGGAGGGCGATCAGGTGGAGTTTGAGATTGTCCAGGGACAAAAGGGGCCGCAAGCGGCCAATGTAACCAAGGTCTCCTGATCGGGCCCGGAATGCCTGGGGTGGACGGGCGAGGGCGCCCGTCTCTCCACCGTAGAAACGGCTTTCTCAGGCTGGTTTTTCGCACCGAGCCGAGCGCACCTCGACGCCCGCGCTGATTGTGTCCTCCTACTCTTTTGTCTCGCGGCGGCTGCGCTTCCTTCAGCGTTACAATCTTCCTCGCGGGTGAACGCGGCTTACTTCGTCTCCGTCCGTAGTGAGACGGGGCTAGCCTCGTCTCTACCAACGGAATCTTTCCATGGATAACAAGGCCATAGCTGGACTTCTCTACGAAACTGCCGATCTGCTGCAGATCGACGGGCAGGATCCATTTCGCGTGCGCTCCTATCGCAACGCCGCCGAAGCCATTGAAGCGCTGCCGCAACAGGTGGCTGACCTGATCCAGGATCCAAAAAAACTTCTTGAAGTGCAGGGCATTGGCAAAGGGATGCTGGCAAATCTGCAGATGCTTTTCAAAGATGGACGCATCGAAGCGCACGCGGAGCTCCTGAAAAAATATCGGCCGTCGATGCTCGAATTGCTGAAGATTCAGGGGCTCGGTCCGAAGACGATTGCCTTGATCTGGAGCGCCTATCAGGTCAGCGATCTTGAGGGCGTGGAGAAACTTGCGCGCGAAGGCAAGATTCGCGAACTGCCGCGAATGGGCGAAAAACACGAGCTGAAGCTGCTCAAGGCAATCGAAGACTATCGCCGCATCGCTGGACGCTTTCTGCTCGACGTGGCTGAGGAACTGGCGGAAAAACTCACGGAGCATGTTTTTGCAGTTCCGGGAATAGAAAAGGTTACGCCTGCGGGATCGCTGCGGCGCGGACGCGAAACCGTCGGCGACCTCGATATCCTGGTTACGGGCAAGGGCTGCATTGAGGCAGAATCGCGGCAGAAGCTCATCGAACATCTGCTGCGTTTCCCCGGCCTGATGGACATCATCGCGCAAGGCGAAAACAAAGTCAGTTTCCGCCATCGCAATGGCATGCAGGTGGACGTGCGCCTGCTCCCTCCCGAATCTTTCGGAGCGGCCATGCAATATTTCACCGGCTCCAAGGCGCACAACGTGGCGCTGCGTCAACGCGCCCTCAAGATGGGATTTACGCTCAACGAGTACAGCCTGGCTACACTCGACGACGCCACGCCAGTTGCGCGCAAGACTGAAGAAGAGATCTACGGCAAGCTCAAGCTCGACTTCATCCCTCCCGAACTGCGCGAGAATCTTGGAGAGATCGAAGCTGCCGCCACGCACACGCTGCCAGCGCTGATTGAGCAAACTGACATCCGCGGCGACGTCCACATGCACACTGTCGAAACCGACGGCCGCAACACTATCGAAGAGATGGCCGAAGCAGCGCGCGAACGCGGCTACCAGTACATGGCGATCACCGATCACTCGAAGAATCTCGCTTTCGCAAACGGCCTCACCGAAGAACGAGCGCTCGCGCACATCGAAAGAATTCGTGCCGTCGACAAGCAAATGAAAGGTATCCGCATTTTTGCGGGCATCGAAGTCGATATTCTGGGCGATGGCTCGCTCGATCTCTCGGACTCGGTGCTGGAACAGATGGATATCGTGATCGCCAGCGTGCACTCGCAGTTCAATCTGGACCGCTCCGCCATGACCGATCGACTGCTCAAGGCGATTGCCAATCCCAATACTTCGTTGATCGGGCATCCCACCGGGCGCCAGTTGCTCCGTCGCGAGGCTTACCAGTTCGATGTGGACGCGGTTTTCAAAGCGGCGGCCAAACACAGAGTGGCGATGGAACTGAATTCTTATCCGGAACGACTCGACCTCAACGACGTCCATCTGAGAATGGCGAAACAGCATGGATTGAAGATCGTGATCAACACCGATTCTCACCACACGTCGCACATGGAAAAACTGCGTTACGGCATCACGCAGGCACGACGAGCCTGGCTGACCAAAGACGACGTGTTGAACACTTTGCCGGCGCAAGAATTTGCCCGCGCAATGAAGCACGGCTGGTAGTGTGTGCGGGATGATTGGTCGCGCGATAGTGGGAAAACCGGAGATCACAAGCGCGGGTTCGAAGAAGACTTTGACCGAGCACGTTTGGGGATGGTCTCAGCCGTCCCTCCGGAGGGACACTCACCCATAGCCTGGCGCGGGGCAAAACTGGGAAATAGATTGCCCACAAGTGCGCCGGCACGACCGCATCGCCTTTGTTAACATTCCCCTGCCAATGACAATCTCCTGCAGAATCAGTGGTTTAGGATGAACGATTCGCGCCGCTTTGGACTCTGACTTGCTACATCTGACTGTCGCACGAAGGTTACGGAGTCGATTCGCATTTGCGAACTGTTTTGCGCACCGCTGTTAGCATGAATCAGGGTCGAGGTTCAACCGGGAACACGAACCATCCTATGGAAAAGATCTGCGTTGGCGGAGGGCAATTCAGAAGCACCCTTTTTCAGAGGCTTGAAGAGTGGGAGTCCTGCAAGCGGGCGATGCTGGTCGAAATCGATCCCGTCACCAAGCGTTCGCGGCAATGCGTCGAATACGATTCTCCGAAGGAAGCCGCCGCGGACGAATTGCCCGCCATTTTATTCAAATCGACCACTGTGCTCGACGAAAAACTGTACGCCTGCACTTCCACCGAAGTCATGATCTATGAACTACCGTCCTTTCGGCTGGCGACTTATATTTCTCTTCCCTTCTTCAATGATGTTCATCACGTTTGTCCGACTCCGCAGGGAACGCTGCTGGTTATGGTCACCGGCCTCGACATGGTCGCCGAAGTTTCGCTCGAGGGAAAGTTCCTCCGGCATTGGGATGTAATGGGCGAGGATACCTGGAGCATCCACTCCCGGGACATCGACTACCGCAAGGTCCCGACTACCAAACCGCACCGTGCCCACGCCAACCATATTTTCGAGCTGGGAGATGAAATCTGGGTGACGCGATTTCACCAGCGCGATGCCATCAGCCTGCAGGATCCGCGGCGCAAAATCGAAATTGGCATTCAACGCCCTCACGATGGTTTCCTCTATAACGATCGTCTTTATTTCAGCACCGTCGATGGACACGTATTGCTGGCGAATCCTAAAACGCTCAAAGTAGATCGCGTCATCGATTTAAACAAAATGAGCGGTTCCAACGGCGACACGCTGGGCTGGTGCCGCGGATTGCTTCCACTGGACGAGCGCTTTCTGTGGGTGGGCTTTACCCGCATTCGTCCCACCAAGTTTCGCGAGAATCTGAATTGGGTTCGGGGGCAACGACAACTGGAGCATCGCCCGAGTCATGTCGCCCTTTATGATCTGCAGGCAGAAACTTGTCTCGAAGAGATCGAAACCGAACCGCACGGCATAGGCGTGGTCTTCACCCTTTTCAAGCCCCAGGTCGTGCCGGCAAGAATAGCGCCCAGGAAGGCTTACGCCCGCCCTGATTCAATGGCCTCCATGGGAGCGAGATCGGCGGAAAAGCCGTAGCAGCGACCATCACTCATGCGTAAGTTGGAAAAAAGACAGATCCTGAAAAACGTTGGCTCGAGCTGGTCCGCGCTCGCCATCAACGTGATGGTCGGCATTTTCCTTTCGCCGTTCATCCTGCATCACCTGGGCGATACCGGCTTCGGGGTCTGGGTGGTGATCTTCTCTGTAACCGGCTATTACGGTCTTTTCGATCTCGGCATCCGCTCCTCCATCATTCGCTACGTTTCCAAGTACACCGCCACCGACGATCGAAAAAATCTTGCCCACTTCGTCAATACCGCGCTGTTCAGCTACACCTGCATTGGCGTGGTAAGCATGGCCTTGACCTTCATGCTGAGTACGTCCGTCGAACACCTCTTTAAAATTCCGCCCGAAATGCATTCCCAGGCGCGCTTGCTGCTGTTAATGGTTGGCGCTTCGGTCAGCCTCAGCTTTCCGCTCGGCGTCTTTGGAGGCATGCTCGAGGGTTTGCAGCGCTTCTACATCCTGAACTGGACGAGCATCGGCGCCACCCTGGCTCGCGCCGCCCTGATCGTTTATTTTCTCAACCGCGGATACGGTCTGCTCACGGTCGCGCTGCTCACCGTCATTCTGCCGATTTTCTCCTCGATTCTTCGCGGCATCATCGTATTCCGCCTGTGTCCCGTGCCCATTGGTCTCAAGCATGTGGATCGCGCCTCCTTCCGCCACATGGTCAATTACGGTGGCACGACCTTTCTGGTGCTGGTGGCTGCGCGCCTTCGTTTTCGCACCGACGCGATCGTTCTCGGCACCATGATGTCGGCGGTCGCCGTTACCTACTTCAACATTGGCAGCCGCATCGTCGACTACGCGCAGGAATTCGTCTCCAGCCTGGCCCAGGTCTTTGTCCCCATGTCGAGTCAGTCGGAGGCCACCGGCAATCTTGATCGGGTTCGCAAGATTTATATCGCCGGCAATCGTGTCTGCGCTTTCCTGATTCTTCCCATCACGGCCATTCTGATTCTTCTCGGCAAGCACATCATCCGCATATGGGTGGGAGCCCGCTACGTCCCGCACAGCTATCCGGTGCTGGTGGTGATGATCATTCCTTACGCGCTTTTGATGTCGCAGGCTGCGTCCGGGCGCATCTTGTTCGGCCTCGGCAAACATCAGGTCTATGCCGCCATCACTGTGATTGAGGGCATCGCCAACCTTATCCTCAGCATCGCGCTCGTCCCTCCGCTCGGAATTATCGGCGACGCGCTTGGCACCGCTATTCCGCTCACCTTTACGTGTCTGGTGTTTTTGCCGCGGCACTTGAAGAAGCAAATCGGCGTTCCGGTCGGAACTTTCCTGCGCCAGGCCTATACTCTGCCCATTCTTTTGACCCTTCCGCTAGTGGTCGCGCTCTGGCTCGCCAACCGATTTTTTTATCCCCGGAACCTGATTCAGTTGGTGCTGGAAATCCTGGCGGCGTCGGCAATCTACGGAGTCGGGCTACTCTGGGCCTATCGCACGAACCGCGCGTTTCACGTCGCCGAAATTGCCGGATTGACGCGCCCGTCCCCTCCCGCACAACCGCCCCAGGCGGTGGTTGCGGTGGAATACCAGGGTGAACAATAAACGGTGAATGTGACCTGCGACCAATGTCAGGGGTTGCACGCGTGACCATACGCGTTCATTCATTTCCCACAATCTGGGTGCAAGGTTGCAATCTGCTTCACACCCGCCCAGTGGACCGGGAAATACTAAGGTAAGATTGTGTTTAGCTATTGTTTTTAATGGTTTACGGATGGTTCGCGGGCTGGCTTTCGGAAGGTGAATTGCATCTTCTCGATGTACCATCGACTTCATGCCAAAATTCGTGTTGTTTGCCCTACTCTCCGAGCCAGTTTTAGAGACGGGCGGTTCCGCTCGTGTTCCGTCCGTTACCTGCAGCTCCGGCAAGTCGCTTGACGAGATACGGCAAATAGGACGAGCTTAGATATAGACCCACAAGCGATTTTGAACTTCAGCATAAATTTTGGTTAGAAACATCTGGAGGAATACTGCTTTGACCGCAATGACCAGTCACCTAATCGCCCCGCACGGGGGAGAGCTTGTCCAACTGCAAGTGCCGGCCGCGCGCGCCGCCGAGTTAAAAGCGCAATCGAAGGATTGGCCTTCATGGGACCTGACCGCCCGGCAGCTCTGTGATCTGGAACTGCTGATGAGCGGCGGCTTCTCGCCGCTGCGTGGGTTCCTGAACCGTGCCGATTACGAGGGCGTCTGTAAAGACATGCGTCTGGCGGACGGCACGCTCTGGCCGATGCCGATCACGCTGGATGTTACCGAGGACTTCGCCAAGAAGGTGAAGTCCGGGGACAAGATCGCGCTGCGCGACCCCGAAGGGGTGATGCTCGCCGTCCTGAGCGTCGAAGATGTCTGGCAGCCTGACCGCAAAGCCGAAGCCCAGTTGGTTTTTGGTTCCACCAGCGCGGCGCATCCGGGAGCCGATTACGCCATCAACAAATCGAATCCCTGGTACGTAGGCGGAAAAGTTGAAGGAGTACAGGATCCGTCGCACTATGATTTCCGCTCGCTGCGGCTTACCCCCGCCGACCTGCGCGCCGAATTCGGCCGCCTGGGGTGGACCACCGTCGTGGCCTTCCAGACGCGCAATCCCATGCATCGCGCTCACGTCGAGCTCACCATGCGCGCCGCCAAGCAGGTTCAGGCGAACCTGCTGATTCATCCCTCGGTGGGTATGACTAAGCCGGGCGACGTCGATTATTTCGTGCGCACGCGCTGCTATCAACTGCTGCTCTCGAAATATCCGAAAGGCACGGTCGAGCTCGCCATGCTGCCGCTCGCCATGCGCATGGGCGGACCGCGCGAAGCGGTATGGCACGGCCTGATTCGCAAGAACCATGGCTGCACCCACTTCATCGTGGGCCGCGATCACGCCGGTCCGGGAAAGGACACCGACGGCAAGAATTTCTATGGTCCATATGACGCCCAGGAGCTGTTCAAAAAGCATGAGGAAGAAATTGGCGTCACCATGGTGCCCTTCCAAATGATGGTGTATCTGGAGAACGAGGACCGTTACGTTCCGGCGGACGAAGTGCCGCAGGGGGCGAAAGTGCTCGATATCTCAGGAACGGAGTTGCGCCACCGCCTGAACGAAGGCCGCGACATCCCGGCTTGGTTCACGTATCCCGAAGTTGTGCAGGAATTGCGCCGCAGCTATCCGCCACGGCACAAACAGGGCGTCACCATTTTCTTTACCGGACTCTCGGGATCGGGCAAATCAACTATCGCCAACGCGCTGATCACGAAGTTCCTGGAGATGGGCGGACGTCCGGTCACTCTGCTCGATGGCGACCTGGTGCGCAAGAACCTCTCGAGCGAACTGGGTTTCTCCAAGGAGCATCGGGACATCAACATCCGGCGCATCGGCTACGTTGCCTCCGAGATCACGAAGAACGGCGGCATTGCCGTGTGCGCGCCCATCGCTCCCTACGAAGCGACGCGCAAAGCCGTGCGGCAGATGATTGACCCGTTCGGAGGATTCATACTGGTGCACGCGGCCACCTCGATCGAAGTCTGTGAACAGCGCGACCGTAAGGGCCTTTACGCCAAGGCTCGCGCCGGCATCGTCAAGGAATTTACCGGCATCTCGGATCCATACGAGGCACCGACCGATGCCGAAGTTGTGATTGACACCGCCAAACTGACCCCCGAGGAAGCAGCGCAGACCATTATTCTGCACCTCGAGCGAGAAGGTTTCGTCGGAGCCAGCGACAACGGATAATAATGCCAATTATGTCGATCAGTTCAATGGACTTCATGACATAATGACATTGGAGAGCGGCGCTGAGCGCCGCTTCTCAGCTCCTTAACCTGGTTTTGCTCCGCCGGAAACCGGGAGCTGCTCAAGAATGGCATGGACTTTTCGCTCCTAAAAATACTGATCGGCTTCACGGTAGGGACGCTGATTGGCTTGACGGGTGTGGGCGGCGGCGTGTTGCTGCTGCCCCTGCTGATCTTCGGCCTGCACGTACCCCCGATTGTTGCTGTCGGCAGCGATGCCTTGTGTAACTTCTTCACCAAGATTCCCGCCAGCATCGTGCATTTCCGCAAGGGCACTGTCCGGATGAAAATCGTACTGGCGCTCGCGGTCGGCAGCATTCCCGGATCTTACCTTGGCGTGACTCTGCTTGTGCACCTGCGCCAGGTCCACGGCGCCGGCGTCAACGATTTCATCAAGTCCGCTGTGGGATTATTGCTGGTCATCGTCCCCGCTCTGCTTCTGTTCCAAAGACGCATCGAAGATCACCTCGTCGGCCGTCAGCCCACCATGCAGTCATTTGCCTTCATGAGTGTGATTGGTCTGGTTGGCGGATTCCTTGTGGGCATCACTTCGGTCGGGTCCGGCAGCATCATTATGATGTTGCTTCTCTTGTGTTATTCGTTCCCTCCCAAGATCATGGTGGGAACGGATATTGCTCATGCCGTGATTCTCACCGGCGTCACCGGTCTGCTCCACTTCCGGGCGGGCAACGTCGACGGGCATTTGGTCGGAGCGATATTGATCGGCTCCATCCCCGGGGGCATACTAGGCTCGTATCTGGCGACGAGGGTTCCTGTCCTCTGGCTGCGCAGAATTTTGTGCGCCGTCCTACTCATGACTGGCGCAAGAATGCTGTGGGCTTAAGAGCAGCTGTCAGCTGTCAGCTGTCAGCTCTCAGCTCTCAGTTTTCGGAGAACTTGTGGCAGGAAGTCGAGGACTGTAACTGGGAACTTTGAACTAATCATGGAGTCCAATTGACCTCATACTCATCCTCATCCAAAGAAACTCTCGAACGCATTCACGCCGCGCTTGAAGCAGCGCGGAGAGTGCTCAACCGCTTTACGCCCGGCGCTATCGAAACCGAATACAAAGTTGGACACGATCCCGTCACCGAGGCCGACCGCGCGGTCGACGATGTTCTGCGCAAGAACCTTCTCCGCGCCGATGAGGGCTGGCTCTCAGAAGAAACCGTGGACGACTTTATTCGCCTCGACAAACAACGGGTCTGGGTGGTTGATCCCCTCGACGGCACTCGCGAGTTCGTGCAAGGTATCCCCGAGTTCTGCGTTTCGATTGCGATGGTTGAGAATGGAATTCCTGTCGCCGGCGGAATTTGCAATCCTGCAACCGACGAACTGATTCTCGGATCGCGGGAGACCGGCGTGACCTACAATGGCAAACCCGCGCAGCCGAGCCAGCGCAAAGATCTGCACGGCGCGCTCGTGCTCGCCAGCCGCAGCGAAGTGAATCGGGGCGAGTGGAAGCAGTTTGAGTCCGCCGAATTCAAAATTCGTCCGATGGGATCGGTCGCCTACAAGTTGGGGCTGGTTGCTGCCGGCCGCGCCGATCTTACCTTTACGCTGGTTCCAAAAAATGAGTGGGACGTCGCCGCCGGTGCGGCGTTGGTCGAAAGCGCCGGAGGCTGGGTGCTGAAACTCGACAATTCTCCACTGCGCTGCAACCAGAAGAATCCGCTGATCTCCGGCCTGCTGGCGGGCAGCCCATTTCTGCGTGATCCACTGCTCGCCATGCTCGAACGGCGCTCGCAGACGGTGGGCAGCGACAAGCAATCGTAAAGAGAATCATGTCTGCGTCGCGCATTGTGTTCCTGATGTACCACGAGCTCGAGCTCGCTGGCCGCAAGCTCTGCCAGTCCGAGCCCGGCTACGTGCGCTACATTCTGCCGCTTGGAACCTTCCGCGGTCAGACTCCGGCTGGCGCGGCCTCAACGTCGGCGAATCTCTTCGCTATCCTTCCGAGCCGAGCGTTTGCATCACCTTTGACGATGGCTGCGAAACGGATCTCATCGCTGCCGCCCCCGTGCTTCGCGAGTTCGGCTTCAACGCCACCTTCTACCTCACGGCTGGATTCCTCGGCACACCCGGCTACCTCAGTGCCGGCCAGGTGCGCGATCTCGACGCGCAAGGTTTTCAGATCGGCTGCCATTCGATGACGCACCCTTACCTTTCCGATCTTCCGGAACCAGAACTAAAGCGCGAAATCATGGACGCGAAGCTCCACCTAGAAACCATCGTCGGACATTCCATCGCACACTTCTCATGCCCCGGAGGACGCTATAATCAGCGCACGCTCCAGATGGCGCGCCACGCCGGATTCGCAACCGTCGCCAACAGCCAGTTTTATTCCAACTCCGCCAGCACCAACCCCTACGAACTCGGACGCGTAGCCATGTTGCGCGATCTGTCTATCGAGGAGTTCAGCGCCATCTGCCGCGGCCGCGGTTTGTGGAAAAAACGACTCAGGAATCAAACTCGCCAAGTGGTCCAAACCATTTTGGGAAATAACGCCTACGATCAAATGCGCTCCTTCTTATTGGATGCACGCCGCCAGTAACATAACTCCTGGTTACTTTAGTTTCCCTGTTTCAGCCTGATTCGCCGGATTTCCTATAAGTCCAAACCGCCCGGCCCGAGACGCTTTCACCGATCTCGCAACAGAAAACTAGTGGCCACTGGCAGACGCGAATCGGTACAAGCCCGAGATCCGTACTACCGTGACTGCAAATGAACTAGTGGCATCTGGGAACAGTATCCCAATGTCGTTAGATTCAGCGTGAGGACAATCGACTAGTCCCCCAATTCAGTAGGGTCGAGGGCTCGCAATGGTGGAAAGAGTAGCAAGGTTCGCCGCAAAGCATGTTTTTCCTGGTAATTTCCGATTGTCCCTCACACAACGCCTAAGCGTTTTACTACTCCTGCCACTGTTCGCGCTGATGACCACCTCTTGCGGTATGCCGGCACAAGCGGCTGGCGCGCAGAATTTTGTACCGAATGATATTAACCGACACAATTTGTTCTTGTCGGGCATTTTTCCCAGTGGCAAGGTCAACCAGTCGTACGACGCCATGCTCCTGGTCCTCGGCGGAAGTGCTCCGTACCATTTCTCCGTGAAGACCGGCGCGCTGCCCGCGGGCGTCAGTATGAACCCCACCACGGGGACGTTCTCGGGAAGGCCCACAACCGCCGGCACCTACGCATTCGAGGTAATTGTGACGGACTCACCACGCCTCGAAGAGGGCAGCCAGACGTTCGCGGTTACCATCGGTGCAGGCAGCAGTAGCGGCGGCGGCAGTGGTAGCGGCAACAGCGTCGCAGTCAGTGTGTCTCCGGCCAACGCAACTTTGTTCTCGAGTCAGAAGCAGCAGTACACCGCCACGGTCAGCGGAACTTCCAATACTGCGGTGACCTGGTCGGCAACCGCAGGCACGATCAATAGCAACGGCCTTTACACCGCGCCTACCGTAACCGCGCAAACTAACGCAACCGTCACCGCTACCAGCAGTGCGGACTCCTCGAAGTCAGCGAGCGCAACCGCCACGGTGAACCCGGTGAATACCACCACAACCCTGCAAATTACCAGCGGGAGTCTTCCCCAGGGGCAGCAGGGCGCGACGTATGGTGAAGTCTTCACCGCGACCGGCGGAACTCCGCCTTACAGCTGGAGCATTTCCGCCGGCGCCGCTCCAGCGGGAATCACGATGGCTTCGACCGGGGATCTTGCTGGCATACCGACTGCGCTCGGCGCATTCAACTTCACGGTCACGGTCACCGACACCATGCAGAACACCGCAACCGGAAATTTCAGCGTTACAGTCATTGCGGGGAGCAATTTCGATGGTCCCGCCGAACTGCCGCGCGTGACCGTTCCGAGTGCGATGGCTGACACACCCGCGCCGGGAACAGTGATCAGCGTCAATGCCGGCGGCGATCTGCAAACGGCGCTGGACAACGCCAACTGCGGCGACACGATTCAACTTCAAGCGGGTGCAACCTTTACCGGCAAGGTCATGGTGCCGGCCAAGAACTGCGACATCAACCACTGGATCATCATCCGAACCAGCGCTCCAGACAGCGTTTTGCCGGCGGAAGGGCAGCGCGCTACACCCTGCTATGCAGGGGTTGCTTCTCTGGTGGGCCGCCCGCAATATAGTTGCCCGAATGCGCAGAACGTGATGGCGAAGATACAGATGCAAGCCGGGGGCGACGGCCCGATCCAATTCGCCACCGGCGCCAACTTTTACCGCTTTACCGGTCTGGAGATGACTCGTCCCGCTGGAACGCCTGGGAGCGCACGCCTGATGTCGGGCAAAGGCACCGTCGATCACCTGGTGGTCGATCGCTCCTGGCTGCATGGAGCGCTGCAGGATGAGACTCACGCCGGATTGGACATGGATGGCATGACCAATGTGGCAGTCGTCGATTCGTATTTCAGCGATTTCCATTGCATCGCAGTTACCGGGTCGTGTACCGACGCTCACGCGGTCGCCGGTGGAGTCAGCGATACGCAGGATGGTCCCTATAAGATCCAGGACAACTTTCTGGAAGCCTCGGGCGAGGCCATTCTGCTCGGCGGGGGACCGGCCACTTTTAGTCCCGCTGACATTGAAATCCTGAACAATCACTTCTGGAAGCCGTGGCAGTGGATGCCCGGCAGCCCGAACTTCATCGGCGGAGTCAACGGTCGTCCCTTCATCGTCAAGAATCACCTTGAACTCAAGAACGCGGTTCGCGTCCTGGTTGATTCGAACCTTATGGAAAATAGCTGGGGCGGCTTCAGCCAATCGGGTTTTGGCATCGTGATTACCCCCAAGAACCAACACACCACCAACGGCTCCAATGTGTGCCCGGCGTGCAAGGTGACGGACGTTACGATCCGCTACACACAGATCTCGCATGCGGGAGCCGGTATACAGATGGCGACCAACCTGTCGGATACCACGAGCGCTGGCGCTGGCGCACCCGCGCTGGCAGGAGCACGCTGGAGTCTGCATGACCTTGTGATCGACGACCTCAACCCCAAGTACGACGGCGGAGGCAGCCTGTTCGAGATCATGAACAACTGGCCCGAGAACGGGCTCAACAATCTCACCATCAACCACATCACCGCTTTCCCGTATTCCGGCAGCCATGCCATGGTTGTGGGAAATATGAAGACTAATCAGCCGATGTCCGCGTTCGTCTTCACCAACAACCTGATCACTACCGGCCGCTATCCCATCTGGAATGCAGGTGGAGGTTCTGGTAGTTGCGCCTACGAGGACGTGCCCATCACCAGCCTCACTAAGTGTTTCACCCCCTACACGTTTGGCTACAACGGCCTGGTCGCGTCACCAACCTCGTTTCCGCCGTCGGTGTGGCCAACGAACAACATGTTCCCGCAATCCGTCAATGATGTGGAGTTCGTGAATTACAGCGACGGGGTCGGTGGAAACTACGAGCTCCAGCCCACCAGTCCGTACATAGGCAAGGGCTCGGATGGCAAGAATCTCGGCGCCGACATTGTTGGGCTCACCGCGGCGCTGGCAAATGTCCAATAGCTTTTAACTTCGACTGATTTTCGGTTCAGACCGTGTGGTGGCGGGGCTTTGCCCCGCTGGACGGGGCAAAGCCCCGTCACCACACAAGACCACACCGATTTTCAAACAAGCAAGGTCCGCGGCAAGCTGCGAACCTTCTTCTTTCTCCCATAATTACTAACTGCCCGGAAAGTCTACGGCCGACGGCCGCGTGCTATCATCCGTTCGAGCGGGTACACTATGGACGGAAGGCCTCTCCGTGGTGATTACAGGCGCATGCGCGGGGCGTGCGATCCATACGTACGATCAACACGTACGATCACACGTACGACAGCAACAGGAGAAACTGAACCATGCCTCCGCTTTTTTTTCGATCCTCTCGTTCGGTCCTCGTCATAAAAAGGTCGTTGCCGAAATACTTTAATTATTCCTGCCTGATCCTCTGCCTGGTCTCTTTTTTTGTCGTCTGCTCCGCGCCTGCGGCGTTGGCCGCTGCGCCTCCTCTTGAGGAGAATGCTTATTGCGGCAAGGGCAATGTCGCCCATTTCGGGGGCAAGGACGGTCCCGCCGAACTGCCCAGGGCCTGTTACTACACGGCGCTCGACGGAACGCCGTCGCCCGGAAAACAGATTCACGTCGCCGCCAAGTCTGATCTGACCGCCGCCGTCGACCACGCAAAATGCGGAGACACGCTGCTTCTGGCGGCTGGAGCGTCCTTTGAGGCGCTCGAACTGCCCGCGAAGAAATGTGACGACCAGCACTACATCACCATACGAACCGATACGCCTGACGCACAGCTGCCGCCCGAGGGCACGCGGATCAGTCCGGCATGGGCGGGAGTGGCCAGCCTTCCCGGACGCCCGCAATTCAACCAGCCCGCCGGTGGCCCGGCCAAATTGATGGCCACGATCCTAGTCAGGCGTCCTTCGGGGGTGTTGGTGGGCGATCATGTCCGCTTTATCGGAATCGAATGGACCAGCGATCCGGCGCTCAACATCGGACGCATGGTGACTTTGGATAACGCCGACCACATCATCCTGGACCGCAACTGGATCCATCCTCCGGAAGGCGCCGAAATCGGCAAGGGAGTGGGATTGACAGCGGGCTCTCACGTCATCGCCGTGATCAATTCCTACATCAGTGGCTTCAACTGCGTGGCCCGAACCGGCAAATGCACCGATGCGACAGCGGTAGGTGGCGGCAGCGGCGATGAACCCACCGGCATCTTCAAGATCTACAACAATTTTCTGGAGGCGTCCGGAGAAAACATTCTCTTTGGCGGAGCCGCTGCGACGGTGAATCCGGCGGACATCGAGATCCGCCGTAACCATCTTTTTAAGCCCCTTTTATGGAAGCAGGGCGAGCCGGGCTATAACCCGACCGCGTCAGGACAACCCTTTATCGTGAAGAACAATTTCGAATTGAAAAACGCGCAGCGCGTCCTATTCGAGGCCAATCTCCTGGAAGGCAGCTGGGGCGGATTCTCGCAGCGGGGATTTTCGATTCTTCTGACGCCAAAGAACCAGGAGAACAAATGCCCGGCCTGCGTCGTGGATGACATCACCATCCGCTACTGCCGAATTCGTAATGTCGCTGGCGTGTTCCAGATCGCCAATGCACTCTCCGATGCCGGCGGCGCGTCCACCGATGGTGGGCGCTACAGTATTCACGACCTCGTGGCCGACGGAGTTCGCGGCCAGGCCTTCGGTGGAGGAGGACCATTCATTCTCATGATTGTTTTCCGGCCTCCCATTCATGATCTCCAGATCGATCACGTAACCGCATTCTTCCCCGGGCCGCTGGCGGCCATCCAGAACATCGAAAGTAAGTTGCCCAACTTCGTTATGACCAACAACGTGCTCTATGCCGGAGGCTCGCGCGGCGCATTCACGTCCGCCGGTGGAGGGCCAACCTCATGCGCCACCAGATCCCAGGTGATGGGCGCCGAAGCTGTTTTGAAGGAATGTTTCAGCCCTTATAAATTCGAGAAGAACCTGATCATCGGGGATAACCACGGTGGCTGGCCCGCCGGAACCATCACTGCCTCTTCGGCACAGGCTGCCGGAATTCACGCCTTCAAGGACGGAATCAGCGAGGATGGTCGCCTATGCCATGAAAAAGGACCTGGTTGCGAGAAGAAGTCTCCCGGAGCCGGAGCCGACGATGGTCGCGATCTGGGAGCGGACATTGGCGCCGTCGATGCCGCGCTCGCCGGGGTCGAGTAGCCATCCAGTAACCTCGGTAACCCCTGATTGGACAATGCTTTCGCAGCCTCGCGTGATAAAATTTGTATTGGATTGCAGACCGCCGAATCCAGGCAATCCCCCCAAGAACAGCTCCTGCCGAGGCGGCGGCATTTCCCAAACGCAGGCACATCGTCATGAATCCGGCAGCGGGAGTTCTGGAAAAGCATTCGGGACAAGGCGCCGCGCTCAGCAAGCGCTCGCAGGCGCCCGTGTTTGTGCTGGGTTGCGAACGCTCGGGGACGAAGTTTCTCTACCATACCCTGCTTTCCGCCGGAGGCTTCGCGGTTTACAACTCAGAAAGCAATGCCTTCAATCTGCTCGGCCTGCTCTTCGGCAACCTTTCCCACCGGGACAATCGGCGCAGTTTGCTCGACCACTTCTTCAAAAGCA
>Ga0302326_10004566_pt1 | contig 32027 bp, 29 predicted proteins | sample Palsa_T0_3_FD_202264 | JGI IMG/M metagenome (GOLD analysis project Ga0302326, IMG submission 202264) | Peat permafrost microbial communities from Stordalen Mire near Abisko, Sweden - Palsa_T0_3 | ecosystem: Environmental > Terrestrial > Soil > Palsa > Peat permafrost | place: Sweden: Abisko...
GCTTCAGGTCAACTGGCAGACATTCCGCATCTTCCGCGATTCCGCCATTGCCCGGTGCGCAATAGAGGTGCGAAATGCGCGCGGACTGGCGGAGCTTCCATACTAGCGCGTGCTCGCGTCCACCGTTTCCCAGAACCAGAACCTTCATAGCCGGAGAAATTCAAGGTTAGGGGCAGACGAGGAACGCTGTCAAACGGCGGCGCCTGCATTTGTTGGTGACACATGTGGCGATTTGGCAATCTCATCTTTGAGCGGCAGTCTGCCGTTGGCGCCTCATGCGAAGGAAAATCTCCCGGTGCCTCACCGCTTTCTCCAGGTTGCCACCCGGTTGCGTGTAAAGTGCGGCCAGCCAGCGATGGGCTGCGATCAATCCGGGAAGCATACTGAGGGATGTTTCAAAGGCTAGAGCCGCACGGTCACGATGGCCAAGGCGCGCTAACGCAACGCCAAGATAGAAGTGGCCAAGCGGGAAAAAATGCTGCAAGCCGACGGCCAGCAAAGCTTGTTCCGCTGCTTCTTCATTTCGGCGCTGGCGTAGCCGCACGACCGCCAGGCCGAGATGCGCTTCGGGACTATCGCCATCGATCTCCAATGCGCGATGGAAGGCGCGGTCGGCATCGTCTGTGCGCTTCTGACGCAGGTAGGTTTCGCCAATGCGCAGGTGCAGATCGGGCAAATGAGGATCGGCGCTTTCAGCTTTGAGCAGGCACGTCAGCGCCGCATCCATATCTCCTTCTTCGAATTGAATAATTCCCATGAGCAAATCCGCCCATGGGCGCGCTTTTGGTTTCTCTTCGGAATCCGCGGTTTCCGGCGCGGCAGATATTTCTGCCGCTTGCGGCTCGGCTCCAGCTACTGCCTCGCCCGCCGCTTGTTTTTCTGGCCTTTTCTGCGGGAGCGCCTTCGGCTTGAGAACCAACAGCTGTTGCAGGAGATCCTTCGCCTCGCTGCGTCGCGCGAGCGCCAGGTAGCACTGCGCAAGGTGCTGCATAAATCGCGCCTCGTCCGGCCACTTCTTCGATAGTTCCTCGAAAATTGCCAACGCGTCGGCGTAACGCCGCGAGTCCATATAGGAGCGCGCCAGGTTGTACTGTTGTTCACGCACGGCTGATTCAACCGCTTTTTCCTGGTCCTCGCTTAAGGGTTGAATGTAGCCAAGTGCCACAAATTGTTGCAGCACGGCCTGCGCCGCTGCCGGGTCCATGCGGAGGTCGGCGGGATGCATTCCGCACTCCCCCGGCTCGTTCTCCCAACTGGGGATGCGCGTGATTTGAGGCGGATGATCGAAGGCCTGCACGAGCACGCGCCCATCCATATCTTCTCCCACTGGCAATCCAAACAGGGTGAGGATGGTTGGCGTCACGTCCAGCAGCGTGGCTCCGTAGATTCGTTCATCCTGCTTGATGTGGTCGCCCTTCATGCACATGATGCCGAACTGCCGGTGTTGCACTGCCGGACCCGCGGGCTCCATCGGGATGCCACGTGGCCGAAGATGATCGGAATGAAAACCGTGATCGGAAACAATGATGACGGTAGCGTCCGGCCCCGCGAGGTCGAGCAAAGATTGCAGCATCATGTCGTGAAAGCGGTAAGCGCCGTTGACCACGTCTTTGTAAATCTCGAACTTGGCCTCGGGGATTCCTTCCATTCGAGGCGGATGGTAGTGCATAAAGCCATGGCAGAAGTGATCGATGCCGTTGTAATAGACGGCGAGGAAATCCCAGGGCTCGTTTTGCAGAATCCAGGTGGCGGCATTATGAATCGAGCAGTTCTCGGACAAGATTTTGGCAAACGACTGCAACCCTTTGTCTTTTTCTTGATCAATTTCCGCCGCCCGCGGAATCCAGGGAAGAATCGCCGCCTCGCTTACCTCGGCGGGATGCATGCGCAACTTGGCGAATTGATCGCGCATGCTCTCGGGATGAACGGCCCCAGGCGGCAAAGGCCACGGTTTATCGAGCGGCCCGACGGCGTAAGGGAAAAGATCGGAAACCGAAATGCCGCCGATCGGCTCAGCCGGATGTCCGGCAAACCAACCCAGCACGTGCGCCTTGTATCCCCGCTGAGTGAGGATGTTCCACAACGCTTTTACCTTGCGCGAAGTGCTCGTGACCGGCCTGACTCCTCCGGTCTGCGGGTCCGGCTCCATAAATCCCAGAATGCCGTGCTTGTCCGGCCGCTTGCCGGTGGCGATGGAGTTCCAAAGCATGGGGGAAAGAATGGGACGCAAGGTTGCGAGGTTTCCGATGACCCCGTGATCGACAAAATCATCCAGAGTCGGCATCAGTCCCTGGTCAAGCAGAGGATTGATGATTTTCCAATCGGCTGCGTCCCAGCCGATGAGCAGAACTTTTTTCGCGAGAGCTTCACTCATGGAGTACCAGCATGGGTTGAATATCCCTGGGGAGGGAAAACAGTCTACTACACTGGCCGGCGCGCCGCACTAGAATCCGTTCGCGCGGCTGAAACGGAGAGATCGGCGCACGATCACACCTGTGGCCGCGAGCCTTCTGGCAATAACTTGGAGTAAATGTAGGTTGAAGGATTCGTCCGGACAAGGAGGGTCTATCACAATTGCTCCGGCGCGCTCAGGGCCGCAGCGAGTTACCCATCATCAGCGCAAACAGGATGGGAAGGTAAATGACGGTGGCTTGCAAAAGATGACGAGCAAACATTTTGGATCGCGGGCTGTTCAGGGGAAGTTCAAGAAATGCGAGGCGGGCGCCGAAATAAAACAGTCCGAGTCCAAGAACCACCGCTCCGACAAGGTAGATCTTTCCCGCCATCCCGAAAAAGCTGGGCAAAAGGCTCAGCGGAATCAAAATCAGCGAATAGGCCACGATACGCCGCGCGGTGGAGCGTCCGTCCTCTTCAACGACGGGCAACATGCGAACTCCGCCGTTGGCATAATCTTCCCGGTAGAGCCACGCGATGGAGAAAAAGTGCGGGAATTGCCAGACAAAGAGGATGGCGAACAATATCAACGTGCTCCACTCCAGTTGGCCACGCGCGGCTGTCCAACCCAGAACTCCAGGCATAGCTCCAGGAAAAGCGCCGACGAACGTGCAGACAGGGGAGATGCGTTTCAGGGGCGTGTAGGCCGCCAGATAGACCAACGAAGTCAGGAAGGTTAACAGCCCCGTCAGCGGATTCGTGAAAACGGCCAGATAAATCGACCCGCCCAGGGTGGCCAGCAGGCCGACAATGGCGGCGTGGAGCAAACTCATGCGGCCCGCCGGCAGCGGGCGCTGTGCCGTCCGGCGCATGTGCGCGTCCACATCGCATTCCATCACTTCATTCAGCGTGGCAGTTCCGCCGGAGACCAGCCCAATTCCCAGCAAAGCGTGAAAAAGCCCCCAGGACAACAATGAGACCCCGGTTTTTTGCGCTCCGAAATAGTATCCGCACCAGGCCGTCATCACGATCAGAGTGGTCACGCGCAGTTTCATCAGTTCGGTATAGTCGCGCAGAAGGGAAATTGCCTGCCTGCGAAGTGGAACCAGCTGTTGGGTCATCACGCTCATAGGGAAATTGGCATGGCTCTCTTACCGCTTTGCGTACACTAACGAGAATTATCCGACGCCCACCAGACACGACCAATCACGAACCGGCGACGGTCGCCCGGAAACGGTTAGCATATCTTGCAGTTTGCGAGATGGGCAGACGGCCAAGCCCCACCGTGCGCCCCCGCATGCTCAAGGATTGCATAGGTACTCCCATTCGCTTTCGAAAGTCAAGCTAAAACTCGGAATGCGACCGTGAAACCGGACCATCAGTCCCTAACCGGAACGTCGACAAATCGGTCATCGGCTCGCCGAAGGGCCGGATTCATCGAAGGTTTCCGGCGGATCAAAAAGACACCTGTGCCAAAGTCCGGCGTCCGACAGTTTGCCCGCCTTCCATTGCTGAAGCACGGGGAACGGCGCCGCGATCATCCCTCCATCGATCGAATCAAAGATCAGCACAATCCCGGCTAACTCCTGCGCCTTCTGCGCGAGTTCCGCATAACTGTTGTCGATAACGGACTTTGCGAATTCCAGCCGCAACCGCGGGTTGGTATCCTTTGCGTCTTCGTCTATCTTCTCGACCGAGACGATTTTCACCCTCTTCCCGCGGAGCGGTTCCCAATCCCCCGGGAACGGTGCGGCTTCTTCTCGGGTCACATGAAATATTTCGGCGGCAGCGCGGGCGGGCGTTGTCTCGGGTTGCACATCTGCGTCGGGGACGCTGTCGGGCATCTCGACGTTGTTGCGCCAGAGCCATCCGCGGGACAGTCCAGAAATTCGCACATGAACCCAATCCCGATTGAAATCCAGCATCTCGAACTCGTCGTGCGCGCTGGCCATGAACAAAGTCTTGGCGGTTAAGCTTGCCGCCGCGACCACAGGCGTCCCCGACTTTTTCACGGCTACAAGGTTCTTGGGATGGGCTTGGTTCTTAAGAGTCTCTTCCAAGCTCTGCGCCTCCGCCTGCAGAGCGCTTGGAGTCTTATCGGCAAGTTTGTCCTGTCCGATTTGGGGACCGGCCCGTTCCTGATTTTCCAGGCTTTGCGCCAGCGACGATGAGAATTTGCCCTTGACTTCTGGGAGCCTAGGCATTGGCGCCGAGATCGTGGGCTCCGCCGAATCTGGCGATTTCACCGCCTGCCGCGGCACAATAGTTGGCGGAGTGCTTGCGCTAACCTGCGGGGCTTTGGCTGCAAGTTGATCGGCCAGCTGATCCAGCAGATCCTCTTCGAGACGGCCATTCGAAGTCAAGATCTGGTATCCCGAGTGCGCGGCGACCGAATCAGCGTACCAAGCCGTAACCTGCACGCTCACCCGCACGATCGATCCGCCGGAAGGCGTCGAACTGACTTGAAATTTGGACTGATAGTAGCCGCGCTGATAGCGGTCCAGCGGATGATCCGCCGCAGTCGCGAAACCATTCACGACCGGAAGTCGACCCGCCGTGGCGGATTGCATTTCTTTCAGCACTTTTTCCACCGTGACCTTGGATTGGGGGAAAGCGCGCTCGTATTCATTGCTTTGCGCGGGACTGCCCTCGACGCAGGAAATAGCGACGACCGCGCCCAACAGCGCTTGCCAGAAAACTCGTCGGAATGCCGCCGCACCGCGACGCTTCATGGCTGCTCCAATTCGTCGCGCAGCATCCAGCCATGCTGGCCGTCGTGCGTTTCAACGCCATACCAATAGGGCGTGGAAATAACAATCAGGACTTCCGTGCCGGCTGTTAGCAACTGCAGCGTGCTCGCCGTATGGAACGGTGCCGATTTAAGTGGTGCTCCCGGTTCTCTCACCAGCCGCTCCACCTGTTTGCGAAGATCCTTAACGTGTTCTTCCAGCGTTTGTCCCGGCGGCGTTTGTGCGGCCAGCCCCTGTTCTGAGGGCTGTATCGCCACAGTCTGCGGTGTGGAATCGGCACGACTCTCCACGTCTGGAAGGGTAGCCTGGGTCGCCGATGACGGCAGGTTCGCCGTGGGTGCGTCAGCGCTGCGCAGCGTAAGCTCCTGCTTTTTCGCGATTCGCTCCGCGCGCTCTTCCGCAACTTCCGCATTCTGCCTCTTCATCAACTCGATCGCGTCCAGGTGCTCCCGGATGTCCTTGTACTCGCTGCTTTCGACCGAGCCGTTGGATTGATGCACGAGGTGGCGGAAGTCTTCCTTAAAGAGCGCGTCGATGCGCAGGACCGTGTTCTTCTCACCCTGGGCCTGCACCACATAGCGCACGGCCAGCGTCCCCACATCGCTGGTATCCTTAAAGTTGCGGGGATCGATCGCTTGCTCGCGAACTTTGTAAAAGACCTTCCCGCCCTCCTTCCATGGCGGAAACGCGGACGAGGTAGTGGCGGCTTTCGCACCCGAAACAAATTCGTCCTTGTTGTATTCCTTGGTTCCCCTGATTACGCCGTTCTCCGTCACGTCTTGCACAACTTGCTCGACTTCGCTCACCGGTAGGGCAATGTTTGAGATCAGGCCTTCGCCGTAGTGCAATTTATCTTTTTCGCGGGCGGCCAGCGGAAGCGCCAACGTCAAGACCAGGAAGGCGACTGCAAACCGGCTCGCGGCGCGGGAGCACAAGCTGGGCCCAATAGGCCAATAGCGCCGCGTAAAGCTAATATCCACCGTCCCGTTGTTCCTTCCCCACGAATCCAGTTCCAGATTTTGAAAGCCCATCTGCCGATGCACGCAGTCTCCGTTTCTCAGCCCCAAGAGAGTCTCGTACTCCGGGCGCAAGGCTGTCAACTCTGGCGAAGAGACTTAACTCGAGCAGGCCAAAGAACCGCCCGGGAAAATTGACCTTGTAAAAAATTTGTAAAACTTCTTGCAGAACGGGTTTCGGTAGTAGTAGGATTCACCCCCGGTACGGTGGTAGAACCATTGCAGACTTTTACACAACGGACGAAGCCGCTCTTTGTTCAGGTCTTCATCGCTTGCCTGCGGCTTCTCCTGCATAGAAATTCAGTTTTCAACAAACCAGATCTTGATTTGATCTTGCCGAGGAGTCCGGCCATGCGCGTTTCGAGTCGTTTTCATCTTCGCAACATCTTTCAGTTTGCGACTTCCTTTGCGGCTGTCGCTCTGGTTCTCGCATCCGTTGTGCTCACCTGCAGCCCGCCCGCGAACGCCTTGCCGGCTTTCGCCCGCAAGTACGGCTTGCGCTGCTCGGCCTGCCACGAGTCTTGGCCGATGCTGAACTACTTCGGCCAGAAGTTCAAGGACAACGGCTATCAGCTCATGAACGATCGCGATGCCCCGATCTGGCAGAATCCTGGGTACTGGCCGGTGGTGTTCCGCATCACGCCGATCTGGCATCGCGTAAGCGTCGGCAAGGTCCAGGTTGACACCTACACGAACGGAGCGCCTGACGGGGGGCAGGCGGTCCAGCGCGTCTCGAGTTCCGGCTTTGACTTGAGCGGGCTCGACTTCCACACCGGCGGAACTCTGGAGAAGAACATCTCGTTCTATCTGCTTCCGTCCTCCGATCCCACCGGCGCTTTTCACTTTGAGCAGGTCTTTGTGCGCTTCGATAACATCTTTCACAGCTCCTGGTTCAATTTCAAGCTGGGCCGATTCGAACTCGACAACCTGCTTTCTGAAAAGCGAATTCTCACGCTGACCGGCAACGGCGGTGTTTATCAGACTTACCATTTCATCCCGGTCGGTGACGGCAACATCTTTGGGCAGATCGGCGATAACCAGCTCGGCATCGAGTACCTGGGACACTCGGCCGATGATCGGACGCGCATTTCCGCTTCCCTTGTCAGCTCGAGTGATGGCAACGTGAACCTGAGTACTACGGCCAACGCCTACACCGGGTTCTTTACCGGGAGCCAGGCCTTTGACCTGGGCAGGATGGGGGTGCAACGGATCGGCTTCTACGCTATGGCCGGACAAGCGTCAACCTACTATCTGACCCAGGGCGGGGTTCCCCTCGGTGGCTCGGGAATTGGCAACAGGAGCTTCAGCCGCGAGGGCTTCGTCGGGCAATTCTACTTCGGCCCGCATGTCGGTCTTACGGTGGTCACTCAGCATGGCTCGGATAACGTATGGTTCGGGCAGGGTTATGGCAATGCGGAAGCCACCGACGGCAATGGAGGCACAACGGCAACCTGCTCGAGTCCCACCCCCGGTTGCCCTTTGAACAATGTACCGGGAACAACTCTTGCGTCGGGGGCGCAGGCGCCCAGTTGGAACGGCGTCACCTTCGAGGGTCACTACATCTACAGTCCGCAGTTGATCTTCATCAGCCGGTACGAGGCGGAGCGGATGTCGCAACAAGCCAACGGAGACGTCTGTGGTGGTGCTACTTGTCCTACCAACCTGGGCAATATCTCGACCTACACCATCGGCTTCCGCTACAACCCGTTCATGACCAGCCGCGCCGGTTTAGCCTGGCACAACGAGTACAACTGGCTGCATCAAGACGGTACCGGGCCTGCAAATCTTGTGACCGGAGCGCTCACCAACATCAACACGAGCGAAATACTGCTCGGACTTGACTTCGATTTCTAGAGAGGGATAGACATGCGAACAAGATTGCGGAAGTGGTCACTTTTGCTGGGCGCAGCGGCGGTTTTGGCGCTCCCGCTGACTGCGTGGGCGCAGCTCTCGACATTCGACTTGGAGAAAGCACTGAACGCGGAAAGCCATGTCGGAAACCTGACGGGACACGCCAAGGATGCTGCGGCACCCTACCGCAGATACTGCGTCGGCTGCCATGGCACACTGGGTGACGGCGAGGGCGAGAACGCTGCTTGGATGGAAGCCCCCTTGTACCAAAAGCCGCGCAACTTCCAATTGGGCGTTTTCAAGTGCCGCTCTACACCCACCGGAACCTTGCCCGCCGACCAGGATCTTTACGACGCCATTACTCGCGGCTTTGACCGCTCGAACATGCCGCAATGGAACACTTTGACCAAGCAGGAGCGCACAGACCTGGTGGCTTGGGTGAAGCACTTCTCTCCGCGCTTTGCGACAGAAAAGCCGGGAACCCCAATCACGATTCCTCCCGAGCCGGAAGTCACTGCGGAGCGCATCAAGGCGGGCCGCGATGTATTTGCCCGGGTGCAGTGCTGGAAGTGCCACGGCGTGCAGGGTATGGCCAATGGGCCGTCAGCCTCAACCCTTACCGATGATCTGGGCCGGCCGATCGCGCCTTTCAACTTTACCGACGGTACCCGCCCGAAGTGCGGCGACACCGATCAGGATATTTACAGGATATTCATGACCGGCTTGGACGGCACTCCTATGCCGTCGTTCGCCGACAACATCAAGCCCGAGGAAGCGTGGGACCTGGTCTTCTATCTGCGAACGTTTATGTCTCAGAAAAGCAAGGAAAAAGAGCTGGCGAAACAGCTTGCTCTGAAGCCGGTGGACCCGAATGCGCCGGTGGGCCAACAGTAGGGCTACAATGGCATCGCAAACGAGGTTTCAGCTTTGTAGCTTTTAAGGAGAAGATCTTATGAGGAAGAGATACAATTCCGCGGCGGTACTATCGGCAGTAGTAGTTCTGGCGTGTTGTGGCGCGCTGATTTTGAATCAGAACGTCAGCGCGGCTGGAGAAGGCAAAATCACCGGCACCGTTAAACTCGACGGCGCCGCTCCCCACATGAAGGGCATCGATATGTCGAAAGATCCCTACTGCTCCAAGGCTCACGCCACCGATCCGGCACATCTGGAAACCTATGTAGTTGGCGCCAGCGGAGGGCTGGAGAATGCGGTTCTCTACATCTCCGACTGGAGTGGCAGCGCCCTGGCATCAACGGCGGTGCCGGTATTCGATCAAAAAAATTGTATGTATACCCCGCACGTGTTGGCGATGGATGTGGGCCAGACATTCAAGGTGACTACCAGCGACGCGACGGCTCACAACATTCACCCGCTGCCCAACCCGATGACCAATGTCGGGTGGAATCAGTCTCAGCCGCCGGGAGCGCCGCCGATCGAGAAGAGCTGGAAAAAGCCGGAAATGATTCCCGTCCAGTGCAACATCCATCCCTGGATGCACGGCTGGTTCGTTGTGGTCAACGGGCCTTACGCGACCACCGATAGTAACGGTTCCTACACGATCAACAACGTTCCGCCCGGCAGTTACACGGTGACCGCGTGGCAGGAGCAGTCCGGCACCCAAACGCAAAAAGTGACGGTGGCCGCTGGCGCGTCGGCAACAGCCGATTTCACTTTTAAGGCGAAGTAGAGAATCGAAATAAAGAACCAGGGAATTCCGGCCTACACCATGGCGACTCTGAGTCCTCCAGTAACGGTGCACGTGCCCCAAACGGGTAAGAATGGGGGCAGCTCCGTTCCCCCCGTTTATGGCGGTGGCGGCGACGGTGGGCGCGGTGATGGGTCTCCTGACTACGGGTCGCGCCTGCGGCGCGCCCGCCTCGGACTGGCCGTAGCTATCGCTCCCATCGTCATGCTGTTTGTGGCCTTCACCAGCGCCTATGTTGTGCGTCAGGGCCTGCCCACGCTGGACGAAAAAACCAACACCTACGTGCGCGATTGGATTCCGGTCTCCCTGCCGGTTGCGCTCCTCTTGGTGAACACCGGACTGCTGTTGTTCAGCAGTATTGCGGCGGAATTGGCCCGCCGGCAGATCGCTCGGCAGGCCGCATTGGCTCCAGTGCGGTTCATTCCCGGCATTTCTCTCGGCCCGGGAAGAGGCCTTCCCTGGCTCGGAATCACGGTTGTGCTGGGCTGCGGCTTTCTGGCCGGCCAGTGGATGGCCTGGCGTGTGCTGGCCGACCGCGGTTTTTATCTGGCCACCAGCGCCAGCAGCTCGTTTGTGTATTTGCTCACCGCTACCCACGCCGTCCACCTCTTGGGTGGCCTGCTGGTCTTACTCTACGCCGCAAATGTTTCCCTGCTCCATAAGCCGGTGGAATGGCGGCGCATCGTGGTGGACGTGACGGCCTGGTATTGGCATTTCATGTTTCTGTTGTGGGTCTACATTTTCGCTCTTATGTGGTTTGTCCGGTAGCAGCTAAGTCTGTTCCGCGGGGATAGCGACCATGGGCAAAGCGTTCGCCGTAGTGCTGACGATTATCACAACTATCACTGTCGCAATATTTGTCTCGCGCCATTGGTGGTTTCCAGAGGTTGCCTCGGCTCATGGTCACGCGATGGACCACCAGTTCGTGGAGACCTTCGTCGGCGCAGCCATTGGATTCATCCTCGCCCAGTTGGCCCTGGCTGCCTTCGCTTGGAAATACGGAGAGCGCAAGGGCGACACCCGTCCGGTTCGCATCTTCCCGGGCGGGGTTAAATGGCTGCTTGTGCTCACCTTGATTTACGTCGGATCAGAGATTATCTTGCTGGAGTTTGTGGGCCAGAAAGTTTGGGCCGCCATGTACTTCACTCCGCCCGCGTCCGATTCCCTCCAGGTTCAGGTGCTCGCCGGGCAGTTTGCTTTTTACTTTCGCTATCCCGGACCCGATGGCAAATTCGGCCCCATCCACACCGATAAGATTGATGAAGCCAGCGCGAATTTCTTCGGCATTGACCCGTCCGACGCCGCATCCAAAGACGATATTGTGACCGCGGAATTGGCCGTTCCGGTGAACAAGCCCGTGGAACTTTTGCTGAATTCCAAGGATATGGACCATGGGTTCTATGTCCGGGAACTTCGCGTCCAGCAGGATATGCTCCCCGGGATGCAGATTCCCATGCACTTCACCCCCACCAAAATAGGCAAGTACGATATCGCCTGCAACCAGCTTTGTGGTCTCGGCCATTACAATATGCGGGCTTTCCTGGAAGTGATGTCGGAGGAGGACTATCAGAAGTGGATCGTTCAGCAAGCCAGCTTGCAGTGACGATTTCTGGCGAGAGCGGACACCAAGGCGCTCTGGCGCAGGGAAGGTAACTGACAATGGAAAACATGCCCATGGAAGTGCAGCACCACCACACGGCGCCGACTGGTTTCATCCGCAAGTACATCTTTAGCGTCGACCACAAAGTGATTGGCAAGCAGTATTACTTCCTCGCGATCTTTTCCGTGTTCGTGGGCATGGTCCTTTCGTGGCTGGTGCGGATTCACCTGGTTTGGCCAAACCTCCATATTTGGGGATTGGGTGCTTTTTCGCCCGTGGGAGCGCCGGGCGGTGTGATGACCGACGCGTATTACCTGTCGCTGCTGACGGTCCATGGCACCCTGATGGTGTTCTTTGTGCTGACTACGGCGCCCCAGGCCGGATTCGGCAACTATGCTCTGCCCATTCAGATTGGCGCCGAAGATATGGCGTTCCCGGTCTTGAACATGCTTTCGTTCTGGGTGACGTTTCTAGCCTTGTGCTCCTTGGTCGCGACCCTATTCGTTAAGGACGGCCCTCCGATCTCGGGTTGGACGGCATATCCTCCCCTCAGCGCAGTGGGTAGCAGCGCGGGACCGGGATTGGGAATGGGGCAGAATCTCTGGGCAGTCTCCATAGCGCTTTTTTGCGTAGGCTCCTTGCTCGGCGCCTTGAATTTTATCGTCACCACTGTGGATTTGCGATGCAAGGGCATGACCCTCATGCGCATGCCGCTGACTTGTTGGGCGTGGCTGATTACTGCAATTCTCAGCTTGCTGAGCTTCGCGGTTCTTTTTGCGGCCTGCGTTCTGCTGATTCTTGACCGTAATGCCGGCACCAGTTTCTTCCTCCCCTCTGGCTTGCTGGTCAGCGGCCAACTCCAGAACCACTCCGGAGGATCTCCGTTGCTATGGCAGCACCTGTTCTGGTTCTTCGGTCATCCCGAGGTGTACATCGCAATCGTCCCCGGCTTCGGAGTGATCTCGCATGTGCTCTCGGTGTTCTCCCGCAAACCTGTTCTCGGCTACAAGTTAGTCGTGGGCTGCCTTTTGTCGATCGGTTTCCTGAGCTTCACCGTCTGGGGTCATCACATGTTCCTCAGCGGGATGAGCCCCTATTCCGGCTTCCTGTTCTCCGTTCCGACGTTGATTATCACCATACCTGCCACCATTATCTCCCTCGTTTGGCTGGGAACCGTCTACGGCGGCAGGCTGCGCTTCACCACTTCCATGATGTTTGCCCTGGGCTTCGTCTCGGTATTTGTCACTGGCGGCCTGGGCGGTATGTTCCTGGCCCAGCCCTCGCTAGACATCTTTCTCCACGGAACCTACTTCGTAGTAGGGCATTTCCACATGGTCATGGGAGTGGCGGCCATCTTCGGCATGTTCGCCGGTACTTACTTCTGGTACCCGAAGATGTTTGGCCGCGTGCTGAACGAACGCTTGGGCAAAATCCACTTCTGGATCACCTTTGTTGGCGTCTACTGCATCTTCATGCCGATGCATTTCATCGGCCTTGAAGGCATGCCTCGCCGCTACTCGGGTTTTGTCGAAGACAGTATGCAACACCTCATGCCAGTGCACACATTCATGACCATCGCGGCACTGATTACGGGCGCGACCCAGTTCATCTTCTTTTTCAATCTTTTCTGGAGCATGTACAAGGGAGCTAAGGCAACTGAGAACCCTTGGGAGTCCACCACTCTGGAGTGGACCGTGCCGTCTCCGCCGCCTTTCGATAATTTCGGAGGCAAGGTTCCGGTGGTTTATCACGATGCCTATGAATACGGAGACCTAAAGAACGGGAAGGACTACGTCATGCAGACTGATCCGGTGGGGCAGCCGGCAAACAGTTAGAAGAGTCGTTCGCAGCACGTGACACAGTAAATTCAGGACGGGGCGAGTCAGAACATGTCTTCTTCAATTTCAGCAGCAGGTCGTGGTGGTCACGATGCCGATGCCCTCTGGGGTGGCGATGCGCTGCCTTACGCCGTGCCCTCGAAGAAACTGGGAATGTGGCTATTTATTGTTTCTGATGCCATCACTTTCTCAGCCGTAATTTTCGCTTATGGGTATTTGCGGCTCGCGTCCTCGGCTTGGCCGCGGCCGTTCGAGACGCCGAGTATCGTAAACGCAACCGTTATGACTTTCGTGTTGCTCTCCAGCAGCGTTGCCATGGTTCTGGCCGTCAGAGCCTCAGCCTTGGGCAAGGTGAGCGGCGCGGTAGGATGGCTGGTGGCGACTGCCCTGGGCGGGGTGATTTTTGATGTTCTGCATATTCGCGAGTGGCTGGGCCTTATCGGGGAAGGTGTCCGTCCTTTTCACAACCCTTGGGGCACTCCTATGTTCGGGGCCGCATTCTTTACCATGACCGGGCTTCACATGCTTCACGTCACCATTGGTGTTGTATATCTGCTGATCATCGCCGTCGGCTTTAGGCGGAGAAAGTTCTCAGCCCTGGATGTGGAAGTGAGCGGCCTTTACTGGCACTTCGTCGATTTGGTATGGATGTTCATCTTCCCGCTGGTTTATTTGCTGTCAGCAAAAATGGCCTAGGGGTGGAAAGGATACGGGATCAAGACATGGAACACACGGCGCATGCGGAGACTGCTGGAAACAAGATCATCTTCTCGGTGTGGTTTGGCCTGCTCGGGTTGACGGTGTTAGAGTTGGTTCTCGCCTATCGTGACTTGCCCTTGGAGACCATGCTCAGCATCTTGATGGTCTTGTCCGTGTTTAAAGCGGCATTGATCATTGCCTACTTCATGCACCTGCGGTATGAGCGGGCAAGCCTCTTTGTGACGCTGATTCCGGCACTGGTCTTTGTACTGATTATGATGACGGCTATCTTTGCGGACGGTTCGCGGCTCGCGCATATGCGATCGCTGCTTCAGTAACGCAACACCGCCCGCTGCGCTGATTTCTAGGGCAGCGCCGAAAGAAAGCGTGTATTTATGGACGGCCAGCTAGACTGTGGAAAGCTCAAAACGCCATCGATCCGGCGGGCGGCGGTTCAGCTTGTCGGCCCATGGCTGGCGGTATTGGGTACAGGACATAGGCTCTATGGCCAAAGCTGTGCCATGTGCTACACGACTGTTGCCGGCGGCGGCAAGCCCATCATTCATGCCTTGCAGGGAGGAATCATCGTTTTGCTGATTCCCCCGGTGCTGCTATTCTCGGGCCTGACTATTCTGCTGTTCCGGTGGCGAACATCCGCTTCGAGGCGAACGCCCCTGGCACTGGGCTAAGTGCTCAACCATAACTGGGAACCCTCAGCCCTGAGGCCGCCCGGCACCCTTACCTCTTGTAGATCACTCCGCCCTTCATCACAAACGATACGTTTTGCAGCACACCAATATCCTGCAACGGATCGCCAGGAACCGCGATGACGTCCGCAAAATATCCCGGTTCCAGCGCGCCAATCTGGCCGTCCCAGCCTAGCAGCTTGGAGCCATTGAGCAGATCTGCCCGCATCACCGCCAGCGGCGACATGCCATACTTCACCATCAGAACAAACTCCCGCGCCTGTGTTCCGTGAGGAAATGGTCCAACGTCCGATCCCACGGCCATAGGAACTCCCGCCGCGAACTGCTTGCGGAATTCCTGCTCGTGCAAATCCAGCATCGCCCCCTCCCGTGAGGCTTGGGCCGGGGTATCCGCATGAGCGGCAAAATACTCGAAGATGGTGAAGGTGGGTACCGCGAAGATCTGTTTCTCGCGCATCAGCCGCATGGTTTCGTCGCTGAGCTGGTTGGCGTGGTCGATGGAAACCACTCCCGCCTGCGCCGCATAGAGCGTGCCCGGTTCACCGGTTGCATGCACCGCCACGCGCTTGCCTGATCGCGCCGCCTCCTCGACCGCGGCACTCAGTTCAGCTTCCGTGTATTGGTAAATCGTGGAGAACTGGCCGTTTCGCACTGCGTCCGGCCCAGTCTCATAAATCTTGATGAAGTCCGCGCCTTCCTTGAACTGCTGGCGGATCACCGCGACCAGCTCCTCCTTATTGTTCGCGTAGGTCGCGTTGGGCAGCACATGCTGCTCCGGATTGAATTTGATCGCATCTTCGTGCCCGCCAAGGATGTTGATGGCATTCCCGCTGATGCGCAACCGCGGTCCCGGAACCAGGCCGTCGTCAATCGCGTTGCGGACCGCTGTGTCGGCAGACCCGGCTCCTTCAGTCCCCATGTCGCGTTCCGCGGTGAAGCCCGCCATTAAATCATCCCGTGCCGCCAACAGCGCCATGATGGTGCGCTGCGGCACGGACTCCTGCACCGTCTGTAAATCTTCCGCGCCGGGATGCAGAAACAGGTGCACGTGCGCGTCGATCAAGCCCGGCAAGAGCGTCCCGTCGCCGAGGTCGATCACTTCCGCGCCCCCGGGATGTTTTACTGCCGAGCCCACCTCTAAGATTTTTTGCCCCTGCACCAGCACTTCGCCCGGCTTCAACACACGTCCGCCCCTGACGTCCAGCAAGCGGGCCGCGTGCAGCACGATGGCATGTGGATTTGCCGCTTGGGTTTGCGTCTGTGCCGCGGCGGTCAGCCCGCTCAACACCAGCGATAACAGCCATGAAGAGAGGAACAAACGGGGCTTGGTCATATTGTCAGTACCGGATGGTACCACCATAGATCGACACTGGCCACCGGGGTCGCGCTCGTTCCTAACCGATGCTGGCGGTTTCCAGATTCTTCAGCTCTTCAAGCAACGCTTTCTGCACCTTCTTCTGATGCTCCGCCGTCAACTTCTTCCCATGCGATGTCAGATAGAAGGCGTCGATCGCCATTTGTCCTTCCGTATCGATCAAGGCGATTTCAATGTTGCACCGCTGCTGCGAAAGGCAGGAACTGACGCGGTGCAACAACCGCGGCCGGTCCTGCGCAATCACTTGCAACAACGTGCTCGTCGAGGAGCACTCGTCGTCGAAATCGATCCGAGTCTCCACCGTCACCTTGACTCTGTTATTCTTTTCCCCGCGTTGACGATCGCGCAGCATCCGGTCGAGGTCCGCTTGCCCCGCCAAAACCGCGGAAATGCTCCCCTTGAATCTCTCCCACTCGGAGAGGTTCAACTCGAGAGTGCGAAACCGGTCGGTAAAGTAGAGTGTGTCCACGACCGTTCCAGCCTGGTTCGAAAAGGCGTTGGCCTTCACGATGTTCATGCCCCAGGCCGCCAGCACTCCCGTCAAAGTTGCGAACAAAGACGCACGGTCCTTCGTGACCAGCGTCAGCTCATACCAATGCCGTCCGCGCTTCAAGTCAACCTGAACCGTATCGTTGCCGAACTCTTCCGCCATTTGCATGTGCCGCATCACCTCTTCGGCGGAGTGCACCTGCAGGTATCTCTGCGGAAACCCCTCCACGAAATCCTTGAACTTCGCGCCCATCACAGGGGCCAGGCTACGCAGGCGCGCCAGCTTTTCTCCGTTTGCATCCCCATGCACGCGCTGGTCCGCGCTGCGGTTCAAGTAGTTCGCCGCTGAAATGTACAGCTGCCACACGTTCTCCGCTTTCCACGGGGTCAGGGCCTCGGGATTCACCGCCTTGATATCCGCATAGGTGAGCAAGCACAACATCTTCAGGCGTTCCGGCGTGCCCACCTTGTCCGCGAATACGGCCACCGTCTCGGTGTTGAAAATGTCTCGCCGCAGCGCGGCCGACATTTCCAGGTGGTTGCCGATCAGAAACAGCACTACGGCACGCTCGCCCGGGTCCACATCCAGCCGGTCCATGCAGCGACCGGCGATTTCCAGGCTCGCCTCCACGTGATTGTTGCCCGGCACTCCTTTTCCTGTGTCATGCAACAGCAGCGCCAAGTACAGCAATTCCGGATCCTCCAACTCACCCAGCAACTCCGCATATCGCTTGTCCCAGTCCGACTGCGCTTGCTTCAACCGGTGCAAACTCTCAATGGCTAAAATCGAGTGCTCGTCCACGGTAAAGCGATGGTAGAAGTCCCGCACCACCAGAGAATCAATGGGCTTCAATTCCGGCAAGAGCAGAGTGAGCAAACGCAGCGAGTGCATGGCCCGCAGCGCCTCCGCGGCATGAGGCTCCAGAAGCGTTTCCTGCAGGTAGAGCCAGAGTTCCGCCCCGCGCGGCGGAGTCACAGCCAGCGCTGGAAGCGCCTGCTCAACGCGGTGCTCGGTGGTCGCGCTCAATTTGAGCCCGTGCTGCGCCAAAAAGTGAAACAAGCGCAACAGCATCTCTGGATCCTGCAAAGAAGAAGATTGCTGCAAGAAAATCATGCCGTCGACCACGGAAAAATCCGGATGCGAGGGTTGCGACCGCCAGCCCTGAAATTGCCGCCGCAGCGAGGACCATGCCTCAGGAATCTCCTGCAGCAACTGCAGCACCGTGCGCTGCATTGCGCGGGCATGACCGAAATAGATCCGCATCCAATCCGCAGCCGTGAGGTCTGGTGAATCCGAAGCCCCGATCTTGCGCGCTGCCGCTTCGTCCTGCGCCTCCCAGCTCAGGGAATTGTCGTCGCGCCCATGGCGGAAATGCAGAAAACAGCGCGCCGCCATCAGGAACTCCAGAGCCGCATCCATCTGCTTGCGAACCGGCGCCCGCAACGAACTGGCCTGCGGCCAGTCGCGCAGTTTGTCCATGGCCGAGATCAGCGCCAGCCAGCAGGCCACGTTGTAGTCGCGCAGTCCGCCCGGCGTCTCTTTCAGATTCGGCTCCAGGTGGAACACCGTGTGCCCGAACTTTCCATGCCGCTCCTGCGTTACTTCGGCCAGCCCTTGCAGCAGCGATTTCGACTCCCGCATCACCAGTTTCGGGATCACTTTGTCGTGCAATCGCGCGAATAGGTCCCGGTCGCCCGTCAGGTAACGGCAGTCAAGCAGCGAGATTGTGAACTCGGTGTTATTCGGATCAAAGCGGTCGCATTCTGCAAGCGTCCGCGACACGGGACTCAAGTTCAGTTTCAGGTCCCACACTTCCTGCGAAAACCTTCGGATCGGATCCTTGTAGGTTTGCTCACTAGAGCGGTCGGCATACAAGAAAAGCAAATCGATATCGGAATAAGGAAAAAGGCAGCTTCGCCCGAAACCGCCGGTCGCCACCAGGACGAAGTCCCGCGGCTCCTGTTCGGCGGGCGACACCAAATCCCGCCAAAGCCGTCTGAGAATGTCTTCGATCAACCGCGTCCGTTGCGCCACCGCGGCACGACCGTCTCCCGTCGCCGCGAAATCACGCGCAATTCGCGCCGATTCCTCGGCCAGAAAACTTCGCAGTTCACTGATCAGTGAAGACGCTGCCGTCATGAGATGGGTCGCCGCTTGCCTGCCGCATGTCATTTGGAGACGGCTGGTGACATGCTGCGACTCAGATGCCGATGCGCCCGTCGCGTCCCCTGGAATATCCCCGGACTTTTCCAGTCTCGCTTGCGATCCGCCCGAGATCGCCGCTTACAATGCTCCCTCGCCCCGCTCTTCGTTGCGGATGCGAATCGCCTCGTCCACGTGCGTCAGAAAAATCTTTCCGTCACCGATCTTCCCCGTGCGCGCCGCCACCAATATGGCCTGCACTGCCTTCTCCACCATCGCGTCCGCCAGCACTACCTCCAGCTTGGTCTTGGGAATCAGATCTACGCTGTATTCGCGGCCTCGGTACACCTCCGTGTGCCCCTTCTGCCGCCCATGGCCTCGCACCTCAATCACCGTCATGCCCTCCACCCCAATTTCATGCAGCGCTGTCTTGACCGCTTCCAGCTTGGAGTTTTGGATGATTGCCTCGACCTTCATCATGATGTCGTTCTCAAATCCCTACTCCCGTAAGCGCAGGCCATTCGGACTCAACTCCAGACGGGCTTACTGTATCGCCTGCCATTGTTTCACGGAAATCGAATCTATTTATCGTTCCCATCAGGATTTGTTATTGGAGGGGGAATGGGATTTGCTTTGCGCAGTTCCTGCGCCGAACCCCGTACCCAGCGCCAAACCAAGGGCCGAGCGTATTGTCGCCCAGTCGGCCCGTTACTTTGCCTTCGAAAAATCTTCCACCGCAAAGAGCTGTCCGGCGCGCTCCGCGACTCCCACGCCGATCGAGTCCATATCCGAATCCAGCATATTCGCCCGGTGGTTCGGAGATCGTAAAAACTCCGACTGAATCGCATCAACTCCAGGGCCCTGAACCACGTTTTCCGCAAGCCAGACAAAACGCGCCCCGGCTTGCTTAACTCGCGAAGCCAGGCTGGGTTCCCCGGCAAACCCATGCTCCGCAGCGCCTTGTTGCGCCATCAACCCAGCATGACGCCGCGCGGCCGCTGCCAGCGCCGCATCCCATTTCAAAGCCGGCAAACCCTGGCCGCGGCGCACCCGATTCACCGAAACAAACAATTCCTGCTCGGCGACATTCGCGCCGGTTTGTGCTTGCGCCGCCAAAAGCGTAGAAAACCCGATGACCACTAGAGCCGCCAGCCGGATCATGATTCGCAAGTACCCCTCGGTGAATCTTAATCCGGATTCTTCTCTTTTCACTCGCTATCCGCTTATCGAAAGTCTGGTCGCAACACTTCACAATCGTAACCGCGGTCGGGAGGCCAGATCGTTCACTTCGTCGGCCCTTTTTGTTCTTCCGGAGGCGATGGAGGCCTGGCGAATTTCGCGTCGTCCACCGGAACGTTCTGCTTCACCTCGCTGACCTGGATGGTGAACCGCCCGCCCGGCCGCGCCAAAGTCCAGCGAAACGGAATCTTCACCCCTCCCGCCTCGCGGTAGTCCGCATAATCGATCTGCGTGGGTAACCTCCCAAGCGGCGTCTCTCCGTATCGCACCAGGCGCAGAAGCAGGCCAGATTGCTCGTCAAAATAGAGTCGCAGCGGCGTTTTTCCGTCGCGCTGACCCACCACCAGATAGGCACCGCGGTCCCCAACTTTTTCTGTTCCCCGCACTTCCACTTTGCTGAACATGTCCTTCAAGTGCGCTGGAAAGTGAAGGTCCGCATCCATGGCTGCTGCATCAATGTCTGAGCCGTGCATCTCGCGTACCGGCCGTCCGGGAGCGCCCAACCACCCTTCATGACCGTCAAACGCGGTCACACTATCTCCATCGGGAGTGTGCGTGAACGATACGCGCTTCTCCGGACCCTTCGAAAAGATCTCAATCGGAACATTCCTGTCCCCAAATGTGATCGCTCCCTTCATGACCCGGCTCGTAATCTTTTCGATTGCCGCGCTGCCGCCCACCGCTCGCAGATACTTGTCGAACAACTGAGCGGCGCTGGGCCCCTCTGCCTTTGCTTCAGCGGCCTCGTCCTTCTTGTCAGGCTTCTTTGCATCTCCCATGCCCAACTTCGGCTCTTCCGCCATCACCACCGGCGTCGCCACCGGATCGGCGCTGCCTCGGTGGCACGAATAGCAGGTCACCTCGCGATGCCCCTCGAAGTTGTCCTTATTGATGGCGAACATCATGTCCATCATTTTCCGAGCGGTCTGCTTCGGCTGTTTGTCGTCTTTTTCGAACGCACCCTGCACATGGCAGAACTCGCATTCCACGCCCAGCGACGCTGTGATGAACTGCATTGCCGGAATCAGTTGGTCGGCCGGAATGCCCTTCAACGTCTGGATGTTCTTGAACTGCTCCTCCGCCTTCTTTGGGGCGAGGGGCGTGGACGGGTGGGTAACTCCGCCGGACTGCGCTTTCGCGCTGCCGATCTCAACTCCAAGAATCACGACGATCGCCGCCATCCCCAGAATTACCGCGCGTACCATTCCCTTCATTGTTTACGCCTCAGTTGGAATTTCGGAAGTTTATCAAAAAGTCCGCCGCCTGCGTTCACGGCCGATCACCGTCATGACGGACAAAATATTGCCATTTGTCCATCCCCGCCGGAACCGCCACATCGAAGAAGCCCACCATCATTTCCTGCGAAGTCTGGTCGCCCCACGTCACCGTCTTCTCCGGGTCGGGATTGTGCGGATTATTCTTAGAATTGTCGTACCACGCAACCGCGCGCAGCGTTGTCCCAGCTTTCAATTTCCGCGGCTCGGCCAGTTTGTAACTCAGCTGCCAGTGGAAGTGATAATTCACCCGCAGCAAAGTTTCCACGGTTCCATCGTCATGCACAATGTCATACTCAAACCGCTTTCCACGCAGGTGCATGTGCGGGAAAAGACTCAGCAGGGTTGCATCGTTGGGCAGCGTCCCCTGCACTTCCACTCGAAAATCCTCCGCGCCCGGCGGAATAATCAGGGCATGATTGTTCAACTGCAGCGTGATCACCCTCTGCTTCGGTGGGCTCTTTGCGAACACCAGACCGACGCTGGTTTCGTCGCTCGCCGCCTCGCCGTTGGTCGTGTAGTGCATCTGAAACACCAGGTCCGATCCCGCCGGCACGAACTTCGCCATGCCATCCGCCCAGCGGTCCGGGGCGCTTCCCGGCGCGTACACCAGCAACAGATCGCTGGTGGTCTCATGCGCCTGCCGCCGCTCCTCGGGGTCGCTCAACATCGACGCCGTGAACGGCTCGCCCACCGGAGCATGCCGCAGCCACGGCGAATCCGGAGGCCGGATGTATACCACCGCATGGTGAACATGGGCCGTGCGCGAAGGGCGCACTTCCACCATCTGCACCCACTTGTCCTCCGTAAAATGCGTGGGCGCGATCTCGTATGTATATTCCACCTCGCCTCGCGCCGGAATCTGCACTGGCTTGGGCATCTTCACCACCAGATCCGGCTGAGGAATATTCCAGGTTTCACTCCACTTGCGTGGCGCGGGCGCGTCCTGTACATCCCCCGGAGGCGCCCCGACTTTCTGCCAGGCGCCAATCGTGGCGATTTGCTCCGCACTCAACGACGGATCGTTCGCGAAATGTCCGTAGCGCGGATCGGCGAACCATGGTGGCATCATCTTCATCTCAACCGCAGCCGCCATTTTGCCTGCCCATGGCCGCGTCTGCTCGTAAGTCACCAGCGGCATTGGCGCCGCTTCGCCTGGTCGGTGGCAACTCTGGCAATGATCTTGCAGAATCGGGAGCACATCCTTATAGAAGGTAGGGGGCGAGATCTTTTCGTTCGCGCCGGCGGCAGGGCCGGACTTACGCCAGGCTGCTCCGGCCATCAGAAGAGAGACCGTCACGGCGAAGAGCGTCCCGAGCTTCTTCACGAGCGCAGAAACTCCAAAGTCAAGGCCCACGCCTGCCGCGCCGAGTGCGGCTCATACGTGGCACGCTCGTCGCAGAAGAATCCATGGTCCGCGCGGGAGAATTCGACATTCACATAAACCTTCTGCTGCACGCCCAGAGCCTCAATCACCGCTTTCCGGTGCTCCGGCGTAATGCGCTTGTCCAACCCACCCCAGATCAGCAATGACGGCGCCTGCAGCTTCGGAGCCCGGTCCAGCAGTCCGGGAGCGATTCCTCCTCCGTAAAACGAAACCGCGGCGTGCAGCGGAACCACGCTGTTGGCAAGAAATGAAACGCGACCGCCCATGCAGAATCCCACACTCGAAATCTCGTTCGGTTTTACCTGGGCATTCGAACGCAGCCAGTCATAGGCCGCGCGTATGTCTGGCTCGGCCGTCTCCGTTGTCACCGCCTGGTAGTGCGGTATCACCGCGGGGAAGTCCGTATAGCTGCCTTCAAAACCCGGCGGCGCCGTCCGATGAAATAGTTCCGGAGCAATTGCCACATAGCCCTCCGCAGCGAACCTCTCACTCACATTGCGAATGTGATGGTTAACACCGAAGGCCTCCTGGAACACGAGCAGCCCCGGGTGCGGCCCAGGTTGCTGCGGACGAGCCACATAAGCGGCCATGCTTGTTCCATCCCCGACGGCCAGCTCCACTTTTTCTTTCACGATCGCTATTCCGCTCACACCGCCCTCTGTCTTGAAGATTTTCCGGCGCTGCACGCCGGCGCAGTCTTGTTGCGATTTCGTCTTCCTAGTCTCGCACAAACGCAGCTCTGCGGTGCGCACACCCTTCTGCAAAAATGCTACAGTAAGCGTTTCATGTCTGCGCCCGATTCCATTTTCGTTCGCGCTTGTAAGTCGCAGCCTGTCAACCGCACTCCCGTCTGGTTCATGCGCCAGGCTGGACGCTACATGCCCGAGTACCGCGCTGTTCGCAAGCAGCATTCCCTGCTCGAGATCTGCAAGAAGCCCGCCCTTGCCGCCGAAGTCACCATCACCGCGGCGGAGTTTCTCGGCGTCGACGCCGCCATCATCTTCGCCGACCTGCTTCTTCCTCTCGAGGTCATGGGGCTGCCTTTTCATTTCTCTGCCGGAGAAGGCCCCGTCATCGAAAAGCCAGTCCGCAGCGCCGAGGACGTGGCCCAACTTCGCTCCGATCGCGCCGATGAACTGGGCTACGTCTCCGAAGCGGTGGGCCTCGTCGCGCGACATTTCGCCAACAAACTTCCCGTGGTCGGATTTTGTGGAGCGCCCTTCACGCTTGCCAGTTACATGATCGAAGGCGGCGGCTCGCGCCACTATCTGCACACTAAGAAGATGATGTACAACTCCCCCTCAGATTGGGATGCGCTGATGCGCAAGCTGGTTGAGGTCACCGCAGAATATTCTGCCGCCCAAGTGCGCGCCGGCGCCGATGTCATCCAGATTTTTGACAGTTGGGTCGGCTGCCTCAGCGTGGAAGATTACCGCCGCTACGTCGTCGCCCACGTCACAAACCTGGTTCAGCGACTGCAGCAGACCGGGGCGCCCATCATTTACTTTGGCACCGACAGCGCCACGCTGCTTCCCGCTATGAATGGCACCGGAGCCGAAGTCATCGGCCTCGACTGGCGCATCCCGCTCGACAAAGGCTGGAGCGATCTCGGCCACCGCTGCGCCGTGCAGGGTAATCTAGATCCCGTCCTGCTCTTCGCCGATTGGAAAGAATTGAAATCTCGCGCCGAGCACATTCTTCGACTCGCCGCTGGACGCCCCGGCCACATTTTCAATCTCGGCCACGGCATCCTGCCCGAAACGCCGGTCGACAATGTGAAGAACCTGACCCGGCTGGTGCAAGAGTATTCCGCAGCACCCAATTCATGACCCGCATCGCGATCATCGGCGGCGGCATCTCGGGACTCGCCGCCGCTTTCGACCTCGAAGAACATCGCCGCGCCGGCGCAGTAGATTACGTCGTTTATGAATCCGCTCCTCTTCTCGGCGGCGTTCTTCGCACGGAACACATCCAGGGCTGCATCGTCGAAGCCGGGCCGGATTCTTTCATTACCGAAAAACCTTGGGCCGCCGATCTCTGCCGTACGCTCGGCCTCGGCGATCAGCTCATCGGCTCGAACGATGCCGACCGCAAAACATACATCCTCGTCCGCGGGCGCCTTATTCGCATGCCCGACGGCCTAATGTTCATGGTCCCGACGAAAATCCTTCCAACAGGTTTCTCGCCGCTGTTTTCCTGGACCACCAAGCTGCGCATGGCGCAGGAACTATTCCATCCGCCGCGCGCCGCCGAAGGTGACGAAAGCGTCGCCTCCCTCGTCGAGCGCCACTACGGCGCGGAAATGGTCGACCGCCTCGCCGACCCGCTTCTTTCCGGCGTCTACGGCGGAGAAGCCGCCAGCCTCAGCGTGCGCGCTGTTCTGCCACGCTTCGCCGAGATGGAGCGGACTCACGGCAGTCTGGGCCGCGCCATGCTCGCCGCCCGCAAGAAAATTCCGCGATCCGCACACAAGCCCGCCGCTCCGCTTTTCACTTCACTCAAGAATGGCATGCAGCAGCTCGTCGAAACCCTCGTTCCACACCTGGATCCGTCCTCCTTGGTTTGCAATGCTTCCGTGCAATCCGTTCAACGCGAAGCCGGAGGCTGGAAGGTTGCGGCAGGATCGAAGTCCGAACACTTCGACGCCGTCATTCTCGCATTACCTGCGCACGCCGCCGCGAGATTGCTCTCCGTCTGCGGCCCGGAACTATCTGCCGAACTCGCCGCCATCGGCTACAGCTCTTCCATCACTGTCGGCCTCGGCTATGATTACGAAGTTCGCCAGTCACTCCCTCCGGGGTTTGGCTTTCTCGTGCCCCGCAACGAAAGCAAACGGCTGCTGGCCGCGACCTTCGTACACAACAAGTTTCCGCACCGCGCGCCCGGCGACCGCGCCTTGCTGCGCTGCTTCTTCGCGGGGTCGAACGCGGAAAGCATCTGGCAGCTTTCCGACGACGCCATCGTTGCCGTCGTGCGCGACGAATTGCAGCAGATTCTCGGCCTCCGCGCCGCGCCGCTCTTCGGCCGCGTCTATAAATGGAAGTGCGCCATGGCGCAGTATGGCGTCGGCCATTTGGAACGTCTTGAGCGCATCGAGCGCCTCCGCCAGCAGTTGCCTGCGCTTGCGCTGGCCGGCAATGGCTATCGCGGCATCGGCGTCCCCGACTGCATCCGTTCTGGCCGCGAAGCCGTTAAACAACTCCTTAATCTCTGAAAGACGAGAGTTTGTGTGGCGAGCAAGCGTAGTGCGACGTACCGACTAATGTTGTCGTGATCGCCAGGGGAAATTGTTCGCCGTCAACGAGGCGACAGTCATTCGGGTCTGTGGAAATCTGCCTGAAAAATATTGACGACGGGCGACTTTGGCGGTGTACGTAACGCCGATTCTGGGGGTCTGAGGGCTGTTTTGAGTGGGTCCTGGGGCTGGAACCCTCCTACTCTAGCTGCGATGCAAACGAAAAGCCCCCGCCAGTGGCGAGGGCTGAATTTCGAGTGCACATCCACGACCAAGAAAATTAGTTCTTCGCCGGTTCGGCGGGCTTAGCGGGGGTATTCTTTGCGTATTTGCGGCGGAAGCGCTCGACGCGTCCAGCGGTATCCATTAGTTTCTGCTTGCCCGTGAAGAAGGGATGGCAGGCGGAGCAGATTTCTACGCTGATATCGCCCTTGTGGGTGGAGCGGGTCACAAAGGCATTGCCGCAGGCGCAATGCACGCGCACTTCGTTATAAGCGGGATGAATGGCTGCTTTCATAGGGTTCCGACCTCGATACGAATCCTTAGATTCTACCGGAAGGGCCTGAGATTCAGCAAACCAGCCATCTGCCATCAGTTCTCAGACCCCATAGGCCGACGGCTGACGGTTTCTTCAGAAGCGGAACTGGTACGACACTTTCACGAAGAATTGGCGGCTGTCGTTGATAAAGCCCTTCGCCGTGAACAGCCCGGCCAAGCCAGCGGAGTCTTGCATCAGCGAGTGGTCCAAGTTTTCGAGTTCGCTGTTGTAGCCGACGTACACCGCCGTCCCGGGATGGATTAGATAGGTCATCAGAAAATAGGTATTGAACTCCTTCTGCGTGGGCAGGTAGGTGTAAGGGTAAACCGTGTTGCCCGGAGTATTCGCCAGAAGCGAGTTGTACTGCATAATCAGGCGCAGAGAAAGCTGCGGCGTGAATTGCCAGTTCCATTTGCTTTGCACAAGGTGGTTATTGAAGATGCCTTTGCCGATGGCGCCGGGGGGCTGCGAGATCAGCGATAGAGCGCTAAGATACTCGTCCTCCGTTGCCCGCAAGCGCGAAAATAGGTAAGTATTATCAATCTTCAAGGGCTTGATCGGACGAAAGATCAGGGATACGTAGGCCGAATCCGACCGCGACAGAAGGAACTGTGGCAGAGCATTCGCGGCGGGCACAAAGTTTGCTCCGTCTCCCCAAGAGTAGATGCCCAAAACCGTAACTTTCTTAAGATAACTCGTTTGGACCCGAGCCGAGCTGAGGTGTTCGTGGTAGTCCTGGTTGTGGGTTACGCCCGGCAGAGGGATGAATGTGAAATCCTGAGGCCTCAGGCGCTCCCGCAACTCTTCATAAGGATCCAGCAAAATGTATGTCTGTCCCCGTCCTTGAATCGACACATACGGGTCATAATAGGTATCCAAGCGATTGCCTTCGTGATCGAATACGTAGCGCTGGATCAGTGAAGGGCCCCAGGATAAAAGCCAGCCCTTCTTCGGGCGGAAGCGGTAATAAACCGTGTTGTAGAGTCCGCGAATGTCCACGCGGTTCACGAATCCGGGCACGGTGACGAAGCCCGGACTGACGTCCTGGTAAGTACCTTGGTAGTTGAAATGCAAGCCGTTGCGCTTTAGTTGTAGCCGCTCGGCAGGTCCGGCGTAGTTGTTTGCGTTGCCCGCGCGGATAAGGTTCCCCGCGCTGAACGGGAACAGGTTGTCCTCGCAGGTGGTCTGCAGGTTCGCGGCCGGGGAAAGGTATATATTGAGTCCCTGCAGATTGCTCGAACTGGCTACCGCCTGTCCTTCCAATACCCAGTTGGGGTTGAGCTTTAGCCGCGTGTCCACGCCGCCCACGCGGTTAAACTCGCCCGTGGCCGGGCACTCCCAATCGGTGTAAAGCGCGCCTATCGTCGACTCCTTGAAGATGTCGCGGCTTACGCGCGCAATGGTGAAGTACGAACGAATGCCGTAGAGATTATCCGCACAAAGAGGGGACTGCAGATTAATGCCGGTGATTTCGCTCGCCGGGCAGAAGCTGGGCGCGGCCAGCCCCGGCGCGCGATCATCGCTGGCCATCAGGCCTACGGAGTACGGTCCCTCCTTCCCAGTCAAACGGATTCCCGCCGAGGGGTCCTGAATGTTGCGGGTAAAGAACAAATCGATGGGCGTGCGGAAGTAATCCGCATTTTCCAAGAAAAACGGACGCTTTTCCGGAAAATACACCTCGAAGCGCTGGTTCACCGTGATCTGCGGATCCTCCGTCTCCACCTGGCTGAAGTCGGGGTTCGCGGTCATATCGAGAACGAAGTGATCTTTGATCACGAACTTCGCATCCAGACCTGCCTGCCCCTGCGCTGCGGCATTCTGAAAAAACGGATTGTAGGGGTCGACCGTGTCGAGCGACCGGAAGCCGCGCATGATCCCGTAAGGGATGAGCTCAATGTCGCGGCCCGGCGAGATTCCCTCCAGCCCATCGAGAGTCGCTTCCCGGCCGAGTCTCCCCTCCTGTTTGTAGGAGACCGAGGGCCAGTAGGAGTCCTCATTCTTGCGGGTAATTCCGCGATACATAACGATTCCCCACTCCTGCTGGTTCGTAGCCGGAAAGCGCAGGCTCTTGAAGGGAATGGCCATCCAGGCCACCCAGCCGCGGCTGGTGACCTTGCCCTTCGAATCCCAAACCGCGTCCCACGAGGTATCCCAGTGATCGCCCACGTCTTGGCGTATCGCTTCGGTGTAGATCGCATCCCACTGCACGCCCAGCGGCGTGGTCTGAAACTCATAGGCCCGCCGCCGGTCATGAAAGGTATCGAACATCACTGCGACCTGATCGTCGTCATAGACGTCCTCGCGCACTGACATGCGCGCCCGCACTTTCTTAGGATCGTCGAAGCACACGAATACCAGATAGAGATTTTGCTCGTCGTAGCCCAGATAGGCCTCGGTCGGCTCGGAGACTTTCTCACCATCGTGCGGATTGCGTTGCACGAAGTCCGTAACCTTAGCCATCTGCAGCGCGATCTCGCCCTGCGGTTTCATGCTCAGGAAGTCTTCCAGTGCGGGCGCGTGGGTTAAGCGCGGAATGGTTAGAGCCGGAGGAGCTATTGCTGCCTTTGCAGAGGGCCGGACTTCTGGATTCTTGATGGCCGGCTCTGGCAACTGGGCCGATGGCGAAGGCTTCTGCTCGGATGGCATAGATTGTCCCGGCCGAGCCGGATTCGCTTCTGGAGGGGCAGGAGGGTTTTGTGGAGTGGTCTGGGGATTCTGAGGAGTCGCATCCTGTTGCGCCGGAACGGTATTATCCGTTGCTGACACGGAACTGCGCACCGCAACAGCCGTCTGCTGGGGCGGCGCGCCCCACACGCATTCCACGGAGGCAGATACTATGAGCGCTGCCACCAACGGGAATCTCGGAAGAGATTCGCGAAAATCTCGAATTCGCCCCGACCGCAAAGTTTCCTCACCTCTCTCCGTTCCCGCATCGAGAGGAATCCAGCAAGATACACCATGAACGCGTCTGACAGAACAGGAAACGATTGTTCTAAGGTTTTGCGAACAAGATTATGCGGGGAACTCAAGCGGTTCTGTTTCTCCTCGGCGACCGAAGAATTAAATTTTAGAATAACGAACTCTGCCTGCGATTCGGCGTGATGCCAAAATGATCGTAGGCCAATTGTGTGGCCACTCGCCCCCGCGGAGTGCGGTTCAAGAACCCAATCTGCATCAGGAAGGGCTCGTAAATCTCTTCAATGGCGTCCGGTTCTTCGGCCAGAACCGCCGCCAGCGTGTTCACGCCTACCGGCCCACCCTGATATTTTTCGATGATTGTAAGCAGCAGCTTGCGGTCCACTTCATCGAACCCATATCGGTCTACCTCCAGCATTTGCAGCGCCGCTTGCGCCGTGGGCAAATCGATCTTGCCCGCGCCGCGCACCTGGGCATAGTCGCGCACCCGGCGCAAAAGGCGGTTGGCGATTCGCGGGGTTCCACGCGACCGGCCGGCAATTTCGATGGCGCCCGCGCCGTCGACCTCAACTCCGAGAATCTCGGCGGACCGTTCCACGATCACTCGCAGATCTTCCGGGGTGTAAAACTCCAGCCGCAGAACGATCCCAAACCGCGACCGCAAAGGCGCCGAAATCAAGCCCGCCCGCGTGGTCGCGCCCACAAATGTAAACGGCTTCACTTCGAGCGTGTGCGTGCGCGCCGAAGGACCCTGTCCGATGATGATGTCCAACTTGTAATCTTCCAGCGCCGAATAAAGCAGCTCTTCGAGCACTGGCTGCAGGCGGTGAATTTCATCGATGAACAGGACCTGCTTATCCTGCAGGTTGGTGATGATCGCGGTCAGATCGCCCTTGATCTGCAGCAGGGGAGCGGCGGTCGGCTGGAAGTGAACGCCCAGTTCGTTGGCGATGATGTTGGCTAGCGTGGTCTTCCCCAACCCCGGAGGCCCATACAGAAGCACGTGATCCATGGCCTCGCCGCGCGACCGCGCCGCCTCAATCGCCACCGCCAGATTTTCCTTGACCTTGGCCTGCCCGATGAACTCGCCCAGCCGTTGAGGGCGCAGCTTCAGCTCGAAGGATGAGTCGTCTTCCACCGCGGCGGCCGATACCAGCCGCTCACTTGCTCCGGACTCGTTCGCCTTGGAGAGGTTCTTGGGGAGATTCACGATATCGCGATGGTAAAGCGAAAGACCTTGAGGCGCAATCGCGCGTTTACGGCGGGTTGCTGGCATCCGCCAATTACGTTAGCCCTGCCTGTTGATAAAGACGAGCGATCCCCTGGGGGTGAGCGCCGCGCGGTTGCGTGTGTAACGACGGTTGTGATAGTTTAACTAATTGTCCCGGACATCTGGATGGGATCGGGGGTATACTTGTGCCTGTGAGGGTGCTTGCCCCGTAATGCTGGCGTAGCTCAGGTGGTAGAGCATCTGATTTGTAATCAGAGGGTCGGGGGTTCAAATCCCTTCGCCAGCTCCAGGAAACGAGTTTAGGGCAGGAAGCGGAACTCTTAGGCGGCGCAACAGGTTTTTCCAACGCACTTCATTCGGGACGATTCCGGCGTGCAGTGATCTTCGCGTAGTAATCCGTAAGCGCGATTCTTGGTTTCCCTGGTTTGCGATATTGCGGTTGCGAAGCTCTGGTTGGCGAAGGCGGCTGGAGTTGAAGCGTCTTGTCTTGGCCGGTGGTCTTGGAAGACGAAGCGCAACGGCTGCAATCGCCCGGCAGTTTCTGCACAGGTGGGTGAGTGGTTAAAGCCGGCAGACTGTAAATCTGCTCCTCCTAGCGAGGTACGAAGGTTCGAATCCTTCCCTGTGCACCACATAACGTGCACCAGCATTATGCGGCACCGGGATTCTGTGCGCCAGGAATTATGAGTCGCTTGGCAATGGCGTTGATTGCGTACCTGGTTTTGGGCGTGCTGGCGTTGGCCACGCTGAGTGATTACCGGATCCGGTTGCTGACGCTGATAATTCTTGCAATGTTCGCATTTAAGAGCTGGGTGCGCCGCAAACATGTGTTGCACTCGGATGGCGATCGCGAAGCCGGGCAGGTTGGCGGGGGCCGGGACGAGCAGCTTTAGGCCGATGTAGCTCAGTTGGTAGAGCACTCCCTTGGTAAGGGAGAGGTCACCAGTTCAATCCTGGTCATCGGCTCCAGACATCCATGTTGGGGGTTTGTGCTGATAGCTGACGGCTGTTTTGAGCGGGAGTAACTCAGTGGTAGAGTCACAGCCTTCCAAGCTGTTGGTCGCGGGTTCGATTCCCGTCTCCCGCTCCAGAATTTCAGTGGTTTTTGGGGCGTGAGCGAAACGGGAGCTTAGGCAGCTGTTATGGGCTTCGAACAGGCGACCATCAAGATTGAGAAGGAAGAAGAGTTCGCAAAACTGAAAGCCGCGGTGGAGCAGGCTTTCTTGCCCGCGAAAGCGGAGCGATTTCTGAAGCGGCTGGATCGTAAAGGAATTCGCGTTCGAGAGTTCGATGGAGTGTTGGCGGCCCGTGCGCTGGAAGATGCGGGCGGATCGCCGCCGCAGGCCGGCCTGAGCGCGTGGCAGTTGTACCAGGCGCTGCCGGTTTCCGATCAGGCGCAGATGCGCGAGTTTTACCTGTCAAAGCTGGAAACGGTCGACGTAGCGCTGCGGCACAAGTTTAAGAAGCTTTACCAGTATTACTGAATTATTAACCAGCGAGGCCCGGCAATCTTATGGCGAAAGAGAAATTTGACCGCAACAAGCCGCACTGCAACGTGGGGACGATTGGTCACATCGACCATGGCAAGACGACGTTGACGGCGGCCATCACCAAGGTGTTGCAGAAGCACAATCCGAAGA
>Ga0302326_10004568_pt1 | contig 32021 bp, 32 predicted proteins | sample Palsa_T0_3_FD_202264 | JGI IMG/M metagenome (GOLD analysis project Ga0302326, IMG submission 202264) | Peat permafrost microbial communities from Stordalen Mire near Abisko, Sweden - Palsa_T0_3 | ecosystem: Environmental > Terrestrial > Soil > Palsa > Peat permafrost | place: Sweden: Abisko...
CGCGTGGGCGGCTGACAATGGATGCTTCGTGTCGTTTCTTGCGAACACGTCGACGTCGTTGGCGCAGGTCACGGCGAGCTTCCAGGGCGTCGACGTCGACCTCTCGGCGCACGCCGCCATACCGCACGGTGCCGGCACCACCCTCACCCTCGATCCATTCGATCCAGGCACTGGCATTCCGCCAGGTCAGGTCGCGATTCTGTTTCTCGCAGGTCCACCAACGATCGGGACGCCGCGCAGCCAAGGTGACTTCGACACACCGGTCGAGTGTCCGATGCTGCCCGCCTTCTCGACGCTCACGCAGCTTCACGGGACGGGGATGGGACGCGCGTTCCACATCACGACGACGGCGCCGGTCGTCGCGTATCAAATGCTCCCGTATGGCGGGGGTGACGCCGCCGTGACGGGTGCAAGCTTGCTCCTTCCAACGAGCGTTTACGGGACGAACTACATCGCCGTCGACGCCTATGGCGGAAGCCTGACGAGCGGATCGAGCAGCACTTCGATGGACATCGTGGCATCGCAAGACGGCACGAACGTCACCATCCTCCCCAACGTGGACATCATGGCGGGAGGTGGCGTTCCCGCGGCGACCGCGAACACGCCGGCGACGTACATGCTCAATGCGGGCGAGACCTTGCAGGTCACGCAGGTCCAGGAGATCACAGGGAGCCCGATTCAATCCGACAAGCCCATCGGGCTCTTCGCGGGCCACCCCTGCCTCAACGTTCCAGTCGGTCAGCCGTACTGCGATCACGCCGAGCAACAGATCCCACCGGTGCAGGCGCTCGGGCACGAGTACATGGCGGTCACGTACCGCCAGCGTGCACAGTCGGCGGAGAATCCACCGTGGCGCATCATCGGCGCGGTCGATGGCACGACGCTCACCTACTCCACACCCGTCGGCGGACCCAGCAGCGTGAACCAGGGTGACGTGCTCGAGTTCGACACCGGCACACCGTTCGTCGTGCAATCGCAAGACGCCAACCACCCGTTCTTGTTCGTCGGCTACATGACGGGTGCGAGCACCGTCACCCCAAGCGACGGGTACGGTGACGCTGACTTCGTGCGCGCCGTGCCAACGGACCAGTACCTGTCGCAGTACGTCTTTTTCACCGACCCGACGTATCCCGAGACGAACCTCGTCATCACACGCAAAGCCACGAACGGCGCGTTCGCCGACGTCACGCTCGACTGCGCGGGAACGCTCACAGGGTGGCAGAACATCGACGCCACCCACCAGTACACGCGCATCGATCTCGTGCGGCATGACTTCCAACCTCAGGGCAACTGCAACAACGGTCAGCACCAAATGCAGTCGACCGCACAGTTCGGCTTGACCGTATGGGGTTGGGGCTCGCCCGAGACCACCACCTGGACGGGCTACGTCTCGTACGGATATCCCGCGGGTGAGAACGTGCAGACCCTCACGAACGTGGTCGTTCCTCCAACGCCGAAGTGATCGCGCTAAGGCGCGCGGCGGAGGATCCCCTTCTCGCCAGCGATCCAGGTTCCGAGCGGTCCTTCAGTGACCGCGCGCAAGTCCCAGTCAATGCTCGTTGGCTCCCGCGTCGGATTGCCCGTGACGCGGAGGACGATGCCGGATGCGCCGGCGACGAGCCAGCTCGTCGTTCCGACGGATGCGGACACGGCGAGCAAGTCGGCGTCTGTTCCGCTGGGTGTCACATGCCAGCCAACGTCAGCGAGCCGCTCGAGAATCGTTCCGTGGGCGCCAACAGCGATGGCTGCGTGGTCGTCGCATGCTGCGGCGTAAAGCGTCGCGGGCGAGATCGGCGGTTGTGGCACCCACGCTGCCATTCCACCCGAACTGATCGTGCCACTCTGACCAACCACCCACACATCGCGCAGTCCGGCGCATGCGCCGTAGAGATCACTCGTCGTGCCACTCGACTCGACTCGCCACACTCGCTCGCTGGCCCCGCGGCGAAGGATGGTGCCCCCATCCCCCGCAGCGATTGGACCGTATGAGGTGTAGACGACCGCCCGCAGGGTGCGCTTCGTCGGCGAAGCTGCGAGGTGCCATACGCCTCCGTCGAGCTCCACGATGACGCCGTCGTCACCCACGGCAATGGCCTCGTCGAGTTGCTGGGCGATTGCCCGCAGCCGCACGTGAGTCGGTGATGCGTCGGTCGTCCAGGCCTCGCCGGTTTGATGACGCAGGATTGCGCCTTCGTCGCCGACGGCGAGCATGAAGTCCGCCCCGCTGCTCATCGCGTCGACGCTGCGCGAACCGACCGGCGTCTGATACCGCGTGGGTGCCGTGCTTGCCGCATCGAGCGTGAGCGCAGCGTGGTGCGCCTCGTCGTGGACGATGTATCGGGCGACCAACACCGCGATGAGGCTCACGACGACGAGCGCACCGATGCCCCGCGCGCCGCGTGTCGGACCCCGACCGTCAGCCACGTCGTGGCTCGATCGGTTTGGGGCACCGGTCGTATAGCTTGCAAGCCGCACACTCCTTGCCGCGCCAGATGCGGTCGAAGCGCGCCTGCGCAGCGTCGAGCATGAGATCATCGTCGGTGAGGATCCCCATCTCGAAGTTTCGTCTCGCATCACCCTTCGCGCCGAGGCCCGCTCCTGTGAAGTTCGCGCTCCCGAGGTAGAGGTGCGCGCCGTCGACCGCGATCATCTTCAAGTGGACGCGCGGGCACATGCGCATGTGGGCGCGCACGCCTTTCTCCCGAGCGAGCGAGCGCGTCATCGGCCCTGACGGCGGCGACGCGTGAAGGAGACGCACGTCCACGTCGCGCTTCACGAGATCATGCAGATCGGTCGCGATCGAAGCATAGCGGCCACGTGCGCGGGCGCGCGTCCCGATGGGCGCTTCGACGAGCAGCTCCTTCAGGTTGGCCGTCGCGATCCACACCGCGGTGCGCGCGCCGCGCAGCAGCGATACGAGCGTCTCGTAGTGATCGCGGTCGACGAGCAGTCGAATCCGCGCCAAACGCTCTTCCATGCTCGTAGGGTACGCGAATGGAGGTTGGCGTGTGGGCTTCTGCGGTAGGATGCGCGACGTGAGCCGTCTGCGTATCGCCGTGATCCACGTTGCGGTGCCGCTCGTGCTAGGCGCCGCGACCTACGTTGCGCTGCGGTCATGGGTGCCGCTCATCGGCGTGCACGGTGCGCTGTTCCGCAGTGCTCCGGCGCTCTTGCGTGACCACTTCGCCGACGCGGCGTGGGGTTGGGCCCTCGGCGGCTTCGTGTCGGTGATGTGGCTCGGTGAGAAGCGTATCTACCTTGCTCTGTGGACGGTCGCTGCCGTGATGCTCGCAGCAGGGCTCGAGCTCTTGCAGGCGGCTGCCCGGTGGGGGACGTTCGATCGGGGTGATCTCGTCGCTCAAACGGCAGCCGTGGCTCTCGCTGCGATCACGATTGGAGGAATGCATCGATGGACATCCGCAAGAGAAGCGCACTGACGGCCCTCGGCCTCGCCGCCTTCGGCGCGCTCGCCGTGGGATCCATGCGCCGCAGCTCGCCAGTGAGCAGCGACGCGGGAGTCACCGTCACGACGACTGCGGTGACGACCGCGAGCGCTGCACCGACCGTCGACCCAGCTGACGTGCCCGACCCGGTCGCCGATTACAAGAGCATCGACGACGCCAAGCTCGACGGCAACAAGGCGCTCGGCAAGACGCTCTTCTTCCGGGTCTGGCGAGGAACCACCGACGCGACGACCGTGACGCTCTATGGGTGCGGCAAGCTCGCGGGGGGCTTGCTCACGGCGACCTACTCGATCGACAAGCGACCGCTCGTGAAGGCGATTCCCGCGACGATTCCTTCCCAAGGTCACTGCCCTCGCGTCGTTATCAAGCTCACGAAGAAAGAGCCGTACACGAACGACTTCAAGGGCGAGCTCCAGCAGATCATGGACGTGACCCCCGCTGACGTGGACCCGCTCCCCGCGGGCGTAGACTACGTGTCGATGGACGACGTCAACATCGACGGCAAGAAAGCCGCCGGCAAGATCGCGCAGCTACGCGCGTACCGCAGCGATCTCGAAGAGAAGAAGTTCACCGCGTACCCTTGTGGTCGCTCGGGCGGGGCGGGCTTGAACTTCCTGTACGTGACGTTCACACCCGCTCAGAAGGACGTCGTGAAGGAGTTCTCGAGCTCCATCATGACGTGTGAGACGATCAAGGTGAAGCTCACCACGCAACAGGCGTACTCGAGCACGTGGAACGCGCAAATGCTCGAGGTGGTCAAGGAGTGACGATGCTTGCGCTCTACCTCGTACGACACGGACAGACCGACTTCTCACGCGAGAATCGCTTCTGCGGTTCCATCGACCCACCGCTGAGCGACGTGGGCAGACGAATGGCCGACGCGCTCGGCGAAGCTCACGGAGGCGCGCGCTGGGATGCGATTTATTGCTCGCCCAGCCAACGCGCGAGAGAGACGGTCGCGCCGCTCGCGAAGCGCGCGCGCGTCGAGCCCTCGCTCGACGAAGGGCTCCGCGAGATTTCTTACGGCGACTGGGAGGGCATGAAGCACGAGGAGGCGAAGGCGAAGTTTCCGGAGGCGTACGCATACTGGGCGCAAGATACGGCGAGTCGGGCGACCCCCGGCGGCGAGACGGCGTTCATGGTCGCGTCGCGCGCCGCGCCCGTCATCGAACGGATTCGGCGTGAGCACCCAGAAGGTCGCGTCCTCGTCGTGTCGCACAAGGCGACCGTACGCATCCTCGTCTGTGCGCTGCTCGGCATGGACGTGCGCCTCTTCCGCGATCGCATCGGCCAGCCGGTGTGTGCGCTCTCCCGATTCGAGCTCAAGGCTCAAGGTACGGCGATGCTCACGATGCTCGGCGACGTCTCGCACTTGCCACCCGAGCTGCGCGAGGCCGAGGGTACCTGACGTGCACGCCTTTCACATCCGCGGCGGCCGACTGATTGACCCGCGGCAGGGCGTGGACGACGAGCTCGACGTGATCATCCAAGAGGGGCGCGTCGCCCGCATCGGTAAGGGCCTCGCCACACCGACTGGGGCGCTCGTGTGCGACGGGCGCGGGAAGATCGTGTCGCCAGGCTTCGTCGATCTCCATGCCCACCTGCGCGAGCCGGGCGAAGAAGGGAAAGAGACGATCGAGAGCGGGTCTCGCTCGGCCGCATCGGGCGGCTTCACCACGGTTTGCGCGATGCCCAACACGCAACCGCCGAACGACTGCCGCGCAATCACGATGCTCATCCTAACGCGTGCGCGTGAGGTCTCTGGCGTGCACGTGTACCCCATCGGTGCAGTCTCGCGCGGGCTTCTCGGCGCCGAGCTCGCCGACATCGGCGAGCTGAAGGAAGCGGGCGTCGTCGCGCTCTCGGACGATGGCAAGTGCGTGATGAATGCGCGTTTGATGCGGCGCGCCCTCGAATACGGCCGCACCTTCGACTTGCCCATCGTTCAGCACGCCGAGGATCATCACCTGTCGGATGGCGGAGCCATGAACGAGGGACCCTCGGCGACGCGCGCCGGCATCCCGGCTCAACCTGCCGAAGCCGAAGAGATCATCGTCGCGCGCGATCTCATTCTCGTGGAGATGACCGGCGCCCGCTATCACGTCGCGCACGCATCCACCGCGCGGACCGTCGCGATGGTGCGCGAAGCAAAGGCGCGGGGTCTGCCGGTCACGTGCGAGGTGACGCCGCATCACCTCGCGCTGACGGACGAGGCCTGCGCCACATACGACACGTCCACGAAGATGTACCCGCCGCTTCGCACGCGAGCGGACACCGTCGCGCTCGCGCAAGGTCTCGCCGATGGGACGATCGATGCGATCGCGACCGACCATGCTCCCCACTCCGCGAACGCCAAGCACCTCGAGTTCGACTGCGCGGCGTTTGGGGTGATCGGGCTCGAGACCGCGCTTCCCATCGCGCTCTCGCTCGTCTCGAGTGGAGTGCTTTCCCTCCCGACCGCCATCGAGCGGCTGACGTGGGGCCCTGCGCGCAGCTTCAAGCTCCACGCGGGGACGATGCCAGAAGGCTCGGTCGCGGACGTGGTCGTGATCGACCCCGACCTCGAATGGATCGTGACCGCGGAAGACACCGCATCGCGCAGCAAGAACACCCCATTCCTCGGCCAGAAGATGCGTGGACGTGCCGTGCTCACCATCGCGGGTGGCAGAGCCCTTTGCGACCGATCCAAGGTGCTCCCATGATGACGCACCTCCTCGGGATCGAGCCGCTCGACAAGACGACGCTCGTCGCGCTGCTCGACCGCGCCGATGCGATTCACGAGGGGAAACCACCGAGTGACGCGGTAGCCGGTCGAACGGTGGTCAACCTCTTCATGGAGGCATCTACGCGCACGCGCACGTCGTTCGAGATCGCCGCGAAGCGTTTGCGCGCCGACGTCGTCAACGTGTCGGAGTCGTTTTCCTCTTCGAAGAAGGGCGAGACGCTCCTCGATACCGCCCGCAACATCGACGCCATGCGCCCGTCGGTCATCGTGCTGCGGCATGGCTCGTCCGGCTCGCCTGCCATGGTCGCCAAGCACGTACGCGCACGGGTGGTGAACGCGGGGGACGGCACGCACGAGCACCCCACGCAGGCGCTCCTCGATTGCGGCACGATTCGGCAGAAGAAGAAGCGCATCGAGGGTCTCACGGTGACCATCATCGGCGACATCCTCCATAGCCGCGTCGCCCGCTCCAATCTGCACGCGCTCGGCAAGCTCGGCGCCATCGTTCGCGTGGCCGGCCCGAGGCCGCTCCTCCCGCGCGGCATCGAGGCGATGGGCGCGCTCGTTTACGACCGCGTCGAGCCCGCCCTCGAAGGCGCCGATGTCGTGATGGTGCTTCGCCTCCAGCACGAGCGCATGACGGGCGGATACGTCCCGAGCTTGCGTGACTACAGCCGGTTCTTCGGCGTCAACGGCAAGAACATCCACGCGGCCAAGCACGACGCGATCGTGATGCATCCAGGGCCGATCAACCGAGGCGTGGAGCTCTCGAGCGATGTCGCGGACGGACCGCGGTCAGTCATCCTCGAGCAAGTCGCGTATGGCGTGAGCGTTCGAATGGCCGTGCTCGAGGCCGTCGCAGTGACCTCCTGAGAGGCCGTCAACGCGGCGGATATTGCTGCGGATATTGCGGCGGGTATTGGGGCGGATAACCCTGCGGGCCCATGCCGTCGAGCGTCGCGACGATCTGATCGGTGGGCATGCCGCTGTCACCCATCTGGAATGCCTGCGCGCTCTTCTCATTGATGTAGACGATGAGCCCGTAGATCCCGACCCCGAGCGCCGTCGGAATGCAATAACAACTTGCGAACGAAAGCAGCGACGAGCCGAGGCCGATGAAGCCAAGCGTGCGGCTCTTGAAGCTCACGTTGCGAATGCCCGCGACGACCTTGAGGATGCCTCCGAGCACGGTCGGTATCCCCATCGCCAGGTAGATCGCGCCGAAGAGCTCCGGCGGCGGTGCTGGCCCGCCGTGCGTCGGCGGTGGTGCGCTCTTGAACAGCTCCATCATGACGGGCCCCATCACGCAGAGGAAGATGCCCATCAGACCTTCGAGCGCACCCTCGACCATCATGAGGATCGCGACGATCTTGATTTGTCTATGCATGCGCGACCGAGACTACACCACCTTCGACGGGCCAGCGCCGAGCTGTGCCAAAACGCGTTGTTTGATCTCGTCGCTCGTCCACGCAGGGAGCGTTTCACGCAGCGCAGCTTCGTATTCGCGCTCGTCGAACGTCGTGACGTCTGCGTGGAGCATGCGTTTAGCGGCTGCATAGGCCGCGCGCGGACGTGCGGCGAGCTCGCGAGCATGCTTCTCCGCGACCCCTCGCGTATCCTCGGCGAGCTCGTCGACGAGGCCCAGTCGAAGCGCATCCGACGGCGTGTGGAGCGCTCCGTTCAGGATCACCTCGTGGATCGAACGTGGGGGGACGCGGTGGGTCGCGATGCGAAATATCTTCGGTGGGAAGACGAGCCCAAGCGCGACCTCGTTGAGACCAATCCGAGCGCGCGCGTCGGTCGTCATGACGCGATAATCGCAGCACAGAGTGATGACACAACCACCCGCGATGGCGTGCCCGTTGACGCACGCCACGGTCGGTGCGGGGTGATTGAAGATGCGATCCATCAACGTCTCGACGAGAGCGACGAACCGCGCCATTCCCGGCCCATCGAGGCCAGCGATCTCTTTCAAATTCAGCCCGGCGGAGAGCGCGTCGCCCGCTCCCGAGAACATCACCGGCTCTCCGCGTGCGTCGTCGAGGCGCCGGAGGATCGACTCCATCATCGACGTGCCGAGGGCGTTCTTGCCCGGGCCGTCGAGCACCAAGTCGTAGAACGTCATGTCTTCTTACGTCGTCGCACGACCGCACAGAGGCCGAGGAGCAGCGCGGCGATCGCCCCGCGTGGGCTCGAAGGAGAAGCCATCACGCAGCCACATCCGGACGATCCCGACACCATCTCCTGGTCACCGACCTCGGGGCCCGCTTCCGGAACGGGGTTCGCGACGCACGCGTGCGCCGTACATTGCTGCGTCGACAGGCATTGCGCGTTGTCGTTGCACGCGACGCATTGACCTTTCATTGTGTCATTCGAGACGTCGCACACCTCCGCGCCGCCGCCCGATCCACCGCACTCGGAGTCCAAGGCGCACGCGCGGCACATGTGGCTCGTCGCGTCGCAAACCGGGAGCGACGTCATCGGGCAGTCCGTGTTCTTCTCGCAGCCGACGCACGTGTAGGTCGGATCGTCGCAGACAGGCGTCGTGCCGGTGCAAGCGGTCTCGTACTGCGACGTGCACAAGACGCACTGGCCAGCCTTCGGCCCGCTCGTCGCGCACGCGTTCGTGCACGCGTTGCCGCTATCGAAGCTGTTGCACGGCCGGCACGCGGGTGGAATCAGGACGCCGTCGCAGATTGGGATCTCCGCGACGCACGCCTCGGCGTAGTTCGACCAGACCTTCTGCACGGTGTAGGTGGCGACCGTCGCGCTCGTGCCTTCGCAGATGTCGGCGGCCTCGAGCGAGTCCCACGCGGTGTCGGCGAGCGTCACCCAAGCGAGCGGTCGCGCGCTGAGGTTCGTCATGTTGTACTCGACGAGCCCGACCTCCGTGTCGGTGATGGCTTCGGCGAGCTCGTGGGAGTGGATGATCGTCGACGTGCCGAACGAGTAGCCGCAGTTGGGGTGCACGCCGTAGGGCACGCTCATGCCGTTGTACTTCACGGTGAAGTGGTAGGCGCCGAAGCTCGAGCACGATTGGATGTTGAGAAGCGTGATGGTGATCCCCGCCGGGAAGTCGAACATGTAGAGCGAATTGACGTTGCCGTTCGCGTCGAGGGTGGGGGCGGGGAGCGCTGCGCTGGTGAGCTGCGCGACGAGCTCCGCTTGGATGTCGGTGTCGTTGAGGGACGTCGACATGTTCGACGGCGTGATGACGTAGTTGCCGCCGAACGTTCCGCGCCCGATGTGCTGATTGCTTCCTGGCTGGAGATCGGCAAAGCCCGTGAGGCCTATCGAATCGTATTCCGTCATCCAATCGATGAACGGGCTCGTGACGATGGCCGTGTAGAAGCCCTGGAGCTGGGTCATGTAGGCCGAGTCGACGGTCGAGTTCCAGGAGATCTCGACGATGTTCACGTTCGAGATGACGCGGCCGCCGTAGTACTTGAGACTGCCCGTGAGTGGCACGGTCGGCATGGTCGGAACCTTGCCGCTCGTGAGCTTGTAGACGCCCGCCGCGGCGGGCGCAGAGACGAAGAGGATCGCGACGGTGGCAAGAGCGACGAATCGTGCCCGCATCGACAGATGCTATATCGAAGCCGACGTTAGTGGTGCCAGAAGAGGTCGTAAACGAACAGCACGACCTCTACGAAAACCAACACCGCCACCGCGACCTCGAGCCTGTAATTGCGGCGCTCCTGGGTGAGCTCGACGAAGAGCTCGAAGTTGTCCTGGATCATGCGGAGCTTGAGATCGAGCGCGCGGAAGCGGTCGGCGATCTCGAACTGCGTGCGGAGGCCACCGTAGATGCGGTCGAGCGTCTCGTCCTCCCAGGCGAGCTGCGGCGTGTCGAGGAGCGACAGCGTGAAGACGACCTGGTTGTGGGTCGACATCCCGCTGCCCACGAACTTTAAGAGCTCGCGCGTTCGCAGCGTGAGCTTTCCGGTCTGTGCGAGGTTCTCCGACACGTCTTTCAGGCGCACGAGGACGAGGTCGACGTCCTCCTCGTAGTATTCCATCGCAGCCGACTGCGCGACGACGAGCGCCACCACTTCGGCCAGGCGGTGGTTGACCTCCTTGACGACGACGCGGTCGAAGCGCATCCCCGGCTTCTCGTCGTCGCTCACCTCGATGATGGCTTGCTCGGCGATGGGCGGGTGGGGCTCGGGACCAACGTGCTTGAGGATCGCCGCCATCACCGTCTCGCGCGTCGCGTCATCGACGCCGACGAACGCGACGGCGCCAAAATCGTACGCGACGATCCAAGACGACGCGCTGCACTCGGCGACGACCTGCGTCTTCGTGGTGCGCACCTGGGCGCCCGCCTTCTCGAGCAGGGGCCCGAGATCCTTCGGCGACAGCGTCGACGCGAACGAGAACGCGCGAACGGAGATGGTGCGGCCCATGGAGTGCCCTTCGGGCTAGCGGGCTACTTGTCGCTGGTGTGGCACTCGTGGCAGCCGAAGCCCGTCTTCGTCGCCGGATTGTACGGATCGACGCCGAGCAGCGCTGCCATGTCGGGGACGACCTTCTGCATCATGAACTTCATCGAGTCGGGCTTGTCGGCCATCAGCTTCTTGTGGCCGTCGGGCGTGCTCGGGAGCACGGGCAGCTTGGGGTTGGGCATCTTGAACGTGCCCGCTTTCGCGCCATCCCCGTGGCACGTGACGCAGTTGATGTCGCCCCACTTCTTCGGGTCGGCGGCAGCGAATTCGTCGTGCATCTTCGGCATGACGGTGTTCTTCATGAAGGCGAGGCGCGCACTGTGATCCATGTCCTTCCAGGCCGTCGTTGCCGTGGGCGCGGCGCTCGTCGTCGCGCTGGCGCTGGCAGTGGTCGGGGGCGCTTCGGTTGATGCCGACGCGGAGCCGGCTTGAGGGGTGTTGGTGGTCTCTTGTCCACCGCCGCAAGCGACTGCCGCAGGCACGCCGAGCGCGATGGCCAATCCAAAACGTGAGATGATTTTGCTCAACATGGAGCGGACCATTACCACACATCCGAAGCGGAAGAGTCGCGCCTTGTATGCGCTGCTCGTCGTGGTGCTCTTCGTTTCCAGACCCGCGTGGACCCACATGCGTGCCGCGGCGCTCCTCCTGCGGTTCTCGGAGGACGGCGTCTCGCACGGTTTTGCCCGGGTCGGTATGCACGACGTCAAAGAGGAGGACGCGCAGATCGACCTCGGCCTCGGCCGCGGCGCTACCCCCGGGCGTGGGCGCTATTACATCCCCGAAGGCGTGCGCGATGCTCCGGGGATCGTCGTGTGTCACGGCGTTCATCACTTGGGGATGGACGAGCCGCGCATGATGAAGTTCGCGCGCGCCATCGCGTCGACCGGCGTGGTGGTGCTGACGCCTGAGCTCAAGGAGCTCGCCGACTACCGCATCGACCCAGTGACCATCGCGACGATCGGCCGCGCGGCGCTCGCGCTTCGCACGCGCGTCCAGCGCTCGGAGGTCGGAGTGCTCGGGCTGAGCTTCGCTGGCGGTCTCGCTCTCCTGGCGGCCGCGGACGCTCAGTACGAACGCGCGATCAGCTTCGTCGTTGCGGTGGGGGCCGACGACGATCTCGAGCGCGTGGCGCGTTTCTTCGTCGAAGACGAAATCGCGGAGCCCGACGGAACCACGCTTCACCTGCATGCCCATGGCTATGGCTCGGTCGTGCTCCTCCACATGTACGCCCAATCATTCTTCAAGGAGCGCGATGTGGCGCAAGCTCGGGAGGCGCTGCGGCTTTGGCTCTGGGAGCAGTTCGACGACGCGCGCGCGGTCGCGAAGAAGCTGTCGCCCGAGGGTCAGGAGAAGATGGCGCTCATCTTCGACCATCGCGAGACCTTGCGTCCCGAGATCGAGCGCGTGATCGCGGCGCACGGCACGGAGATGAAGCGAGTGTCGCCGCACGACGCGCTCGATGGCTTGCGCGCGCGCGTGTTCCTGCTCCATGGGGAGGGCGACACCGTCATCCCCGCATCCGAGACGCGATGGCTCGTACATGATTTGCCCAAAGGCGCCCTCGCGGACGCCGTCGTGAGCCGCGCGATCGTCCACGTCGATCTCGAAGGGAAGCCGACGTGGAAGGAGCGGTACGAGCTCGTCCACCTGCTCGCAGGCGTCATCGACGCCGCCGACACCGAGGGCATGGCGGCCCGCTGATATTCCACAAATCCTCGGGTCTCGTCATTCCTTCGTCTGGTTGTGTCCGCGCTTGCCCTGCGCGAATTCGACGGAGTATCCGTCGGGGTCGAAGGCAGTCATCGAGCGCTCCCACGGCTCATCGTGGGGTGGCTGGTGAAACGTCACGCCCTTCGACTTCAGCTCGTCGTAGAGCCCGTCGAGGTCGTCGGTCATGAACTCGACGTGGATGGCTCTCTTCTGAGCGCCGCTCGAGTCCTCGACGCCTTCCTTCCGGGCCTCCACGATGGACAGAAGGCCGATGGTGCCGGCGCCGACGCGGATCATCGCGAAAGCTGGAAGCGCGTTCCACTCGACCTTGAGGCCGAGCTTGCCGCTGTAGAATTCGATCGATCGCGCGACGTCCTCGACGGTGAGGGTCAGACCTTCAAAGCGCATGTCCTTCATGCCCCGAAGGCTAAATCAGCGAGCACGATTGTCGAGCGTGATGGCATTGAGCCGCGCCGCTAAATAACGTTGGACAACGGTTAGCCTGTCGGCTAAATGCTTGGCGGGTTGAACGCGAAGGACGATGCATACGAAGTGATCTTCAGCGCTCTGGCTCATCCAGCGCGCCAACGCATCCTGCTCACGTTGAACTTCGAGGGCGGCTCGATGTCGGCCGGCGACATCGCGGCGATGTTCGAGCACGCGTGGCCGACGACGACGAGGCACTTGCAAGTCCTCGAAGCGGCGGGGCTCATCGTTCACGAACAGCAGGGGCGGGCACGCATTTACCGCATCGAGAAGAAACGGCTCGCGCTCGCGCACGCGTGGATCGCGTGGTTTTTCAAAGACCCAATCAAGGCAAGGAGACGGACATGAAGAAAGCGAAGAAATCGACGAAGGCAACGAAGAAGGCGACGAAGACGAAGGCGAAGAGCCGCACGCCAGTGCTGTTTCGCATCAACGTCGAGGTCGGCGACGTGGCGCAAGCTGCCAAGCAATGGGGCACGCTGCTCGGCACCCAAGGCCGGTTGCAGGCGGGATCGCGGTGCTACTTCGACGCGGGTGCCGTCACGCTGCAGGTGGTCGAGGTATCGCCCGCGCATCCGGCGGCCAAGGCGCTCTACTTCCTCGTCGACGACCTCGACGCGGTGTTCAAGCGCGCAGAGAAGCTCGGATGGCTGTCGAAGGAGTTGGTACACGGGACGCCGGGCGGGAAGATCTCGGTGCGGCCGTGGGGCGAGCGCTCGTTCTATGCCGACGATGCGTGGGGCAACCCGCTCTGCTTCGTCGAAAACGGCACCGTGTATCCAGGCTGATTACTTACGGAAGCAGCTCTTCGCGTTCACCCTGCTCAGGATCCCAAAGACATCCTCTCGTGACAGCTTCGCACCCGGACCGAGCGCCTCGAGCTTATCGAGCGACGCCACCGCGAGGTTCACGCACAAGCTCGTGAACGCAACGTAGCCATCGGGCGCGCCTCCGCGCACGAGCGCATCGATGTAGTGCTGGGCGCCGTCGAGGTCCTTACGAGCGAGATCGATCACCTCGCGCCGCGCGACGCCCTCGGGAAGATAGCTCCGCCCATCGCCCGCATCGGCGCGTTCGTCCTTGAGGATGTTGACGAGCTGAAGCCCTTCACCAAACAGCAGGGCATTCGCATCGAGGTCGGCCCGTTGTCGCTCGAGCTTCGGCGTGTCACGCACGAAGAGCTCTGTGAGCAGCTCGCCCACGATGCCCGCGACGAGGTAGCAGTAATCACGCAGCTCCGCGAGGGTGCGTAGCGCGACACTTCCGTGCTCGCCGCCGCGCATCACGATCGTCGCCATGCCCTCTGTGGTGCGCACGCCGTGGCGCATGACGAGCGTGCGGGCGGGCTCCGGGAGGTCGCGCAACGCAGCGAAGAGCTCCGGCATCTTGCCGATGAGCTCCATGTACCCAGCATGGTGATACGGAGGGTGGCTCACCCAACGCTCGCGAACCCTTGTTGCGCGATCGACATCAAATGTTTCCGAGCACGCGCTCGCGAGCTGCGCGAGCGCGGCGACGCGCTCGGCTCGCGGCCATTCGGTTGCGTCCTCGAGGGTGTCCGCGATGCGAAAGAGCAGGTAGGCGAGCGACACCGACCTCCGCGTCGGCTCGGGGAGGAGCGGTATCGCGAGCGCAAACGTTCGACTCGTCTTCTCGAGAAGGTCATCGATGTCGAACGGAACGGGCGTGCCCACCGCCGCATTTTACCTCGGCGTGTGCTCTTTTGCTTTACGAGCCGTCAGGCGTGCCAACCGTGATGGGTGTGCCCGTACACGGGATATCGACGAGCTTGCCCTTGCCGATGCCGACCACCACGAAGTGACGTCCGCACGCGGTCGCGATCTTACCGCCGCCGACGCCGACTTCATGCCCGTCGACGTACACTGGGCGGCCCGTCGCGATGGCGAACGTGCGAAGCGAACCACTCGCGTTGGGTACTCTCGACGCCGATACCGATGGCGGCTTTGTCGCAGCAACGGCCGTTGTTCGCTCGGGTGCGACGCGAACGTCGGACGTGTACGTCGACGTCGAAGTGGCGCTCGGCGTCGGCGTTGTCTCAGTGGGCGCTTCCGTCTCCGGCTGCGTCACAGTTGCCGTCGTCGCAAGAAGGGCCGCTTCTGCTTCTTGGTGCGCACGATAAATGAAGAATCCTGCGACCGCTGCCATGACCCCAAACGCGAGGACCACGACACCCGCGAGCGCGACCCAGATGGCGGCGTTGCTCTTCTTGGGTGGTGGTGCAGTGGAGAACGCGACGGGATAGTAGGAGGGGAGCGGGCCCTGCGGCGTCGTAAGTGGTGCGCCGACACTCTGAGGCATCGTTCGTGGTGCGCCGCCGCTCTGAGGCACCGTTCGTGGTGCGCCGCTGCTCTGAGGCGGCGACGTCATCGTCAGTGCGGGAGCAGCCGGTTTGGGAATGATGCGCGTCCCTCCCGAGGCCCACGACTCCATGTCCTCGTCACCGAGATCCGTGAGCTCCTCAGGAGCCATCGGCTGCGCGGCCTGCGCGGCCAACACTGTCGGGCTGCTGCTGAGGACGACGAGCGGATCTACGCTGAGTGCCTTCGGGCGTGGCGGCGGGGGAGGCGGCCGATAGAGGTTCGGCTTGTGCATGGCGCTTCATACGACTTGACCGATACCGACCTCCCTTCCGTGCTAGACGTCCCGGCGCCAATGCCGCTCGATCCCGAATTCGTAGCCGATTGCCCTTATGGTCCCGGCGGCCTTCTCATCGACGAGATCCTCGACATCGATGCCGAAAAGCACTTCGTTCGCGTGCGAATGCCAACCACCGACGAGCTCCCGCTCACGCGCGAGCAGCGCACCCATCCGGTGCGGCACCCGCGCCACATCTCGGGCGGCCTGATGGTGCACATGACCGGCATGGTCGGCTTCGTCCACGCGTATTACGTCCTCGGTCTCAAGCACAAGGACGGGTGGATTGGGTACGGCGGTCGCATCTACGACGCGAAGTTCCGCGCGCTCGCCAAGCCCGGTGAGCCGCTCATCCTCGAAGGCAAGGTCACGCAGGTGCGGCGCACCGACGCGAGCGTCTTTGCGCGCTACGAGTTCGAGTTCTTCCAGCAGAAGACGCTCGTCTACACGGGCGAGCAGAGCGCGATGTGGATGAAGATTAACTGAGCCAGTTGATCTACTTGTGCGCGCGCTCGACGAGGTCAGCGCCGGTCTGCGGGTTTTTCCCGTGGATGTCGATGTAGTCGACCGACATCGCGCCGGCGAGCTTGGCGTAGACGGACGTGAGAATCGCCCCTTCGACGCCAGCGACTCGCGCGCGTGCTTGCGCGGAGCAGTGACCATCGGCTTCCTTCTTCGTCGTTATGAGGATGGGCCTGTCGAGTTGCTTGAGTCGAACGAGCTGGTCGCCACCCGTGAGCGTGCGATGCACGAGGCGCTGCTCCGAGAAGCCATACGGCACATACTCGAAGATGTTGAGGGAGTGGAGGTTGACCGGGTTCTTCTCGAGCTCACGCCAGTAGGGAAAGACCGCATCGTCGCCGGTGGGTGCGCAGTGGTCGTTGAGGCGGACGCCGTAGTCGACGCGATTGTGGTCGTCGCTCTTGCTGATGAAGAAGACGGTCGGGACGTCGTTCGTGCCGAACTGCGTCGTGTCCGCGCGCGCATCGCCAGCCGACGCCATCACCACCAAGACAACAGGCGCGAGGCGCCCGAAACGTGCCCAAACCATCACTGAGTCCTATGGCACAGGTGCGTCACAAAAGCCCGTGGAGACGCGCAGCCCAAAGAGGCGCCGACGTCATCACTGCGATCGCGATGGCGACACACGCCCACGCAGCACTTTTCGCGCGCTCTGTTGCTTCGAGGGACATGCGTGTTCCGGGCACGACGGAGAGCGGGAGAGTCGCGCCGTCGTCACGGTAGGTCGGTATTGGGTTCGAGACATCGTGATGGATGACGACGGGTCCAGGTGACGCCGAAGCAAGCTCGGGCACGAAGCGTGGCGCCGCGTTGTCGACGGACACCCACCCCTCGCCCGCATGCTGCGCGTCCGTCAAGAGACGAAACGTCGTTCGACGTCTGCGTGCCCGCCACGCCGCAAACATGGCAAACGCCGTGAGCAGCGCGCCGACGGCGGAAGCGTAGACCCACGCGTGGGGTGCGCCCAGCCGGGTGCGCAGATCATCGACCATGATGTCGCCGCTGAAATCGAGTGTACCTCGTCGGTCGACGAGAACGAGTTGCTGCGGCTCTCCCCCACGCCAATGGGCCGCGGCGTTCCGCGTGACGATGATGGTGCTGGAGACCGCGTCGCCGTACGCGTGGAGGTGCGGGCACGTCACCGTGGACGCGTTCGCGTCGACGAGCTTGGTCTCGTAGCTGTCTCCGTGCTGGAGGGTGAGCGCGCACAAACCATCGGAGGCAGTCGCGTACGACACCACCACTTTGTCGATGACGGCGCGTCCGCCAGGCTCGATATCGGCGTGCTGGGAGAAGAGATCGAGGTATGCATCGGGCTCGGGTCTGCGAAGCGATGCCAGCGCCACCGCCGCCACGATCGCGGAACAGGCCACCGCCGCGGCGCCGGCGAGGACGATCACCCGCTCGGCGCGGCGCATCGTCACCAGCATCACGAACGGCATGGCCGACGTGCACCCGACGAAGATGAAGAGGGTGGCGACGAACACGATCCCGCCGTCGCACGTGCTGGACGGAACGCTCGTTGTCGCGAGTGGTTGCTCGAAGGCCATCAAGGCCCCGAGAACGGCCACCGGAACGAGCGCAAACGTGGCGCTGATCGCCATGCCTGCCGCCCGTGTCGGCGAGGCCTTCCGTGCGATCGCACACAGCGCAACGGAAGTAAGAATGGCGGCCGCCCCGCCCACGGAGAGCCACTCACCGCAAAGCAGGCGTGCGACACACGAAAGCGCGAGAGCGAAGACGACAATGACGCCTGCCGTGGACGCTGGCCCGACCGGGCTCACCCACGTGCGTCCTTGCGAGAGCATGGCCATAGGTTTACCAGCGGCCTCGACCGTTTCTTCCCGCGCGGCCAGGCTTTCGTGCGAAAAGGCCACGTGGTGAAGGTGTCGCGCTCGAGCACGACGGTGCACCATCGTTTGCGCACGTGGCTGGCGCGGCCTGGCGTGCAGCTCGCGATCGCGTTGCTCATCCTCGCCTGGCTGGGCGTGACCGTGACGGAGATCGCGGTGCCCGTGCCGTGGCTCGAGTGGATCTCGCTCTCGTTCGGCGTGGTGTTCGCGATCGAGCTCGCGCTTCGGTGGATCGCATCGACGAGCCGGGCGCGATTCGCGCGCGAGCACTGGGCCGACGTCATCGCGGTGCTCTCGGTGGCGCCTGGCCTCGTGGCGCTGTGGCCGCAGATGCGCCTCCTTCGGCTCCTCCGCGCGGTGTTGCTGGTCGCCCTCGTTCGGCGTCTGCCGACCCTTCCCGGATTCACGCGAAGGCGAACGGCGCGTCGTGCGCTCGGCCTCGCGGCCTTCGTCATGCTCGCCGCGCTCACGTGCACGGCGGCCCTCCTCGCGTTCGAGTCCAACCAGAACCCCTCGATGGCGACGTTCGGGCAAGCGTTCTGGTTCAGCCTCTATTCGATCTTCGCGACGCAGCCGACACCCGAGCCGCCGATCACGCTCGGGGGCCGCATTGTGTCGCTCGTGCTCATCTTCGTGGGGTTGAGCACGTTTGCACTGTTCACGGGAAGCGTGTCGGCAGCGGTGCTTCACCGTCTGCGCGACGAAGGAGCAGCGATGGATTGGGAAGACCTAGAGGGCCACCTCATCATCTGCGGGTGGAACCGCAAAGCCGAGATCATCGTGCGCGAATACGACGCGGCCAAGCGCGATGATCCGATGCCTGTCGTCGTGATCGCGCGCGTCGAGGGTCACCCGCAGTTCGCCGACCCTGCGCTGAAGAAGCGCGTCCTCTTCCTCGACGACGACTTCACGAAGATCTCGGCACTGCAGAAGGCCAACATCGCCAAGGCATCGACGTGCATCGTCCTCAGCGACACGACGCGCGGGCGAACGGAGCGCGACGCCGACGCTCGCACCATCCTCGCGGCGCTCACCGTCGAGAAGCTCAATCCGGCGGTGTACACGTGCGCCGAGCTCAACAGGCGCGAGTATGCCCAGCACCTCACGCTCGGTTCGGTCGATGACTACGTCGTGGGAGGCGAGCACAGCGCGTTCCTGCTCGCGCAAGCCGCGCTCAACCGAGGCACGCTCAACGTGTTCAGCGAGCTTCTGAGCTACGAGTACGGTCACAAATTCTGCCGCATCCCGGTGCCGGAGAGCTACGTAGGCAAGCCGTTCGTCGACGCGTTCGTCGAGATGAAGCAGAAGAAGAACGTGACGCTCGTCGCCGTGATGGACCACGCGGGGAAGTCGCATATCAACGCGAAGGAGCGCGTGCTCCAGAAGGGCGACGCGCTCATCGTCATCGCCGCCCACGACTTCGAGGCGTAGGAGCACAGGCGAATCGCGCTAGGATGGCGATCCTCCACGGATGGACTTCTCGCTGCCTCCTTCTCTCGCGCCGGTCCTCGACCACGTGCGTGCGGTCGTCACCGAACGCGTCATCCCGCTCGAGCGCCTCCTCGCCGAGCGCGGATCGTTTCGTGGGCTTCTGCCGGAGCTCCAAGAGGCGCGTGCAGCAGTAAAGGCCGCGGGCCTCTGGGCACCGCAGCTCCCGAAGGAGCACGGAGGCATGGGCCTCGGGCTGATGGAGCACGCCCGCGTGAGCGAGGAGCTCGGGCGGAGCATGCTTGGGCACTACGTCTTTGGTTGCCAGGCGCCCGACGCGGGCAACATGGAGCTCCTCGCGCACTTCGGCAACGATGCGCAGAAGCGGGAGTGGCTTGCCCCCCTCGCCGCCGGTGAAATCCGCAGCTGCTTCGGCATGACGGAGCCGGATCGCCCGGGCTCGAATCCCACGTGGCTCGCAACGACGGCTCGCAAGGACGGGAGCGACTACGTCATCGACGGCCACAAATGGTTCACGACGGGCGCAGATGGTGCCGCCTTCTGCATCGTCATGGCCGTCACGAGCCCCGACGCACCCTCACATGCGCGAGCGAGCCAGATCATCGTGCCGATGAGCACGTCCGGGCTGCGCTTCGTTCGCAACATCTCCGTGATGGGCCACTCCGGGGATGACTGGATGAGCCACGCGGAGCTTCGTTTCGAAGGCGTGCGCGTCCCGCAATCGAACCGCCTCGGCGACGAGGGCGCCGGGTTCCTGCTCGCCCAGGAGCGGCTTGGCCCCGGGCGCATTCACCATGCGATGCGATGGGTCGGGATCTGCGAGCGCGCGTTCGATCTCATGTGCGCACGCGCAGCGACGCGCGAGGTCGAGCCAGGCAAACCGCTTGGCACGCGCCAGATGGTGCAAGAGTGGATCGCCGATGCTCGCGCGAGCATCCACGCGTCGCGTCTCATGATCATGCACGCCGCCTGGAAGATGGACAGGGAAGGCACGCTCGCCGCGCGCGAGGAGATCGCGCTCGTGAAGTTCTACGTGGCCGACGTGCTCCAGAAGACCATCGATCGCGCCATCCAGACCCACGGCGCTCTCGGCCTCACCGACGACTTGCCGCTTGCCGCCTTCTACCGCTTCGAGCGCGCCGCACGCATCTACGACGGCGCCGACGAAGTGCACAAAGCCAACGTAGCCAAACGCATCTTGCGCAGCTACGGGTTGAAGACCTGAGTCCGAGTGGTGGTAGGTTGCGCGCATGCTCTCGATCGATCTCACGGGCAAGCGCGCGGTCGTCTGTGGTGTGGCCGATGACGCGGGGTTTGGCTTTGCCATAGCCAAGGCCCTCGCCGAAGCAGGCGCGACCGTCTGCGCTGCGACGTGGCCACCGGCGTACAACATCTTCACGACCATCCTCGCGCGCGGGAAGATCGACGCTGCGCGCAAGCTCTCGAGCGGCAAGCTCCTCGACTTCGAAAAGATTTACCCGTTTGATGCGACGTACGACACGATGGCGGACGTCCCCGAAGACGTGCGAACGAGCAAGCGTTACGCCGATCGCGGCGACTTCACCGTCGAGGGATTGGCCAAGGTGCTCGTGGCCGATTTCGGTGAGCAGCCCGTCGACTTCGTCGTGCACTCGCTCGCGAACGGCTCCGAGGTGAAAAAGCCCCTCCTCGAGACCTCGCGTTCTGGCTACCTCGGGGCGGTCGGCGTGAGCGCCTATTCGATGGTGTCGCTCGTCTCGAGGCTTGGCCCACTCCTACGAAAGGGCGGCGCGTGCGTGTCACTGACGTACATGGCGAGCGAGCGCGTGATCCCTGGTTACGGCGGGGGCATGTCGAGCGCGAAGGCCGCCCTCGAGAGCGACACCCGCGTGCTCGCGTTCGAGGCGGGACGCAAATGGGGCGTCCGCGTCAACACCATCTCCGCGGGGCCGTGGGCATCCCGCGCGGCGAGCGCGATTGGCATCATCGACGACATGGTCGAGTACGCGAAGACGAACTCCCCATTGCCCGAGGCCATCACATCGGATGAAGTGGGCCACGCGGCTGCGTTTCTCTTGAGCCCACTCGCGAGCGGGATCACCGGCTCGGTGGTCTATGTCGACAAGGGGTACCACGCGATGGGGAAGGCGATTTAGCTACCGCGTTTCCCACGCGTTCGTCGCGAGCAGGCGTGCGGCCTTGGCCCGGAGCGCGGGATCGAGCTCGCCCTTCACCGCTGCGTCGAACGCATCTGCGAGCTCCTGTGCGGTATCGAAGCGGTCGTCCGGAGACTTTGCCATCGCGATGCACAAGAGAGCGTCGACGTCCTCGTGCGCGGAGACCAAAGCCGTGGGCCGTGGGGGCATCGTCAGCGTGACTTGATAGAGGGTCTCGGTGATGTTGCCGCCGCCGAAAGCCCGCTGCCCCGTGAGCGCGCGGTAGATGATGACGCCGAGCGCGAAGAGATCGGCCCGCCCGGTCACGGGCTTCCCGAGGGCCTGCTCGGGTGCCATGTACTCGGGTGTACCGATGACTTGGTCCACCGTCATCGACTCCTCGGCGTTGATCAGCTTGCTCACGCCAAAATCGAGGATCTTCCAGACGTCGCCGGACTCCGTCTTCGCGAGGAAGACGTTGGTTGGCTTGAGGTCTCGGTGCACGATGCCGGCGGCGTGCGCAGCGGCGAGACCTTCCCCGATCTGATGAACCAACTTGGATATCTTCCGCGGGGAGAGCTGCCCATGACGCCTCAGGTGATCGGCGAGGTCTTCACCCTCCAAAAGCTCCATGGCGATGAACGGCATGGGGCCGCTGAGATCGCCGATCTCGAGGACGCTGACGACGTTCGGGACGTGAAGCGAAGCCGCGATCTGCGCCTCGCGTAAGAAGCGCTTCACGATGTCGCCCTTCGCGAGCACGTGGGTGTGCAGGAGCTTGACGGCGGCGTGTGCGCCCGTCGTCGTGTGAGCGCCGTCGTACACCTCGCCCATTGCGCCGCGGCCGATGACCTTGCCCAGCTTGAACGAGCCCACGATGGTGTCACTGAATCGGCCGAGGCCCGAGAAGGCGAGCGCGCGCTCGAGCTCCTGTTTGGCCTCTTCGAGGAGCGCCTCGCGCTGCGCCAAGCGCTTGATCGCGACGTCGTGACGCTCGATCGCCGTGAGCGCCGCTTGCCGCGCGACGCGAGCGCTGACGAAGCTGAGGAGCAGCACCGACTCAAGGAGGATCCCCAAGACGATGCGCGTGGGATTGTCCGAGCGCTCGTGCGCCAGGAGCCCGCGATCTCGCAAGGCTCCGCTGATGATCAGCGTGGCCAGCAGGAGATAGATCCCGGCACAAACTGCGTAAATGATGATTGTCGAGCGCAGGCTCTGACTGGAGCTGAAGAAGAAGAGACCAAACGGCAAGATGGCGGTTGCCGCCGAGAAGGCGCCGAAATAGTAGATCCCCGCAAACGAGCTCGCGAGCGCGAACGCGCCGACGAAGAGGCTGCGACCATTCGAGTAGCCTTCGTCGGCGCGGAGAAGCCACGCGTAGATGCCCGTCGTGATCGTCGTCAAGACGAGCGAGGCGAGGTACGCGCTCTTCGCGAGCGGATCGCCGCCCAGAACGAAGATGATGGGCACGCCGGCGAGGCCGAGCCCGAAGCCCATGCGGACGATCGAGCGTGTTCGTGCCACCTCCTGAACGTGGAGGGTCTCCGCGGCGGTGTTGACAGCGCCGGCCGACGCGAGCGAGAGGCTTCGTCCGGTGGGTAGGGTTACAGACATTCCTTGCGAAAGTGCATGTGCCCCGACGAGTCGACCACGTACGGCTGCTCGCAATCCGGTTTGGATTGGCGGGTCGGAAGAGGAGCGGCGTGTTGGGGCGGGCGCGCGACGATCGGCGCCTCCGAGGAGTCTGCATTGGCGCGCGTCGTCGTGGGCGGCAACGGAGCGCTGGTTGCCATGCCCGAAGTCGCCGTCGCTGGTTCGCTCGTCGTCTCTACGGGCGATGGCTTCGCGACGGTGTCCGGAGCTCGCGCGGGCGAGCGCAAGAAAAAGCTCACGACGACGCCCACGAGAAGCGCGAATGCGGCCGCACCGATCCACAACCATGGCGGTTTCGCCTTCGGCGGTGTCGACGACTCGTGTGACACGAGCGAGGGCACGGACGGGAGCTCGGACTGCGAGCGCACGAGCTCCTCGTTCAGGGACTGACGCACGTCGTTCACATCGAGGGCGGCGGCGCTCTCAATCTCTTTCACGCGGCGCGCCCGCTCCAAGATCGACTCGCCCGCGTGCGCCTCCACCCATTCACTGACGTCCGATGGCGACGCCGCTGCCGTCACCGCTTCGAGAGCGCGCGCCATTTCTCGCGCCGTCTCGTAACGCTCGGCCGGATTCATCGCGCTCGCTTTGCGCACGACCTCGTCGAACGGAGCGAGGTCTGGAGCGACCTCGCTCGGAACTCGCGTCTTACCCTGGCTGATGCGAAGCAGCTGCGCCGCCTCACGGTCACCTCCGAACATCCTCTGGCCCGTGAGCGTCTCGAAGAGCACGACAGCCATGGCGTAGATGTCGGCTCGCCGATCGACCTCACCTGCTCCGAGTTGCTCGGGCGACATGTAGAGGAGCTTGCCCTTGATCTTGTTGTCCTTGGTCACCTGCACGCGGTCTTCCGCTTTCGCGACGCCGAAATCGAGCACACGTGCGACGCCGTCCATGCCGACGAGAATGTTTTGCGGCGACACGTCCCGATGCACGATGCCGAGGTTGCGGCCGGCCTCGCCCTGTACTTCGTGCGCGGCGTGTAGTCCGTGGAGCGCGTTGGTCACGACCGCTACGGCAATGCGTGGCGGCACCCGTTCTTGAGAGCGATTCGCCTTGCGAATGATCTTGCTGAGCGCCTCACCCCGTACGTACTCCATGACGAGCAGGAGCTCCCCGTCGGTTGCGATCACGTCGATGGTCGGCACGACGTTCGGATGTTGGATGCGCGCCGCGAGTCGCGCTTCGTCCAGGAACATCGAGACGAACTCCGGATCGCGGGCGTACTGCGGGTGCAGACGCTTGATCGCGACGGTGCGCCCAAAACCCACGGGCCCGACGAAGCGCCCGAGGTGCACCGTGGCCATGCCGCCCGTGGCGATGGGATCGTAGATCGCGTAACGCCCGACCTGACGCGGCAACCTTGGTGTCTGCGTCGCGGTCATGGATGATGACAGAATACCCGCCTAGACTAGAAAGCTCCAACTGCGGACGCCACGGCGCCGTGGTCGACGGGGGTGACGCCGAACGACACCGCCTTGTCACGGGGGTGGGTATTGGCCAACACGACAAACAGCGCCGTAAATGCGAGGCCCGCAACCCCAACGCCGAATGTGACGTTGGCGACGATGAGGTTCGTGCGCACGTCATCGACCGACGATGAGGAACACATCGGCGCACACGTCTGACGGAGGGAGCTCGCATCGTTGCCGGCGACGATGACGAGCGGAATGGTTGCAGCGAAGGCGACGACGGAGACGCCGAGGGAGAGACCTGCCGTCCACGGAACCTGAAACCCGCGATGCACCTTTACGATGGGTGGCACGATCGCGACGGGCAACGTGACGACGACCGGCACGATCTCTTTGGTCAGCTGGACGTCAACGAGGCGATTCTTCTCGGTCGCTCGCGCGACGAGCGACTGCTCGACCGTGACGTTGCCTCGGCGAAAGGTGAGACGATGCGGCCCTGGGTCAATCGGCACGGGGCGACCGTCGAGCGCCGTCATGAGTGAAACGTCGTCGATGAGGACCTCGACGTCCGTGACGTCGGTGACGCCATCGCGAACTCGGAGTGAGAGCGTCGGAAGCTGGTCATCGACTTCGTGGAGCCAGCGGACGCATTGCTTGGCGACCGCGCCCGGGCAGGTCGAGACGCCGCACAGGAGGAGCTGCTCGCGCGTGGCGATGAGCTTGCCCTGATCGCGAAGCTGTTGCGCACGGTCGGCCGCATCGACGCACGCATCGACTTCGTCAGCGCGTGCGACCTTCGGCGCCGATGCCGTCGACGCGAGCACGAACAGCGCGCCAAGCGCATGGGTACGCACCGTCATGCAGTCGAACAGTTTATCCCAATGAGCTTGATGCGGTGATACCTTCCATGAATGTGGCGCGTCCGGCGATTGGCGCCGATGGTCGCTGGAGCGATCTCGCTCGGAGTGGCATTCGCCGCGGCGTGTGACTTCGGCGTGGACTTGCAGGGTCTGAGCGATGGCTCACCCGATTCGGCCTCCGACGCTTCGTTCGACGCACCGATTCCGAGCATACCCATCGTGTCGCTCGCTCTGGGCGGCGCTCACACGTGCGGCGCGCGGCAAGACGGGACCGTCGTGTGCTGGGGGTCGAACGCCCAAGGTCGTTTGGGCAACGGCAGCACCTTCGACTCGAGCACCCCGGTCGTCGTGGTGGGTCTCGGCCACGTCACCCACCTCGCTGCTGGCGCGGAGCATGTCTGCGCCGTGCGTGATGACGGGTCGGTGGTGTGCTGGGGTGACAACGACTACGGCCAGCTCGGTGATGGGACGATCACGACGCGGTCGACGTTCGTCGTGAGCGAGGGCCTCTCGTCGAGCGTCGTGCAAATCGCAGCGAGCGGCTATTCCACGTGTGCGCTGCTTCAAGGCGGAACCGTCGAATGTTGGGGGCAGAACGTGAACGGTGAGCTCGGCAATGGCACCACGAGTGGACACAACACGGCCCAGCCCGTGATGAATCTGACGAACGTTGCGTCGCTTGACGGCGGAGGCAATCACTTCTGCGCACTGACGAACGCCGGTGTGGCTTGGTGTTGGGGCCAGAACGATTACGGACAGATTGGAAACGGAACAACCACGGACGCAACACTTCCCGTTAAAGTCACGGGCTTGGGCGTCGCATCGACGATCAGCGCGGGCGCCAACCATACGTGCGCCGTTGTCTCGGGGAACGTCTACTGCTTCGGGCTCGACAGCAGCGGACAGCTCGGTGATTCGCAGAGCATGCCGGAGACGACGCCCGTCCAGGTGGGCGTGTCCCCGAACTGGTTGACGGGAGTCACGAGCGTGTCAGCGGGTGGGGCTTTTACGTGTGCAAACGCCGCAGCCGGCATCCAGTGCTGGGGCTCGGGGTACGCTGGCCAGCTCGGTACTGGAATGTTGAAGGGCGCAGGCATCCCCGTTGCGGTAGCGGGCAACCCCGGCTTGCAAGTCACCGCGGGCAGCCTGCACGCGTGCGCCCTCGTCGCAGGAGGTGGCGTGGAGTGTTGGGGCTTCAACGCCAACGGACGCCTCGGGATCGGCAACCCGCTGTTCGACCCGCAGCCCGCATTGGTCCAGAGCTTCTCCGGCGCGCTCGAGCTCACGGTCGGCGCCGATCACTCGTGTGCGCTCACGGACGCGGGTGTGGTGTGCTGGGGTGACAACCAGGACGGCCAGCTCGCCCTCAACACGAGCCTTTCGGCTGCGTCGGGAACGCCCGTCGTCGCCACGCAAGGGCTCACGGATCTGTCCGCGGGTGCGTCACACACATGCGGCCTCGACGGCGATGGTGGCGTGTGGTGCTTCGGATACAACTACAGTGGGCAGCTCGGAAACGGCAGCTCGACCAACAGCAGCACACCCCAACGCTTCGGTGGGAGCTTCGTCGGAAGGAGCATCGCAGCGGGCACGTCTCACACGTGCGCCGTCGCCATGACAGGCGGCGTCGCTTGCGTGGGTGCCAACGCCAGCGGTCAGCTCGGCAACGACACGACCAATGGCAGCGTCTCGCTCGTTTCGGTGCTCCGTACGCCCGACGCCGGGCTCACGGGCGCGGACTTCGTCACGTCGGGCACGGTGGAGGGTTGTGCCAGCACCGATGGTGGAGCGCTGCTCTGTTGGGGAGCCAACGGGAGCGGGCAAACGGGGGACGGCAACGAGCTGTCTGCAAACCTCGCGACACTGGCCACCATCCTCGACAGCGGGATCCCCACCGCGCTTGCTCATGGCAGCGGTCACACGTGCGCGGTGCGCGCCGACGGCAAGGTGCTTTGCTGGGGCAGCGGAGGAAGCGGGCAATTGGGCGATGGCAACGGCATGACGACCTGGCTCATGCCCACGATCGCACTGACGAGCATGGGTGCCACAGACGTCGCGACGGGCAACAACCACTCGTGTGCAATTCTCGTCGATGGCACGGTGGAGTGCTGGGGCTATAACCAGCTCGGCGAGTTGGGCAACAGCACGCAAGGCATCCTGGGCGTCAACCAGCTGAGCCCCGTGCCCGTCATGGGGATCACCAACGCCGTTCGGATCCGCGCAGGCGGCGAAGACACGTGCGTGCTCTTGTCCGATGGCTCGGCACGCTGCTGGGGGCAAAACACCGACGGCCAGCTCGGTGACGGAACGGTGACCGCATGGCCGATACCCACATACGTCGTGGGGCTCTGATGAGGGACCTCGAGCGCATGCTCGACCTGTGCACCAAGGGTCAGTGGGCGCCGCGGGATCTCGACTGGTCAGGGTCGCCGCGCGCGATGTCGGCGGAGGACGAAGTCGCCGTCGTCCAATACTTCACCAACATGGCCATCATCGAGCAGCTCGCGGGCGCGCTCTTTCGCGAGCAAGAGAGGCGCGTCTCCGACCCGACGCTCAAAGCCATCTTTCACTCGTTCGTGACGGACGAAGCGCGGCACGCGGAGGTCGCGCGCCGCCTCGCGAATTACTACGACGTGAACAAGTACCGCACCTATCGACCGAGCCCCAGCCTCGAGAGCTTCTTCCCGCATTTCACCGACGCCATCGTGCTCTTGCGCGACGATGTCGCCAACCTCTACATCACCGTGGGTGAGCTCGTGCTCGACGTGGCCCTACTGCGCTCGATCGACGACTACGTCTCCGACCCGATGAGCCATCAAGCGATGGAGCTCATCAACCGAGACGAGTCGCGACACATCGCGATCGACTATCACATGTTCGAATACTACGCGTCGGAGGAGTACCAAACCGCGCGAGCGAGCGCACCGAAGGCGAGCCTCCGCGAGCGGGCGCGGGCCGCACGCGCGTTCGCCAAGCTCATCGTCTCGGCGAAGCCGTTCTTCCACGACGTGTTCTTCGTGCCGATGCAGCACATGAAGGCCGAGCACCGGCTGCGCGAGGCCTTCAGGCGGTTCCAGCTCCTCGAGGTGAAGCCGCGCGTCATGGATCTACCCTTCAACCGCTTCCTGCAAACGACGACCAACATCTACGCGCACCCCCTGGGCCGCATGTTCCTCGGCCCACTGCTCACGCGGCTCGCCGGGGTGGAACCGGAGCTGATGGAGCGGATGAACGATGCCGCGGCTCTCGAGAAGGCTCGAGGGATGTCCTTCGAGGAGCTCGCCGAGGACGCATTGCAGGCGAAGTACTCGAGCTAGCGAATGAAGGTGACACTGGACGCTGCAAAGCCGGTGCGGAAGGGCGAGGAGCTCGACGTACTGGCCCTCGCACGCTTCCTCGACGCTCCCACGGTCGAGGTCTCCCAATTCCCGGGCGGCCACTCCAACCTGACCTACCTCGTTCGCACGGAGTCGCGGGAGCTCGTGCTCCGGCGGCCTCCTTTCGGGAACACCGTCAAGACCGCACACGACATGGGTCGCGAGGTGCGGATGCTCACGCGCCTCCAGCCGTTCTACGAGAAGGCTCCGCGCGTCGTCGCCAGCTGCGACGATGCGAGCGTGCTTGGAGCGCCGTTCTACTTGATGGAGCGGATGCGTGGCGTGATCATCCGGCGCACGGTTCCCGCAGGCATCGAGCTCACGGCGACGCTCGCACGCTCTCTCTCCGAGCTCGTCGTGGATGGGCTCGTGGAGTTGCACGCCATCGACGTCGTGAAGAACGCCCTCGTCGACCTCGGCAAGCCCGACGGATTCGTCGAGCGCCAGGTGCGCGGTTGGAGCGAACGCTACGTCGCCGCACAGACCGATGACATCGCCGAGATGCGCACTGTCGCGGCGTGGCTCGCCGCGAATCTTCCAGCTTCGCCGCCGCCGACGATCGTGCACAACGACTGGAAGCTCGACAACCTCGTGCTGGGTGAGGATCTCACCCGTATCGTCGGGGTGCTCGACTGGGAGATGTCGACGGTCGGCGATCCGTTGATCGATCTCGGCACGGCGCTGTCATATTGGGTCGAAGCAGGGGACGACGAGCTCTTGAAGAGCGTCGCGTTCGGGCCGACGACGGCCGAGGGGACGCTGACGCGTCGTGAGGTCGCCCTGCGCTACGCGGCGCGCTCGGGGCGCGACGTGTCGCACATCGGCTTCTATTACGCGTTCGCCCTCTTCAAGACCGCGGTCGTCGCCCAGCAGATTTACGCCCGCTACAAGAAGGGTCTGACCACCGACGAGCGATTCGGCGCATTCATCTACGGTGTACGTGCGCTCGCGGCGCAGGCCTCACGGGTAACCGAACAAGGCATGTGAGCTCCTACGGGGCTTGCCGCGGTGCGGCATGGTCCCTACGTGGCCAGAATGGATGCCGAGGTTCACGAGGGGCTCGAGGGCGTCGTCGTCACGAGGACGATGTTGTCTCGGGTGGATGGCGAGGGCGGGCACCTCGTGGTTGCAGGTCACAACGTCGAGGAGCTTGCCACGGCGTGCTCCTTCGAGGAGGCCACGAGCCGGCTCTTCCAGCTCGCTGGGCTCGCGCACGAGGACATGGCATCGCGCATCGCCCAAGGTCGCGCGCTCGCGTTTGACCTCCTGCCACGCCTCGAGCCGGCGATGGGTTGTGATTCACCCATGGTCGCGCTCCGCGCCGCGGTCGATCTGCTTCCACTGCCCTTGGCGGACGATCCGGCGCACGTGGTCGGCGCGGTGGGATTCGTCGCCGCCACCCACGCACGTCACGTCGTGGGTCAAGCGCCCGTTGCGCCGTCGAAGGAAGGCCACGCGGCAGACGTCCTCCGCATGATGACAGGGGTTACCGATGAAGCGCGAGCCTCCGGGCTCGGGGCCTACCTCGTCACCGTGATGGATCACGGCATGAACGCGTCGACGTTCACGGCGCGTGTGGTTGCATCGACCGCGTCGGATGTGCTCTCGAGCGTTGCGGCAGCCCTTGCCGCGCTCAAGGGTCCCCTTCATGGGGGCGCCCCCGGCCCCGTGCTCGACATGCTCGATGCGATCGGAGAGCCCGCGAGCGCCGAGCGATGGCTCGAGGCCGAGATCGCGAGCAAGCGGCGCATCATGGGGATGGGTCATCGCGTCTATCGGGTGCGTGATCCACGCGCCGCAGTCCTCGAGGCCGTCTGCGCACGCCTCGAGTCACGCGGCGTGACGAGCCCGCGGCTGCCGCTCGCGCGCGCGGTGGAGAAAGTAGCCCGCCAGGTGCTCGCCGCGCGGTATCCGAATCGGTCGCTCGACACGAACGTCGAATTTTACACGGCTGTGCTCCTCGACACGCTCGGCGTGCCACGGACGCACTTCTCGGCGATGTTCGCGTGCGGCCGCGTGGCGGGTTGGCTCGCGCACATCGCGGAGCAGACGGCAAAGGGAAGGTTGATTCGGCCGGAGTCGCTCTACGTGGGGCCTGAGCCAACTACTTGAACAGCGACAGCTGCGGAGCCGGAGTCGGAGTCAGAGCCGGAGTCGGAGTCGGAGCCAGCGTTCGAAGGAGGCTCGACTCTCGGGCAAAGAACCCGTGGGTGTGGAAGCTCTCCGCCATCTCGTAGATCGTCGCGTCGAGGTGGTGACACACCTCGTGCAGCAGCGTGCGGAGGAACGTACGAAACTTCACCACGCGACCCTTCGCGACCGTGCGCATCCAGACCTCGATCTCCGGGAGCTCGCCCTTTTCGGCGAACGTGTAGAGGCCGTGGAGCTCGCCACCGTCCCAGCTCGGGCGGACCTCACGAACGCGTACACGCACCGGAGGCGCACCGAGCTGCTTGCAAAGAGCGAGCACGAGCGCATTGCACGCCCGTGTGGTGCGGACGCGACGGCCTCCTTCGAGATTGACCGACAGGTCCTTCACGAGCTCGATGAGCGCGGCCGAATCGGGAACTTTCACTTCGCGCAGGGCATCAGAGCGGAGGTAGACGCGTTTGTCCTTGGCGCTGAGCCGTTCGAAATACGAAAATCGCATGGGATGCTCGCGCTACACTGAGTGAACCCGTGAAGATCGTACTGCTCTACCCACCGCCGTGGAAGATCGCTCCCGAAGGGGGCGTCCCCTATCCCGACGCGGAGGGGCCGCCCGAGGGATATCGCGAGGGCGATCTCGACGCGGATTTCCACCAGACGCCGTATGGGCTCTTCTCCCTCGGCGCGCAGGCGATCCGAGCGGGTCACGACGTGAAGGTCATCAACTTGTCGTCGTGGACGTGGCCGCGCGTGGAGGAAGTCGTCGAGCGGCTCGAGGCACCGCTATGGGGAATGTCGTGCTGGACGGCGAATCGCCGCGGCGTCCGGATGGTGGCCGAGCTCATCAAACAGAAGCACCCGCGCGCGCATGTCGTCGCGGGTGGGCCGCACGTGACCCCGCTGCCGCGTGAGGTGCTCAAGTACTTCACGGCAGTCGACACCGCGTGCGTGGGCGAGAGCGACGTGACGTTCCTCGAGATCGCCGATCGGGTTTCGCGGGCCGAGCCGGTGAAGGGCATCGCAGGGACCTTCTATCGTGACGGAGACGAGATCGTTCAGGGCCCCAAGCGCGCGGCCATCGAGGACCTCGACGATCTCGCGAGCGTTCAATCGTGCTTCGACGC
>Ga0302326_10004569_pt1 | contig 32007 bp, 21 predicted proteins | sample Palsa_T0_3_FD_202264 | JGI IMG/M metagenome (GOLD analysis project Ga0302326, IMG submission 202264) | Peat permafrost microbial communities from Stordalen Mire near Abisko, Sweden - Palsa_T0_3 | ecosystem: Environmental > Terrestrial > Soil > Palsa > Peat permafrost | place: Sweden: Abisko...
ATCGAGGCGCAGTCCCGCGGCCTTCCGGCGGTCGCGTTCCAGGCCCTCGGCGTCCGCGAGTGCATCGTCGAGGGGAGGACGGGCCTGGTCGCCGCCCAGGGCGACGGCGGCGGCTTCCGGGCCGCCCTTGCCCTCCTGGCTTGCGACACGCCCGCCGAGCGGCAGGCGCGCGCGGCCGAGGCGCGGGCGTTCGCGCGCGGCGCATTCGAGCCCGCAAGGCAGGTGGGCGCCTACATCAGCCTGTTTGAATCCCTCCTCAGGGATCACGAACCCGCAGCCCCACTGTGACAGGATCACCCAGGGAACGGGCCGGCGCTTCGCCCCCGAAGCCGGAGTGCATCCGGCTTCGCGGCGTGCGCCAGAACAACCTCAAGGGATTCGACCTCGACGTGCCGCTCGGGCGCTACGTCGTCGTCACCGGCCTGAGCGGCGCCGGGAAGAGCTCGCTCGTCTTCGAGACGCTCCACGCCGAGGGCCAGCGGCGCTACGTGGAGACGTTCAGCGCGTACACGCGGCAGTTCCTCGAGCTCCTCGACAAGCCGCGGGTCGACTCCATCGAGAACATCCGGCCGTCGATCGCGATCGAGCAGACCAACACGGTGAAGTCCTCCCGCTCCACGGTCGGGACGATGACCGAGCTGACCGACTTCTTCAAGGTGTGGTTCAGCCATGTCGCGGAGTGCTTCGACCCCGACACCGGCGAGAAGGTCGAGGACGACAATCCGCAGAGGATCTGGAGCAAGACGCTCGGCTCCAGCCCCGGCATGCCGGTCATCGTCGCCTTCGAGGTGGTGCGCCCGGAGAACCTCGCCTGGGCCGAGATCCTCGCGAGCCTGAAGAACCAGGCCTACGTCCGGGTCCTCGCCGCGAAGTCGATCGACTCGGACCTCGCCGTCCACCGGGTGGAGGACCTGCTGGCGGATCCCGGCGCCCTCTCGGGCGCGGGCCGGATCCATGTCGTCCAGGACCGGATCGCGGTCGAGCCGGCGTCCATGGCCAGGTTCACGGAGGCGGTGGAGACGGCGATGCATTTCGGCCGGGGCGAGGTCCGCATATTCGCCGCCGACGGGCTCTCCGAGCTCGGGCACTACTCGCGGGGGCTTCATTCGCCCAAGACCGGCCGGAAATTCCGCCCCGCCACGCCCCCGCTGTTCTCGTTCAATTCCCCGCTCGGCGCGTGCCCGACGTGCAGGGGATTCGGCCGGGTCATCGACATCGACTACCGACTGGCGATCCCCGACCCCTCCCTCTCCATCGACGGGGGCGCGCTCCGGTGCTGGGAGGGCGCCGTCTACAGCGCCTCCAAGGACGACCTGAGGGTGTTCACGAAAAGGATGAGGATCCCGACGGACGTGCCCTTCAACCGGCTGACCGCCGGGCAGCAGGCGTTCGTCGTCGAGGGCGAGCCGGGCTACGGCGAGGAGAACGGCAAGGAATGGCCGAAGTACTGGTACGGGGTTAAGGGATTTTTCCGGTGGCTGGAGAAGAACACGTACAAGATGCACGTGCGGGTCTTCCTGTCGCGCTACCGCTCGTACAACCGGTGCCCGGCGTGCGGGGGAAGCCGGCTGCAGCCCGAGGCCCTGTGCTGGAAATGGAACGGCCACACGCTTCCGGAGCTCTACCGGATGCCCGTCGACCGTCTCCTCGACGCGGTCGGCGGGTCCCGGCCGCCCGAGGGCGAACGCCAGGCGGAGCTCGCCTTCGACTCGATCATCGCCCGCCTTCGCTACCTGCGCGAGGTCGGCCTCGGCTATCTCACGCCCGACCGGCCGTCCCGCACGCTCTCGGGCGGCGAGGTGGAGCGCGTCAACCTCACGGGCTGCCTCGGCACGTCCCTGGTGGACACGCTGTTCGTCATGGATGAGCCGAGCGTCGGCCTGCACCCGAGGGACATCGACCGCCTCGTGGCGATCATCCGGTCGCTGGTGGCCGCGGGCAACACCGTGGTCGTGGTCGAGCACGACGAGTCGATGATCCGGGCGGCCGACCACGTGATCGAGATCGGGCCCGAGCCCGGCGCCCGCGGGGGAAACGTCGTCTTCCAGGGGACGGTGGCCCGGATGCTCCGGGATCCCGAGAGCATCACCGGGGCCTATTTCTCGGGGCGCCGGCGGATCGCGAACCCCCTCGCGCGCAGGGCCGTCACCCGGGCGCTCCCCTCGCTAGAATTCGACCGGGCGGACAAGCACAACCTCCATGCGCTCGACGTGAGGATCCCGCTCCGGCGCTTCGTCTGCCTGAGCGGCGTGTCGGGCTCCGGCAAGTCGACGCTCCTCGACAACGTGATCTACCAGGGCCTGCTGTCGCACCGGGGTTTGCCCGCGGAGGACCCCGCGTCCTTCGCCGCGATCCGCGGCGCCGAGGCCATCTCGGAGGCCGTCCTCGTGGACCAGGGCCCGATCTCCCGGACGCCGCGGTCAAACCCCGCGCTCTACGTGGAGGCATGGGATCTCATCCGGGAGCTCTTCGCGCTGACCCCCGGGGCGCAGCAGGCGGGAATGGGCCCCTCCAGCTTCTCGTTCAACAGCGGCGACGGCCGGTGCGACCACTGCCAGGGGCTCGGCTACGAGCGCGTGGAGATGCAGTTCCTCTCGGACGTCTTCGTGCCCTGCCCCGTCTGCGAAGGCAAGCGGTTCAAGCCCGAGGTCCTGGCGATCGAGTGGAACGGGACGACCGTCGCCGACATCCTTGCGATGAGCGTCACGGACGCCCTGCGCGCGTTTGAGGGTTCGGCGCAGATCCGGCACCGGCTCGCCTCGCTCACCGCCGTCGGGCTCGGCTACCTCTCCCTGGGCCAGCCGCTCAACACGCTCAGCGGGGGCGAGTCGCAGAGGCTCAAGCTCGTCCGCTACATGGGCGCCCTCACCGGCGAGTCGGGGGCTCTCCTTCTCCTGGACGAGCCCACGACGGGCCTCCACCGCCACGATGTCGCCCGGCTGCTGGACGTCCTTGAGGCCCTCGTCGAGCGCGGCCACAGCCTCGTCGTCATCGAGCACAACCTGGACGTCCTCAAGTCCGCGGACTGGATCCTTGAAATCGGCCCGGAGGCGGGCGACGCAGGGGGCCGGATCGTCGCCGAGGGGACGCCCGAGGCGATCGCGCGCGCCGGCGTCGCGACCTCCCCGTTCATGCGGGCGGCCCTCGCCGAGGGCGCTGAGGCGATCCACGTCCGCAACCACGGGGCGGCGGAGCCCGAAGGCTCGGGAGGCGCCGGCCGGCCCGCGAGCAGCTCGATCGAGGTGGTGGGCGCCCGCGAGAACAACCTGAAGAACCTGTCCGTCTCCATACCGCTGCGCGAGCTCACGGTCGTCACCGGCGTCTCGGGGTCCGGAAAATCGACCCTGGCATTCGACATCATATTCGCCGAGGGCCAGCGCCGGTTCATGGAGTCGATGTCGCCCTATGCGCGCCAGTTCGTCGAGCAGATGCCGCGCCCGGCGCTCGACCGGCTTACGGGCATTCCGCCGGCGGTCGCGATCGAGCAGCGCGTCACGCGCGGGTCGCTGAAGTCGACGGTCGCCACGATCACCGAGGCGGCCCAGTACCTGCGCCTCCTCTACGCGCGCCTCGGCGTCCAGCATCATCCCGACACGGACCGCCCCGTGACGCCGCTCTCTCCCGGCGCCCTCAAGAAGCTCCTCCTGCGCGTGCTCGCGACCCCAAAGGCGCGCCGGGCCACGCACCTCTACCTCTGCGCCCCGCTCATACGCGGGCGCAAGGGCCACCACCAGCCGATGGCGGACTGGATCCGCCGGCAGGGCTACGAGCTCATGCGCGCGGACGGGAAGCTCGTCCGGGCCGACGCATTCCAGAAACTCGACCGCTACAAGGAGCACGACATCGAGGTGGTCGTGTCCGACCTCAAGGGCGCCGCGAAGCCGGGGCACGACCTCGACCGCGCCCTCCAGGTCGGAAAGGGCGCATGCTTCCTCCTCATCCCACCGGGCGACGTCCTTTCCTGGTTCTCGACCACGCGGACGGACATCGAGACGGGCGAGTCCTTCCCGGAGCTCGACCCCAAGGACTTCTCGTTCAACTCGGCGCGGGGCTGGTGCCCCGCCTGCCGCGGGTACGGCAGGATCTACCCGTGGATGCTGGAGCCCGACGACGAGAACGAGGACGAGAACAAGGAGCGGCTCCGCCAGCTCGGCCTAGGCACGAGCGACGACGCCGGGACAGGGGGCGTTCCCTGCCCCGTCTGCAAAGGCGAGCGGCTCAACCGCGTGTCCAGGGCGGTGAAGCTTCATTTCAAGGGGCGGAGGCCCCCGCTCTCCCTTCCCGCCCTCCTCGGCTGCCCCCCCGCCGAGCTCATCAGGAACCTGGAGGCGCTCGACCTGGACGAGCGGGGCCGCCTGGTGACGCGCGACATCGTCCCGCAGATCCGGGAGCGGCTGAGGTTCATGGATCACGTCGGCCTCGGCTACCTCTCGCTCGACCGCCCCACAAAGACCCTCTCGGGCGGCGAGGCCCAGCGCATCCGGCTCGCGGCGCAGCTCGGAACCAACCTGGCCGGGGTGCTATATGTCCTGGACGAGCCGAGCATCGGCCTCCATGCGCGCGACAACCGGCGGCTCATCTCCACCCTCATCGCGCTGCGCGACAAGGGCAACACGCTCGTCGTCGTGGAGCACGACGACGAGCTCATGGCGCGGGCGGACCTGATCATCGACCTCGGGCCCGGCGCCGGGGTGCATGGCGGCGAGCTCCTCGCCCGCGGGACGCCCGCCGAGATCAGGAGGAGCGACTCGTCGCTCACGGGAATCTTCCTCGCGCGCGGGATCAAGCACCCGCTGCGGGGCGCCTACCGCCCGCTGGAGCCCCCAGGCCTGCGCGACGCCTGGCTCGAGCTCGACGGGGCTTGCCACCGAAACCTCAGGGGGATCGACCTGCGGCTTCCCCTGGGCCGCCTGACGATGGTCGCCGGCCCCAGCGGGGCGGGGAAGTCCACGCTCTTTCGCGACCTGCTCGGCCCCGCCGCCGCATGCGCCATCAAGGAGCGGAACCCGAGGCTCACAGGACGGGCGTTCGCCCGCTTCTCGGGCGAGGGCGCGTCCCATTTCAGGGAGCTTCGCAACGCGGACGGCTTCCGTTCCGTCATCGAGGTGGACCAGTCCCCGATCGGCAAGACGCCCCGCTCCACGCCGGCCACCTACCTCGGGATTTTCGACCAGATACGGAAGTTCTTCGCGTCCCTGCCGGAGTCGAAGATCCGCGGCTACACGGCCTCGCGCTTCTCGTTCAACACGGTCGGGGGCCGGTGCCCGACCTGCGAGGGCGCGGGGCGGATCCGGCTCGAGATGGCGTTCATGCCGGACACCTATCTCCCCTGCGACGACTGCCAGGGCCTGCGGTACGGCCCCGAGCTCTCGGACATCACGTGGAAGGGTCTCACGATCGGGGCCGTGCTCAAGCTGACATTCGAGGAGGCGGCGCAGTTCTTCAGCTTCCACTCGGAGCTCTCGCAGGTCTGCCAGCTCATGGTGGACTGCGGCCTGGGCTACCTGACGCTCGGCCAGAGCTCCTCCACCCTGTCCGGCGGCGAGGCGCAGAGGCTCAAGCTCGTCACGGAGCTCTCGAAGGGGCTCGCCACCTACCGGGAGCGCAGCCGGGGCTCGGCGCCGAGGAACCTCTACGTCCTGGAGGAGCCGACCATCGGGCTTCACCTGAGCGATTGCGAGAAGCTGATCGGGGTCCTCCAGTCGCTCGTCGACCAGGGCCACACCGTCGTCGTGATCGAGCACAACCTCGACCTCATCGCCGAGGCGGACTACGTGGTCGAACTTGGGCCCGGAGGGGGACCGGACGGAGGCCGCATGATCTACCAGGGGGCGCTCGCGGGGCTCCTGCGCCTCAAGGGCAGTTCCACGGCTCCCTTTCTTCGGTCGAGGCTCAATAATGCGGCGGCGTCCGCAGCCCGGCGGCGGCGCGCATAGGCGATCCGCAAGGGGGGCCGAGGGACCCCCGCAAGCCCGTCACGAAGCGAGCGCGTCCTTGATCGCGCGCGCGACCTCCGTCGGCCGCAGCGGCTTCACAAGGCACTTCGAGAGGCCGGCGATGACCGAGCTTCTCGAGATGAACTCGGGGTTCGTGTACCCGGTCATGAGTATGCGCTTCGTCGACGGGAACATCTCCACCATCCGGCCGAGGAATTCCAGGCCCTGCTCGCCGGGAAGCATGTGGTCGCAGACGATGACGTCGTACCGCCGTTCCGAGACGCTCTTGTCAGCCTCGGCCGCCGAATCCGCCGTGTGCAGCTCGCAGACCCCCTCCAGTTCCAACCGGATCGCCTCCAGAAGCAGGGGCTCATCGTCGACGACCAGGACGACCGGCAACCCCTTCGGCTTTGACCCTTCTTCGGCCATCGCTCGACCCTCCCCCTAGCCGGCCGCGCGCGCTGCCTCCTGCACGACCTTGATGAGCTCGGAAAAAGTGACGGGCTTGAGGAGGTAGCGGAAGAGCGCGGCCTCGTTCACGCTGCGCATCAGCATCTCGGGCTTCATGTACCCCGTGACCAGGATCCTGCTCATCTTGGGATACTCCTCCCTGGCGCGCACCAGGAAGCTCATCCCGTTGCCGCCGGGCATCAGATGGTCGCTGATGACCACCTTGAACTCCTTCTTCCTCAGGATAAAATCGGCGTCCCTGGCACAGTTTGCGGAGGTGACGTCGAAATAAGGCGAAAGGGCCGCGGCGAAAGCATCGATGATCGGAACCTCGTCGTCGACGATCAGGATGGCGTCCTTCGGCGCTCCCGGATTGGCGTCATCTGGATACATGCGGCAACTCGTATGTTCCGCGGGCGGGATTGGCAAATACAAACCCCTATGGCCGAGCCCATTCAGGACGGCCTTTTGGTTTGCCTAGGCGCGGCGCGGCGGATGTCATCAAAGGCACGAAGCAGATGGAAGATTCAGCACCCAATTCCGCTGCAAGCCTGGCGACGCGCAATTCAGCGGGCCACACGCGGATCCACACGGCCGCCCGGTATGGGGAGCTGCGGGGGCTGCCGGAGGAGGCGCTGAGCGCGCAGTACCTCACCCTGAGGAACGACGCGGGCTACACCCCCCTTCACCATGCCGCCATCGGGGGACACCTCGACCAGGTACCGCAGGAGGTGATGACCGTCGAGAACCTGTCCATCCGAAGCAACGCCGGCTATACCGTTTTCCACACCGCGGCAGCCCACGGCAACCTCGGCCAGATACCGGCCGGCCTCCTGGGACCTTCCATTCTCCTCGACGGGAACAACATGGGGAACACGGTCCTCCACGAGGCCGCGGAGCATGGCACGATCGACCGCATCCCCCAAGGCTACCTTACCGCCGCAAACCTGGGCCGCCGCAACGTCAGCGGGGAGACGGTGCTCCACGTCGCGGCGTTCAACGGCCACCTGGACCAGGTGCCTGCGGCGCTTCTCACAAGCGACGCGCTTCGCGAGCAGACCTCCGGCGGCGACACGGTGTTCCACGCGGCGGCGATCTCCGGCCACCTGGAGCAGATACCTCCCGAGCTGCTGGTCTTCGAGAACCTCTCGATACCGAGCAAGACCGGCTTCACCGCGGCCCACGCCGCCGCGGAGACGGGCCAGCTGGGAAAGATCCCCCCCAGCCAGCTCACGGGTAGGCTCATGATGACCCGCAACGACAACGGGGACACGCCGCTCCATGCCGCGGCATACGAGGGGCACCTGGACCAGCTGCCCGTGTCGCTCCTGACCATCGAGCGCCTGTCGGCGCGCAACTACGACGGCATCTCGGTGATTTCGCTCGCCGCCCAGAGGGGCTTCATCTCCCAGGTCCCGGAGGCCGTCCGGCCAAGGTCGAAGGGCCCGGTGTCGCGCCTCCTGCGCAGGATTGCCGGGACGCGCGCCCCCTTTTGACGGGCCCGGCGGGTCCGCCTCTGGGCTTTTCCCGGAGGCTTGTCTTGCCTCCGAACGGCCGTTTTGTTCCCGTCCCCCATCCATGAACACCTCCATCGCCTCGATCACCGCCCGCGAGATCATCGACTCCCGCGGCAATCCGACCGTTGAGGTCGACGTGAGACTCGCCTGCGGCGCCTTTGGCCGAGCGGCCGTCCCTTCCGGCGCGTCCACGGGCGAGCACGAGGCCATAGAGCTGCGGGACGGTGACAAGAAGCGCTACTCGGGCAAGGGCGTCCAGAACGCCGTGGCGAACGTGAAGGCCGAGATCGCGCGGGCCCTCGTGGGCCTTGACGCCGTGGACCAGGTGGGGGCCGACAGGGCGATGATCGCCCTCGACGGCACGAAGACGAAGTCGCGGCTCGGGGCGAACGCGATCCTCGGCGTTTCTCTGGCGATCGCCAAGGCGGCGGCGGCCGCGCTGAACCAGCCGCTTTACAAGTACATCGGCGGCCCGAACGCCAAGGTCCTGCCGGTGCCGATGATGAACGTGATGAACGGCGGCGCCCACTCCGACGCCCCCATCGACTTCCAGGAATTCATGATCATGCCGATCGGCGCGGACACCTTCGCCGAGGGGCTCCGGATGGGCTGCGAGGTGTTCCACGCGCTGAAGAAGGTGCTCAGGGAAAAGGGGCTCTCGACGGCCGTCGGTGACGAGGGAGGGTTTGCGCCGAAGCTCGAGTCGAACGAGGCGGCGCTCGACGCGATCGCCCTGGCGGTCAAGCAGGCCGGCTACAAGCTTGGCAAGGACATCGCTCTCGCCCTCGATCCCGCCTCGTCCGAGTTCTACGTCGCCGAGAAGAAGAGCTACGTGTTCAAGAAGTCGGGCGGCCGCGCCCTGAGCGGGGACAAGATGGTGGCCTACTACACGGAGCTTGTCGGGAAGTACCCGATCATCTCGATCGAGGACGGCTGCGCCGAGAACGACTGGGACACCTGGAAGAAACTCACCGACGCGATCGGCGACAAGGTGCAGCTCGTCGGCGACGACATATTCGTCACGAACACCGATTTCCTCAGGAGGGGGATCGACACCGGCGTCGCCAACTCGATCCTGATAAAGGTGAACCAGATCGGGACGCTCACCGAGACGCTCGACGCGGTCGAGATGGCGAGGGAGGCGGGCTACACCGCCGTCATCTCCCACAGGTCGGGCGAGACCGAGGACGTCACGATCGCGGACATCGCCGTCGCCACCAATGCCGGGCAGATCAAGACGGGCTCGCTTTGCCGCACCGACCGTGTCGCCAAGTATAACCAGCTGCTCCGGATCGAGGAGGAGCTCGGGGCCTCCGCGATCTACGGCGGAAAGCTCTGAGGCGCCGGCGCGCCGCTCAGGCCGGCGCGGCGGGCTTCCCGTCCCCCGCCTCCTCGGCGGCGGCGGCATCCGTCTGGGCCGCGATGTTGTCGAAGGCGTCGGAGATCATCTGCAGCACCTCGGCCTGCGGCGCGTGCTTGAGCACATAGGCCTCGGCGCCGCGCTCGCGGGCCTGTATGACGGTCTTCATCGTGCTCTGGGACGAGACGATGATGACGGGCATCGAGGGATGGGCGGCCTTCAGCCTCGCAAGCACCTCAAGCCCGCCCATCTGCGGAAGATTGATGTCGAGAAGGACAACCTGGGGAAGGTGCTCGGCAGCCTGCTCAAGCGCGGTCGAGCCGTCGCCGGCCTCCCAGACCGTCTCGATGCCGAGCTGTTTCAGAAGGACGCGGAAGACCACGCGGACATGGTATTCGTCGTCGATGATCAGCGCATTGACGGGCCGGGGCATGGGACGAAGCTTCGGAATGCACGGCCCGCGTTGCAAGCCTTCGAAGAGGCCCGGGGGCCGGTTTACTCTACTCTGACAATGTACCCGCGCAGGTATTCGCTTTCTGGCATCGAAAGCAGGACCGGATGGTCGGGGGGCTGGTGGCAGAACTCCAGCACGCGAGGACGCCTCCTCGCGTCGGCGGCGGCCGAAGACAGCACGGACCGCAGGTCGGCATCCTGCATGTGGTGGGAGCAGGTGTAGGTCGCCAGGACGCCTCCGGCGGACAGCCGTTGCATCGCCCGAAGGTTGATCTCCTTGTACCCCCTCAGCGCCCCCTCGAGCGCGGACTTCGACTTGGCGAACGGCGGCGGGTCCAGGATGATCACGTCCCAGGCCGGGCCGGCCTTGTTCGCGGGATCGTTGAGCCAGTCGAAGACATTAACCGCCTCGAACTCCGCCCCGATGCCGTTTCGTTCGGCCCCGCGGCGCGCCGCGTCGACGGCCTCGGGGGCGCTGTCGAGCCCGAGCACCCGGGCGGCGCCCTCCCTGCCTGCGTGAAGGGCGAACGAGCCCTGGTTGCAGAAGGCGTCGAGCACCCTCTTGCCCGCGCAGTATTTCGCGACGGCGGAATGCTGCGCCCGCTGGTCCAGGTAGAATCCCGTCTTCTGGCCGCCCATGAGGTCGAGCCAAGTCTCGATCCCGTCGATGGCCGTCCACCGCGCCTCCCACGGCTTGCCTGAACGGGTGTGGGTCTCGATCGGGAGCCCCTCCAGCCGGCGGATCTGGGCGTCGTTCCTGAAGATGACCTCGGCCGGGTGGAGCAGCCGGTCGAGCAGGTCCCCGATCAGGGCGGACCTTTTCTCCATCGCGAGGGTCTGGATCTGGACGACCACGGTATCCCCGTACTGGTCGGCGACGATCCCCGGAAGGTCATCGGACTCCGACCAGGCGAGCCGCCGGAACGGGCCGGGCGCCCTTCGCCCGATCGCCCGCTCGAGGGCGCCCCCCAGATAGGCCTCGTCGAGCGCCACATGCTCCCTGGCGAGCCTTCGCCAGACAATCTGCGAGCGGCCGTTGCAGATCCCCGTCCCGAGCAGCCTGCCGGCCCTGTCGCGGCATTCCACGACCTCGCCGTCGCACTCCGGCGGCAGCGGCGCCTCGACCTCGTTCGCGAACACCCAGGGGTGGCCGGAAAGTACCCGCGCGTTGGCGTTGGGCTTGAGCTTGAACGAGGGGACCGACATTCATGGATCATCTCCGGCGGCGTCCCGCGGAGAAGCCAAAAGTGCGGGCGGCCGAGCCTCCACGAAAAGGCTTCCAAGGCGGTGCGCGCGGGTTTGTAGTGACCGTTTACGATGGACCTTTCCGCTGAAATAGCGCGCCGGCGCACCTTCGCGATCATCTCTCATCCCGACGCGGGCAAGACCACGCTCACCGAGAAGTTCCTTCTCTACGGCAACGCGATCCACCTGGCCGGGGCGGTGAAGGACAGGAAGAACCAGCGCGCGACGACTTCGGACTGGATGGAGCTCGAGAAGCAGCGCGGGATCTCGGTCAGCTCGACGGTGCTCCAGTTCGACTACAGCGGCTTCGCCGTGAACCTGCTCGACACCCCCGGCCACAAGGACTTCTCCGAGGACACGTACCGCGTCCTGACCGCCGTCGATGCCGTTCTCATGGTCATCGACGCCGCCAAGGGCGTCGAGGCCCAGACCCGCAAGCTGTTCGAGGTCTGCCGGCGCCGCGGCATCCCGATCTTCACGTTCATGAACAAGTTCGACCGGCCCACGCGCAACCCGATCGCCCTCCTGGACGAGCTCGAGGAGGTGCTGGGCATCCAGGCGTCGCCGGTCGTCTGGCCGCTCGGAAACGGCCCGTCGTTCCGGGGCGTCTTCGATCGGCGCTCGAGGCAGGTCCATCTCTTCGAGCGCGTGCCGGGCGGAGCGTACCGCGCACCGGTGCGGGTCGCCTCGCTCGACGATCCGGCGGTGCGCGCAAAGCTGGACGATCCCACGTTCGCCGAGGTGGGCGAGCAGCTCGCCATGCTCGACGGCGCGGGCCACCCCTTCGACCTCGCGGCGGTCCGGGCCGGCAGGCAGACGCCGGTCTATTTCGGAAGCGCGGTCAACAACTTCGGCGTCGAGCTCCTCCTCGACGGCTTTCTCGCGGACTCGGTACCGCCGCAGCCCCGGCGCAGCGTCGCCGGCGGCGGCTCGCGGGAGGTGCCCCTTGCCGGCGACAAGTTCTCGGGCTTCATCTTCAAGATCCAGGCCAACATGGATCCCAGGCACCGCGACCGGATCGCGTTCTTGCGCGTCTGCTCGGGAAAGTTCCATCGCGACATGCCCGTCCTGCACGCGCAGACCGGCAGGACCGTGCGCCTGTCCTCCTCGCACAAGCTCTTCGGCCAGGACCGCGAAACGGTCGACGAGGCGTGGCCCGGCGACGTCATCGGCCTCGTGGGCCATGACACCTTCGGGATAGGCGACACGCTGACCGAGGACCGGTCGATCCTGTTCGACGAGATCCCCCGGTTTCCCCCGGAGGTGTTCGCATTCATCTCAAACCCGAACCCGTCGGACTCCAAGAAATACAGGGCGGGCCTGGACCAGCTCCTCCAGGAGGGCGTCGTCCAGTCGCTCGTCGCCCGGTCGTCCCCGCCCGGCGCGACCCTTCTCGCGGCGGTCGGCCCGCTCCAGTTCGAGGTCGTGCAGTACCGGCTGAAGAGCGAGTACGGCGCCGAGTCGCGCCTCGAGCAGGCGCCCTGGAGTCTCCTGCGCTGGATCGAGCCCCACCCCGCCCTGAGGAACCCGTCCGGGCTCGTCGTGGCGAGCGGCGTCAGCCTCGGCTCCGACAAGCTCGACCAGCCCGTGGCGCTTTTCCCCAACGACTGGACGCTGCGCTACTTCGTGGAGAAGAACCCGGAGCTCAAGCTCCGGGTACTGCCGCCGGAACAGGCGGCCACGGCGTGAGCGCGACGGACGCGCCGAAACCCCGTATTGCCTTGGCCGCGTGCCCCGCTTGCCTCCTGTCATGGCACTGAAGCACCTGGTTCATGCGGGCTGGTTCGCGGCTGCCGCCGGCATCGCGCTGGCGCCCGCCGCGTCCGCGCGCACCGAGCCGTTCTACAAGGGGGCGATCGCGACGGACGCGGAGACCGGCACCGTCCTGTTCGAGGAGAACGCGGACTCGGTGACACCCCCGGCGAGCATGACCAAGCTCATGACCTTCGCGGTGCTCTGGGATGAGCTGGCGAGGCGCTCGATCGAGATGGACACGCCGGTCACGGTCACCTCCGAGGACGCGAAAGTCGGCATGATGAAGGACAGCACGGCGGTGTGGCTCAGGCGGGGCGAGGTCTTCACGGTCGAGGAGCTCATCTACGCGATGATGATACAGTCGGCGAACGACGCGGCCTACGCGCTCGCGCACAAGGCGGGAGGCACCGTTGGGGCGTTCGTCGCGCTGATGAACGCGAAGGCCCGCGAGCTGGGCATGTTCCACAGCACCTTCCGCACGCCGAACGGCTTCCCGCCCCCCGACCGCCGGATCGCGGACGGCGACCTCACGACCCCCCGCGACTTCGCCGTGCTCTGCCGATACCTGCTTCTCCACACGAACATACTCAAGTACACGTCGGTCAAGACGCGGGCCTTCGGCCTCGGCGAGAGGCTGCAGCCGGTGATGATGACCAACCACAACCACCTTCTGGGGAAGATCGCGGGCGTTGACGGCCTCAAGACCGGCTTCACGAGCGGCGCGGGATTCTGCCTCTCGGCGACGGCGCTGCGCGACGGGCGCAGGATCATCGTGGTCATGATGGACAGTCCCGACCAGCGCACGCGCGACCTGAATGTCCAGGAGCTCATCTCGCAGGCGTTCGCGGCGCTCCCGCTGGGGGGAAAGGCGTTCGAGCCCGTCCAGAACGGCCTCCCCGAGCCCACAAGGCCCGTCCCCGCCCCGCCGGCGGAGACGGCGGCGCAGGGCGCCGGCCCCGTCGTCCACTATCCCGGCGCAGGCGGAAAGTGACATGCAGCCCGATTCCAACGCGGTGAGGGCGTTCCTTCTCGGGCTGCAGGAGTCGATCTGCACGGCCCTCGAGTCCGAGGACGGCGCGGGGCGGTTCGAGGGGGACACCTGGGAACGCGCCGAGGGCGGGGGCGGCCGCACCCGGGTCCTTTCCGGAGGCTCCGCCTTCGAGAAGGCGGGCGTCGCGTTCTCCCATGTCGTGGGGTCCGCCCTGCCGCCTTCGGCCTCGGCCCGCCGGCCGGACATCGCCGGGAAGCCCTGGAGCGCGCTCGGCGTCTCGCTGGTGATTCATCCCAGGAACCCCTACGTCCCGACCAGCCACGCCAATGTCCGGTTTTTCTCCGCCGGCGCCGAGGGCGCGCCGCAGGCGTGGTGGTTCGGCGGCGGATGGGACCTGACCCCGTTCTACGGCTTCGAGGAGGACGCGGTCGCCTGGCACCGGTCGGCCCGCGACGCGGTCGCGCCGTTCGGGCCCCGTCTCCACGGGCGGTTCAAGAAGGCGTGCGACGACTATTTCTTCCTCAAGCACCGCGGAGAGCCCCGGGGCATCGGCGGCCTTTTCTTCGACGACTTCGACGAGCTCGGGTTTGAGTCGAGCTTCGCGCTCACCCGGAGCGTGGGAAACGCATTCATCGGCGCCTACCGCCCCATCGTGGCGCGCAGGAAGGCCAAGCCCTACGGCGAGCGGGAGCGGGAGCACCAGCTCCGCCGCCGGGGCCGCTACGTGGAATTCAATCTCCTGCAGGACCGGGGAACCCTTTTCGGCATCCAGAGCGGCGGCCGGACCGAGTCGATCCTGATGAGCCTCCCCCCGCTGGTGCGGTGGGACTATGGCGCCGACCCGAGGCCCGGGTCGCCCGAGGCGGCGCTTCTCGACGTGTTCCTGAAGCCGAGGGACTGGCTGGGGGATTCCGTTTGAACTCCCGCGAGCGATTCCTGGACGCCTGCGCGTGCAAGCCGCTCGGCCGGCCGCCCGTGTGGGTCATGCGGCAGGCGGGGCGCTACCTGCCGGAATACAGGGACCTGAAGGCCAAGCACGGATTCCTGAAGATGATCCGCACCCCGGACCTGGCCGTGGAGGCCTCGCTTCAGCCGGTGCGCAGATTCGCCTTCGACGCGGCGATCCTCTTCTCGGATATCCTGGTCATCCCCGAGGCGCTCGGGCTCGGCTACACGTTCCGGGACGAGGGGGGGATCGCGATGGAACGCAGGCTCGAGAACCGGGCGATGATCGACGCGCTCGCGCCGGAGAGCGCGGTGCCCGACCGGCTCTACTACGTCGCCGAGGCGCTCGGCCTTCTCAAGAAGGAGCTCGGGGGGACAAGGGCCCTTCTCGGGTTCGGCGGCTCGCCGTGGACGCTCGCGACCTACATGGTGGAGGGGGGCAGCTCCGAGGATTTCGCGCGGGTGAAGGCCCTTTTCTATGAGGACCGCGGCGCATTCGACCTCCTGCTCGGCAAGCTGACCGCTTCGCTGATCGCCTACTTCCAGATGCAGATCCGCGCGGGTGCCGATGCGATCCAGATCTTCGACTCCTGGGGCGGCGCCGTGGCCGGGCCCGACTATGAGGCCGCGTCGCTGCGCTGGATACGGGCGATTGTCGCGGCGATGCCCCAGGGCTTTCCCATCATCATCTTCGGCAAGGGCACCGGGTCCCACCTGCTCGACCAGGCGTTCACCGGGGCGCGGGTCCTTAGCATCGACGCGTCGAACGAGCTCACCGCCGTGCGCCGGAGCCTGCCCGAAAACATCGCCGTCCAGGGCAACCTGGACCCGGTGATCCTCAATACGACGCCCGAGATCGCGCGGCGGGAGACCGTCCGCCTGCTCGAATCCCTCCGGGGGACGGCGGGCCACATCTTCAACCTGGGCCACGGGATCCTCCCGCAGGCCAAGATCGAGTGCGTCGAGGCCATGGTCGGCGCGGTCACCTCCTGGGGGTGAGAGAACCATGAACGTCGCAGTCCTCGGCGGCGGCGTTACAGGACTCACCGCGGCATGGAAGCTCACGGGGGCCGGGCACTCGGTCCGGCTCCTGGAGGCGGGACCGCGGCTCGGGGGGGCGGTCCGCACGGACCTGGTCGACGGGTGGCTGGTCGAGGGCGGCCCCAACTCATTTCGGGAGTCCCGGCCCGCGATCGGCGCCGTGATGGAGGAGCTCGGGCTCGGCGGCGAGCGGATCGAGTCCTCCCCTGCGGCGGGGAAGCGCTACATCGCCTGGGGCGGCCTCCTGGCGCCGCTTCCCTTGTCGCCGCGCGAGCTCCTGTCGACCTCGTTCCTCCCGCGGCGGGCGAAGTGGAGGATCCTCCGCGAGATCGCCCGCGGACCCCGGGCCCGCACGGAGGACATAAGCCTTGGGGATTTGATGAGGGACCATTTCGGGAGCGACGTCGTCGAGCGCGCCGTCCAGCCCTTCGTGAGCGGGATCTACGCGGGGGACCCCGAGCGCCTGTCCGCTCGGCATGCGTTCCCCTGGGCATGGGAGGCGGAAAGGACGTCGGGCTCGCTTGTGCGCGCCGCGGCCGCCGACGCCCGCCGGCGCAGGGGCCCCGGGGGGTTCCGGTCCGCCATCGTCTCCTTCCGGCGTGGCCTGCAGGCCCTGCCGGCCGCGCTCGCGGCGAAGCTTGCGGCGGGAGCCGTCGTCCTCAACGCCGACGTGCGCTCGATCGGACCCGGCTCCGGGGCGCGATGGCGCGTGTGCTGGGGCGATCCCGGCGGCGGACGCGAGGGGGAGTTCGACTGCGTGGTCTCGGCGCTGCCGGCGCTGAGCCTTGCGCGCCTCGAGATCGGGCCGGGAGGGTCATGCCCGCTGTCGGGTCTCGGCGCGATCGATCATCCGCCCGTGGCGTCCGTCTTTGTCGGCTTCCGGCGCGACCAGGTCCAGCACCCGCTCGACGGATTCGGGGCGCTGGTGCCCGCCGCCGAGAAGCGTTCGATCCTCGGGATCGTCTTTACGTCGAGCCTGTTTCCCGGCCGCGCGCCCGCGGACCATGTCGCGCTCACCGTTCTTGCGGGCGGGGCGCTGCAGCCCGGGATCGCGGGCCTCCCTCGCGACGAGCTGGTCGAGCGGGTCTGCTCGGACCTGCGGTTCCTCCTCGGCGCCCACGGAAGGCCGGCCTTCGTCCGGCACACCGAATGGCCCCGCGCGATCCCGCAATACAACCTGGGATACGGGCGCCATCTCGAGGCGATGGCGGAGTGCGAGGCGCGCCATCCGGGCCTCCTCATCGGCGGAAACGTCCGCGACGGCATCTCCCTGCCCGACTGCATCTTGTCCGGCGTCTCGCTGGCCAAGCGAGTGTCTTGACTCGCCGGGGCGCCGATTTACCCTCTCGGACCCTTTTTTCCGATTGGCGCAAGACCTCAAAGACACATTGCAGCTGCCCAGGACAAATTTTCCCATGCGTGCGGGGCTCGCGCAGCGCGAGCCCGCCCGGATCGCGCACTGGGAGAGGACCGGCCTCTATGAGGCGATGCAGCGCCGCCGCGCGGCGGAGCGCCCGTTCGTCCTCCATGACGGCCCACCCTTCACGAACGGGGACGTCCACATCGGCACCGCGCTCAACAAGACGCTCAAGGACGTGACCGTCCGCTACAAGGCGCTGCGGGGATTCCGGACGCCCTATGTCCCCGGCTGGGACTGCCACGGGCTCCCGATCGAGCAGAAGGTCGCCCGCGAGCTGCGCGAGGCCAACAGGCAGGTGTCGACGTCCGAGCTCCGGCGGCTCTGCGACGCCTTTTCCGAGACGTGGATCGCCAAGCAGAGGGACCAGTTCAAGCGCCTCGGCGTGGTCGCCGACTGGGCCAACGAGTACAAGACCAAGGACCCGGCCTTCGAGGCCGACATCCTGCGCGTCTTCGCCGCGTTCGTGGACAAGGGGCTGGTGTACCGCAGCAAGAAGCCGGTGTACTGGTCGATTCCCTTCGAGACGGCGCTCGCCGAGGCCGAGGTGGAGTACAAGGAGCACTCGTCCCCTTCGGTCTGGGTGCGGTTCAGGGTGCCGCCCGAGGAAGCGGCCCGCTTCGGCCTGCCGACCGACAAGCCGCTCAGCATCGTGATCTGGACGACCACCCCCTGGACGCTCCCCGGAAACCTGGCAATCGCGCTCAACCCGGGCGTCGAGTACGCCGTCGCCGACACGGGCGCGGAGCGGATCATCGTGGCGCTCGCCCTTCTCGGGGAGGTCTCGAAGGCGGCCGGATTCGGGACGCCCCCCGCCGTCGTGAAGACGCTTCCCGGAAAGTCCCTCGAGCATCTCGCCGCCCGCCATCCGTTCATCGATCGCGCCTCCCCGGTCGTCCTGGCGGACTATGTGACGACGGAAAGCGGCACGGGATGCGTCCACACCGCGCCGGGTCACGGGACCGAGGACTACCTGACGGGCCTCGCGTACGGCCTCGAGATCTACTGCCCCGTGGGCGACAACGGGGCCTACCTCGACGACGGGCGCATTCCTGCGGACCTCGTCGGCGTGACGACGCTCGAGAGCGTCGAGGACCTCGAGAGGCGCAGGACCTCGCCTGCGAACATCGCGGTCTTGAGGAAGCTCGACTCGACCGGGACCCTTCTCGCCAAGCACAAGTACACGCACAGCTACCCCCACTGCTGGCGCTCCAAGACCCCGATCATCTTCAGGGCCGTGGACCAGTGGTTCGTGGCGCTCGACAAGGCCGGCTCGCGAGAGACGGCGCTGGGGGAGATCTCCAAGATCGCCGCGTCGGGAGGCTGGATCCCCGCGTGGGGGGAGGCCCGCATACGGGGCGCGGTCGAGTCGCGTCCCGACTGGTGCATCAGCCGCCAGCGGTCCTGGGGCGTCCCGATTCCCGCATTCTACGACGCGAACAAGCGCCCGCTGCTCGACGCCGGCGTGATCCGCGCCGTGGCCGACAAGGTCGAAAGGCGCGGGACGAACCTCTGGTACGACGACTCGCCCGCGGAGATCCTTGAGGGCGTCACGCTTCCCGGGGACTGGCCCGAGCCCTCCACCCTGACCCGGGGGCGGGACACGCTCGATGTCTGGATCGACTCCGGCTCGAGCCACGCCGCGGTGCTGAAGCGGGGGCAAGGGGGCACCCGCTGGCCCGCGGACCTCTATCTCGAGGGGAGCGACCAGCACCGCGGCTGGTTCCAGTCGTCGCTCTGGACATCGGTCGTCGCGTATGGCGCGGCGCCGTACAGGGCCGTCCTCACCCACGGGTTCATCGTGGACGAGGAGCAGAAGAAGATCTCAAAGAGCTCCGCCTACCAGAAGCCCCAGACAAGCGACGCCTACATCGCCGACTACGGCGCCGACGTCATCCGCCTCTGGATCGCCTCCCAGGACTTCCGGGACGACATCCCGGTCTCCAAGGAGATCCTCTCCCACGTGGGTGAAACCTACCGGCTTGTCCGGAACACCTTCCGCTTCCAGCTGGGCAACCTGTTCGACTTCGAGGCGGCCCGCGACGGCGTGGCGCCCGAGCGGATGGACGCCCTCGACCGTTGGGCGCTCCACCAGGCGGCGGACCTCGCCCGGGCCTGCGGCGAGGCCTACGACGCCTACGAATTCCATCGCGTTTACCAGCTCTGCAACCAGTTTTGCGCGGTCACGCTCTCCGCGACCTACCACGACATCCTCAAGGACCGCCTTTACACGCTCGGCACGTCGCATCCCCTTCGCCGCTCGTCCCAGACCGCGATCCATCACATCTTCGGGATGCTCGCCACGATACTCGCTCCGGTGATCCCGTTCACGACGGACGAGGCATGGTCGTTCGCGGGAACAGGAACGGAGTTCGGGCCCGGCTCGGTGCACCTCGGGGACTGGCCGGCCACGCCCCCGTGGTGGTCGGTCCCGCGGGTCGAGTCCGACATGGCGTCCCTGCTCAAGGCGCGCGCGCGCGTCACCGAGGCGATCGAGCCGCTGCGCGCGGCGGGCCGCATCGGGAAGTCGCTGGATGCCACGATCGCAATCCAGGTGCCCGATACCGATCCCTTGCGTGAGATACTCGAACGGCATCGCGATTCCCTCGCGGAGCTATTCATAGTTTCCGACGTGACGCTTGAGGCGGCGCCCGAACCCAATGATGATCTCCCGCTTCGGGGCCCTGCCATGGGCGCCGCCTTGCTGCACGTCAGCGTGCGGCCGTGTTCCGAGCTCGGGCTGCTCCGCTGTCCCCGGTGCTGGCGCTGGGTGCCCTCCCTCGTGCACCACCCGCTCGCCGAGGTGTGCCCCCGCTGCGCCGAGGCCCTGAGGCCCTGACCCAATCTTTCCGTCCGAAATCCCAAGACTCCCCATGGCCAAGACAAAAAAAACCAACCCGTCCAAAACGAAACCATCCAGGACCGACACGCGGAAGGCGCCCTCCCCCAAGGCCGCCCCGCCCGCGCCTCCCGTCCCTGGAAAACGTCCGACCATGGAAAAGCCATCCAAGAAATCCGCGCTGCGCGACAGCATCCTTGCACGGAAAGCCGCGTCGAAGCCCATCGCGCTCAGCCTCGACGAGGTGCGCGCCATCGCGAAGACCGTATCGGCCAAGGCCGAATCCACCTTGAAGTCCACCAAGGCCGCGGCAAAGCCCGCGGCAGCGCAGCTCGCCGTGCAGCTCGAGAGGCCGCCGAAGCCGAACCACATCAAGGCCGCGTCGCTCGCCGAGATACTCGGCTTCAACCCGAAGAAGGCCCGCGCCGTCGAGGCGATCGAGGCGCGCAACGTCCCGGAGAAGTTCAAGCGCTTCCACAAGCTGCTGCTCGACCTGCGCAAGCACCTCACCGAGGGCATCGAGCGCCACTCCGAGGAGACGCTCAAGCGGTCCGTGAAGGACGACGCCGGGGACCTCTCCGCCTACGGGCAGCACATGGCCGACGCGGGCACCGACACGTTCGACCGCGACTTCGCGCTGAGCCTGGTGTCGAACGAGCAGGAGGCGCTCTCCGAGATCGACGCCGCGATCAAGCGCATCCACGACGGCACGTACGGCATCTGCGAGATCACCGCGAAGCCGATCTCGAAGGAGCGCCTGCTCGCCGTCCCCTTCACCCGCCACTCCGCGGAGGCCCAGAAGCAGATCGAGCGCAACCGCCACCACTCGCGGGCCCAGGCGGGCCTCCTGGGCGAGGGCGAGGAGGGGGGCAAGATCATGGACGACGACGGCGGCGGCGAGGAATGAGCCGGTCCCTGGATCCCGGCGTTTCGCTCGCCTGGCGCCTCCTCAAGTACAGGTGGCTCATCGTCATCTCCGCGGCCGTCCTGGCGGTCGACCAGGTGTCCAAGGCATGGATCCGCGCACACCTGCCGTTCAACACCTACGGCGAGGGCGCGATCACGGTCGTCCGCGGGTTCTTCTACATCGTGCACGTCGGAAACACGGGGGCCGCATGGAGCATCTTCTCCGGGAAGAGCATCTTCCTCGCCGTGCTCGCCGGCGCCACGCTCCTGGCGATCTTCCTCGGGCGGCGCGCGCTCGGCCTCGGCGTCACGCACGCGCAGGTCTGCTTCGGGCTCCTGTGCGGCGGGATAGCGGGGAACCTCGTCGACCGGATCGCGCGCGGGCACGTCGTCGACTTCCTCGACTTCCACTTCGGAAGGTACGCCTACCCCACGTTCAACCTCGCCGACTCGGCCATCTGCGTCGGCGTCGCGCTCTACATCCTGTCCTCGCTCAAGACCCCGAGGCTCGTCGCGTCGTAGCCCGGATGTTTCATGAAGCGGTTCTTGCCCGGTCAACGTTGAAGGCTCGATCTGTTTTCTCGAGAGGCGCTGCTTAGGTCCGGTTTGCTTGTTTCAATGTTTATTGCCGAGGTAATAGCGGGTTTCACGCGATGAATTGTCGTGTGCATGGTCCAAGGAAAACAAGCACGATCGTCGTACGCCACGCCGCCACTTTCACAATTAGGCCGCCGACATTCAGTTGATTTGGGTGTCGGGCAGGAATATGATCCGAGTCTGTTCCGCCAGCCATATCCACGAAGGCCACTCTTAACAGCTATGCCGGTCCGCAGTCTCAGCATTTCTAGGGCTTTGATCTCCCGTTCTTCGATCGGCTGGCTCATCGGGGGTATTCTTACAGCCGTTGTTCCGACAGCGGCCCTCCACGCGCAGAGCGACTATGCGACTCCATATACGTTCACCACGCTGGCGGGCACAGTTAGCATCCCTGTGCTTTTCGGTGGATCTGCCGATGGAACTGGAAGCGCAGCGCAGTTTGAAAATCCTGCCGGCGTAGCGGTGGATCCCTTAGGTAACGTTTATGTAGCAGATCTCGCCAACAACACCATTCGCAAGGTCACCCCCGCTGGAGTGGTCACGACGATCGCAGGCACTCCCGCGTACGCAGGCTATGCCGACGGAACCGGCAGCGCAGCGCAGTTTCACAACCCCTTTGGCGTGGCTGTGGACAGCACGGGCAACATCTATGTCGCGGACACAGGCAACAGCGCGATTCGCAAGATCACGAGCAGCGGGGTGGTGACACATCTGGCGGGCAGTAACACCTTTGGTGTTGGCTCGGCTGATGGAGTCGGGAGCGCCGCGCTGTTTGATACGCCCGAAGGGATAGCCGTGGACAACGCGGGCACCATCTATGTGGCGGACACTTACAACAGCACGATTCGCAAAGTCACCCCCGCCGGAGTGGTAACGACGTTCGCCGGCACCGCTGGGGTCATGGGCATCGTCGATGGAACCGGCAGCGCGGCGCAGTTTTATCGCCCCACCGGAATTGCTATTGACAGCGCAGGCAACATTTACGTCACGGACCTAGACACGATTCGTGAGATCACTCCCGCTGGAGTGGTGACGACGATCGCCGGCACCCCTGGAATATCATTATACGCCGACGGAACCGGCAGCGCGGCGCTGTTCAACTATCCTTGGGGAGTGGCTGTAGACAGCACAGGCAACGTCTACGTTGCCGACAATGGTGACAACACGATTCGCAAGATCACGAGCGGCGGCGTGGTGACGACGATCGCCGGCACCGCCGGGACCACGGGCTCCGCCGATGGAACGGGCAGCGCCGCACTTTTTCGCTTTCCCCAAGGCATTGCTGTGGATAATGCGGGCAACCTCTACGTGGCAGATGGCGGCAATGACACGATTCGTGAGGGAACTCTTGCTGCGGGCCCCCCTGGTGCGCCAATAGGGGTGTCGGTCGTGCCGGGAAATGATCAGGCAACTGTAATTTTTACGGCCCCGATCGATACCGGATACACGATCACGGGCTACACGGTGACGGCGACGCCAAGCTCCGGTTCGCCCATTACGGCGACAGGCTCGTCTTCACCGATCACTGTGACGGGCCTGAGTAATGGCGTGGCCTATACGTTCACGGTCACTGCTACGAACAGTGCCGGGACTGGCCCTGCTTCCTCGCCCACGCCGGCGATCACACCCGAATTACCACCCATTTATTGGAGCATCCAAAGCCCATCCGGGCTCACCGACGCCATCTGGGGCGTAACCTACGCCAACGGCACCTTTGCTGCCGTAACGAGCCTTGGCAAGGTGCTGACGTCAGCCGACGGTCTTGCCTGGAGCAGCCAAACGGCTGCCCAGGGGACCTTACTCGAGTCCATCGCCTACGGGAACGGCACGTGGGTGATTGTGGGTGATATGGGCACGATACTCGTTTCAACCGATCTCAAGACGTGGGTGAGCGCCAATATTGCGACCACGAACAGACTTAATAGCGTGCTTTACAACGGCAGTACCTGGATGGCCGTAGGAGAAGCGGACACAATCATCATTTCAACTGATGCCATCAACTGGACGGTGGTACCCATTCCACCGAGCCAAGGAAACAGCGGAGGCAATGCTTTTGGGATTTCTGGATTCTTGCGCGGTATAACGTGGGACGAGTACACGGAAAACGGCCCCGAGTTCTTGGTCAGCGGGTCGGCTTCGGGGAATAATTCGCCGCCTTACGGCAACTACTCGGGAGGAACGGTTTTGAACGTGTCGTTCTTGAACGTGGAACCCGGATCCACGGGGCCAGGTGTCACCACCTTCAACTGGTACTACGGGCTAGGAACGCTTCCCGAACCCGGTGCTCCAGTGGAAGCAATCTTATCTGAACCTGACTCGCCGGGTCTAGATATGTTCGTTGGGGTGGGCGACGCTGGAGTCATGGTAGCCTTCCCCAACCCCACCTCGCCCCCCAACACTCCAAGCATTACCTATCGTGGACTCACCTACGGCAACGGATATTGGGTCGTCGCCGGGGGTGACGACTTGACGGGTGGCGACGCAACCATTCTTACATCGGAGGACGGTGTGAATTGGACACGGGATTACTCTGCTACCGTGGCAATGCTCGACTCAGCGGAATTGCTGAGCGCCGCGTACTCCCCAACGTTGCAACGCTTCGTCGTTACTGGAACAGGCGGCACCATCCTTGTTTCTAACGCCGCAGCCGCCGCGGGCGCCGTCCCGATTATCCCGACGCAGCCCGTCGGAGGAACGATCGCCTTTGGCGCCAACACCACCCTTTCCATTGTGGCTTCGGGCACGCCAACGCCGACATATCAATGGCAGGTTGACGGTGTTAACATTTCTGGCGCCACGTCCTCCTCATACGTGACATCCATGCCGGGCACCTACACCGTGGTGGTGACGAACAGCCACGGTTCGGTGACGAGTAGCCCTGCTGTTCTCACCGCCGCAACTCGCCTCGCTAACATTTCATGCCGCGCCCTTGTCGGGACGAACGCAAACATTGAGATTGCAGGATTCGTCATTACCGCACCGCCGGGCACGACCGAACAGGTCCTCGTGCGCGCCGCCGGTCCGGCGCTCGCGCAATTCGGCGTGAGCGGCTTCCTGGCCCAACCCGTTCTAACGCTGTTCAGTGCATCGGGGAGCCAGGTCGCCGCAAATACCGGGTGGAGCACCGCCCCGAACGCATCGGATATCGCCGCAGCATTCGCGACGACGGGAGCATTCGCATTCCCATCTGGCAGTGCGGACTCGGCGCTGCTTGTCAGTCTCCCTCCCGGCGCCTACACCGCCCAGATCAGCGGCCTCAACGGCACTGCGGGCGTGGCGCTGGCGGAGGTGTACGAGGTAAGAAGCGGAGATGCCGAGCTTATCAATATCTCCACTAGGGCCTTCGTCGGCGGTGGGGCCAACGTCGAGATAGGCGGCTTCGTGGTAACCGGATCGCAGCCCGCCAAGGTGCTGATTCGCGGCATCGGGCCCGCCCTCACACAGTTTGGGGTGACGGGAGTCTTGATGAACCCATCGCTCACCGTCGCTGACTCCTCCGGCAACACGGTCGCATCCAACACCGGCGGCTGGGCGACCAACACAAATGCTGCAGCAATTAACTCGGAAATGGCGGCAGTAGGCGCATTTAATCTTCCACCGACAAGCGCTGACAGCGCTCTTCTTCTCACCCTTCCTCCCGGAGCATACACCGCCGTTGTTTCAGGGACGAATGGCACGACTGGCGTTGCCTTGGTGGAGGTGTACCAGGCGCCGTAGGAGCGGAGTTCCTTGGGGCATGGGTGCGGCGGTTCACGGATTGGGCGCACTCGACACCGCCATCTCCTGAGGTGTCGGGGAACCACGACCTAAGTGTATGCGTCCGGTCGGGTGCCTTGGCCAGGGTCATTGATGGTGACCCATAGATGGTCCCAAATGGGACCCTGATGGTGACGCCTAAAAGGACCCTACGCTGCTTGCTGCCAGTTGACGGGCAGCAGGGCACATGAAAGATTAAGGCTAGCCCGCCTGCCGGGGCTCACTCGACGTTCGCCATCTGCTCCCGGACGCGCTCCAGCTCGTTCTTGAGCTCGATGACGTTCTTCGAGATCGCCAGGTCGTTCGCCTTGCTGCCGATCGTGTTGGCCTCGCGGCCCATCTCCTGGAGGATGAAGTCGGCCTTCCGGCCCATCTCATCGTCCGACTTGAGCAGGGCGGACAGCTGGTCGATGTGGCTGCGAAACCGGGTGATCTCCTCGGTGACGTCGCAGCGGTCGGCGAAGAGCGCGATCTCCCGCAGGACGCGCTCGTCGTCGACGTCGAGCTCGAGCCCGGCCTCGCGCAGGCGCTTGAGGAGCTGCGCCCGGTATGCGGGCGCGACGCCCGGGGCGCGCTCCAGGACGGCTTCCATGTGCCTGCGGCAGGTCCCTATCCGCTCGATGAAGTCGATGTAGAGCGCCTCCCCCTCCTTGGCCCGCATCGCCGCGAACTCGCGGAGCGCCCGGTCGAGGACGCCGAGCAGCTCCGGGCGCACGCGATCCGCCGACGGCATCTCGGCGGCGACCCTCTGGGAGTTCGCGATCTGCCAGAGAAGCTCGGGCGTGGGCTCGAACGCGATCCGCCGGGTGTCGGCGAGGGTCGCGAGCCTGTCGAGCGCCGCGGCCACCGCGGCGTCGTTCCACGAGATCTCGTCGCGGCCCTTGGCGGGCGTGAACTCGACCTCCACGTGGATCTTTCCGCGGGCGGCCACGCCCCGGACGCGCAACCCCACCTCGGCCTCGAGGCTTTCCCAGTCCCCGGGAATCTTGACCGAGAGGTCGAAGGTGCGCCGGTTGACGGAGCTCACCTGGACGGTGAGCGTGCCCCCCGCGAGGGCCGCGCTCGCGCGGCCGTATCCGGTCATGCTCCTCATCCCCCCTTGCCGAGCAGCTTGGCGACCTGCTGGACGTCCTTGTCCCCGCGCCCGCTCAGGTTGACGATCACGATCTTGTCCCCGGGGAGCTCCCGGGCCCGCTTGAAGCCGTGCGCGAGCGCGTGGGCGCTCTCCAGCGCCGGGATGATGCCCTCCATCCGGGAGCACAACCTGAACGCGTCGAGCACCTCGTCGTCCGTGGCGTAGGTGTACTCGATCCGGCCGGCGTCGCGGTAGAATGCGTGCTCGGGCCCCACCGCGGCATAGTCGAGGCCCGCCGACACGGAATGGGTGAGCTCGATCTGGCCGTCCGGATTCTGGAGGATGAACGTCTTGCATCCCTGCAGGACGCCGAGCTTGCCGCCCGCGAAACGGGCCGCGTGCTCGCCCGTGCGGATCCCCCGGCCCCCCGCCTCGACGCCGATCATCCGGATCCCGGGGTCGCCGAGGAACTCGAAGAAGAGCCCGATCGCGTTGCTTCCGCCCCCGACGCACGCGACGAGCTCGTCGGGGAGCCTTCCCTCGCGGGCCATGATCTGCTCCCTCGCCTCGACGCCGATGACGCGGTGGAAATCCCGCACCATCTCCGGATACGGGCGCGCGCCGTACACCGTCCCGAGGATGTAGTGGGTGGTGCGCACGTTCGTGACCCAGTCGCGCATGGCCTCGTTGATGGCCTCCTTGAGAGTCTTCTGGCCCGCCTCGACGCCGCGCACCTCCGCCCCCATCAGCCGCATCCTGAAGACGTTGAGCGCCTGGCGCTCCATGTCGACCGACCCCATGTACACGACGCACTCAAGGCCGAACTTGGCGCACACGGCGGCCGTGGCCACCCCATGCTGGCCCGCGCCGGTCTCCGCGATGACCCTCCTTTTCCCCATCCGGCGCGCGAGGAGCGCCTGGCCGATCGCGTTGTTGATCTTGTGGGCCCCGGTGTGGAGGAGATCCTCGCGCTTCAGGTAGATCCTCGCGCCCCCGCAGTGCCGCGTCAGGCGCTCCGCAAAATAAAGGGGGGTGGGCCTGCCGGCAAACTCGGCCAGGTGCTGCCGGAGCTCGGCCTGGAACAGGGGATCCGCCCGGGCGGCGGTATATACGGCCTCAAGCTCCTCCAGGGCCGCCATCAGCGTCTCCGGCACGAATACGCCGCCATACCCGCCGAAATGCCCGAAAGGGTCCGGCAGCGAAAGCGGGTCGAGTCGCGGGGCATCGGTGGCTGGCATGCGCCCCCACCCTTGGATCGGCGGGCCGACGTGGCAAGACGCCTTGCGCGGGCTTCTTTCCTTGAACATTGGCGGCTTCCCCCCAGATTGGGCGCGCCCCCCCAATTTCCGGGGCGCGCGCGCCGCCCACCCCGCGCGATTCAAACAGAACCCCCCACCGACGATGAAACTGAAGCTCGCTGCTGTCCTCATGATGGCGTCCGCAACCGCGTTCGCCCAAGATCCCAATAAGCTGGGCCTCCAGCTCTGGAGCCTGCGGGCCCAGCTGACCGCCAGCCTCCCCGCCGGGATGGCCGAGGCCAAGGATCTGGGATTCACCATGGTAGAGTCGGCCGGGACGTACGGGCACTCCGCGCGCGAGCTCCGGCAGCTGGCGGACGCCAACGGCATCAAGATCGTCGGCGCCCATATCGACTATCTGCGCCTCCAGACCGACCTGAAGGGCGCGATCGCCGATGCGAAGACCCTGGGCGCCTCCTACGTCATCGTGGCCTGGGTCCCCCACAAGGGGGACTTCACGGTGCAGCAGGCCCACATGGCCGCCGCGAATTTCACCGCATGGGGGGCCGCGATGAAGGCAGACGGCCTCAAGTTCGGGTTCCACACGCACGGCTACGAGTTCAAGCCGCTTGCCGACGGCAGCTCCGCCTTCGATGTCATGATGAGCCAGACGGATCCCAACCTGGTGTTCTGCGAGATGGACGTGTTCTGGGTGGTCCAGGCCGGGGTGGATCCCGTCAAGCTGCTTGAAAAGTACCCGGGACGCTTCAAGGCGTTTCACATCAAGGACATGAAGAAGGGGGCACCGACGGGCCTTTATGAGGGCCACGCGCCCGCCTCCGACAACGTGATCGTCGGCCAGGGTGTCATGGATTGGCCGGCCATCATCGCCGCGGGCAGGAAGGCGGGGGTGGAGTACTCCTTCATCGAGGACGAGACGAGCGATCCCATCGGCAACATTCCCCCGAGCATCAAATACCTCGAGACCCTCGGCCTGAAACCCTGACGCCAAACCCATGAACGCCAAACGCCTTTTCCTGGGAAGCAGGATCGCACTGGTTGTGACCGCGATGAGCTTCGCGATAAGGGGCGGCTCGGCCGGCCCCTGGGGCGCGCAGTTTCACCTCACGCATGAGGAGGTGGGCCAGGTCATCGCCCCCGCGCTTTGGGGATTCACCGTCGCGATGATCTTCGGCGGTCCGCTGTGCGACCTCGTCGGCCTGGGACGAATCGTGGGATTCGCCTTCGTGGGCCACCTCGCAGGCATCCTGCTGACCATCTTCGCCTGGAACTTCTGGAGCCTCTTCGCGGCCAACCTGATCTTCGGCATCGCCAACGGGTCGGTCGAGGCCGCGTGCAATCCGCTCATCACGACGCTTTTCCCGGACGACAAGACCACCAAGCTGAACCACTTTCACGTGTGGTTCCCCGGCGGAATCGTGATCGGAGGCGTCCTTGCCTATTTCATGGAAAAGGCGGGCTTCGGCTGGAAAGCCGAATTCGCAACGATGCTGCTGCCGCTCGCGATCTATGGGATCATCTTCCTGGGCCAGACATTTCCGAAGACCGAGCGGGTCCAGCGCGGGGTCTCGACGGGGTCGATGTGGGCGGCCTGCTTTCATCCCCTCTTCCTGGTGATGGTGGCGTGCATGGTCATGACCGCGACGACGGAGCTTGGGACCAACACCTGGATCACCAACATCCTGACGGCGGCAAGCATTCCGGGCATCCTGGTCCTCGCCTGGATCAACGGGGTCATGGCGGTGGGAAGGCAGTGCGCGGGCACATTCGTCCACCGGATTTCCCCAATCGGGATGCTCATCATGAGCAGCATACTGAGCGCACTCGGGCTCTATCTCATGAGCAAATCCACCGGGAACATGCTGTATGTGGCCGCGACGGTATTCGCCTTGGGCGTCTGCTTTTTCTGGCCAACCATGCTCGGGTACACGAACGAGCGGTTCCCCAACACCGGCGCGCTTGGCCTGGCGATCATGGGCGGCGCAGGCATGCTCGGCGCAGGCTTCTCCGCCCCGATCATCGGGAAGCTGTTCGACACGGGGATCATCCACCGGATGCCGGCGGGCCAGACGCAGGATGCGCTGGCGGCGGCGGCGCCGGGCAGCGACCTCGCCACCCAGTGGATGAACATTCAGGCCGCGGCCGGCCTTGAGGCTCTCGGGAAAATAGCCGTCCTGCCGCTTTTCCTCTTCTTCGTATTCTTCGTGCTGAAGGTGACGGCCAAGAAGGCGCAGCCGGCCCCGGCGCCGGCCCACTGACACGGCCGAAACCCATCAGCGCAGGGCCATCGCCCTGCCCGCCTGCCAGCCGGTCGTCCATGCCGCCTGGAAGTTGAAGCCACCCGTGATCCCGTCGATGTCGAGCACCTCCCCGGCGAAGAAGAGCCCCGGGCGGACGCGGCTCTCCATCGTCGCCATGTCCACCTCGCCCAGGCGAACGCCCCCGCAGGTCACAAATTCCTCCTTGTTCAGGCTCTTCCCCGTCACCGCGAACTCCGAGGCCGTCGCCTGAAGGGCGAGCGACCTGAGCGCCCCCCTCGACACGTTGGCCCAGGTCGTCCCCGCGGCGATGCCGGCCGCGTCGACAAGCCGCTCCCAGAGCCGGGAAGGAATCCCGAGCGGATTGGCGGTGGACACCTGCATGCGTGGGTGGGCCATGCGGTGGGCCCCCAGCTCCGCCCCCGCCTGGTCGGTCGTCCTCGGCTCGGCCCAGTTGACGGCGAGCGTAAAGCGGTAGTCGGCCGCGTGGAGCTCGCGCGCGCCCCATGCGGACAGCCTCAGGATGGCCGGCCCGCTCAGGCCCCAGTGGGTCACCAGCACCGGGCCGCACTCCCGCAGGCGAGTTCCCCGGACCGAGGCGGCCGCGCCAGGGGTGGCGACGCCCTCAAGGCCCTTGAGCCGCGCATCGTCGACATGAAACGTGAACAGCGACGGAACCGGGGGATTGACCGAGTGGCCGAGGCTCTGGGCGATCGAGAGGCCCGCGGAAACCCGGCCGCCTCCCGTGGCGATCAGGACGCGGTCCGCCCGCACCGGGTCGCCGCCCGAGAGCGCCACCGTGAAGCCCGGGTCCGGGCCCCCGGGGGCTGCCGAGACGGCCCTCACGCCGCTGCCGGCGAGGAGACGCGCACCCGCCTTCTCCGCCGCCCGCATCAGGCAGTCGACCACCGTCGCCGAGTCGTCCGTCACGGGGAAAATCCGCCCGTCCCTCTCGGTCTTGAGCGCGACGCCCCGGTCCCCGAACCAGGCGACCGTCTCGGCGGGCCCGAACCGGTGGAAGGGCCCAATGAGCTCTCTAGACCCCCGCGGAAAGCTCCTCGCGAGGAGGTCGGCGTCAAAGCATGCATGCGTGACATTGCAACGGCCGCCCCCCGAGATCCGCACCTTGGCAAGCGGATGGGAGGTCGCCTCGTGGATCGTCACGTCCGCGAGGGGGTCGGCCTCGGCGCAGGCTATCGCGGCGAAGAAGCCCGCTGCGCCGCCGCCGGCGACCACGACCCGCCTGCGCTTCGCCTCGGTTGCGCCGGCCATTCGGGGTCAGGCACGCCTCACCGTCACCAGCGTGAGGTCGTCGCGCTGGACCGCCTCGCCCGAAAACCTCCGGACGCTCTCGAGGATCCCGTCGTTGATCTCGCGCGCCGGGCGCGTGTGGAGGGCGCGGACCACGTCCGCAAGGCGCGAGCTCGAGAACTCCTTGTCCTCGTCGTTCGGCGCCTCGGTCACGCCGTCCGTGTAGAGGACCAGCGTGTCGCCCGGGTCGAAGGGCTCCATCCGGTCCTCGATGGCCGAGGCGAACAGGTCGTCCGGCACCATCCCCAGGGGCATTCCCTCGGAGCGCACGAGGTGGGTGAGGTACGCGCCGGTCGAGGGCTCCCGCCGCGCGAAAAGAGGAAGCTCGTGGCCGCCCCGGGCGAACGTCACACGGTTCGTCTCGATGTTGATCACGGCGTAGAGCATCGTGACGTAGAGGTCGCCCTGGATGTCGGCCTCCATCGTCCGGTTGAGGTCGACGAGGACCTGGGCGGGGGAGATGTGCCGCGGGGCGATCTGGCGCAGGTTGGTGCGGCACACGGCCATGTAGAGCGACGCCGCTATCCCCTTGCCGGAGACGTCGGCCACGGCGATTCCCAGCCGCGTCGGCGAGAGCACGATCACGTCGAAAAGGTCGCCGCCCACCCTCTGCGCCGGCGCATACCGGGCGTCGAGATCGAGGCCGGGGAACACCATGGAGCGGGCCGGAAGCAGCATCTGCTGGATCCCGCTCGCGATCGAGAGGTCCAGGTCGAGCTGCTTGCGCTCGATCTGGACGCTCAACGACTCGGCGTTGTGGAGCGCGAGTGCGGCCTGCTCCGCGATCGACTGCATCAGCGAGAAATCCGTCGCCGTGAACAGGCGGTTGTCGACCGGGTTCGCGACGGCGAGGACGCCGAAGATGCGCCCGCGAAACGCCATCGGGACCGCGATGA
>Ga0302326_10004571_pt1 | contig 32004 bp, 23 predicted proteins | sample Palsa_T0_3_FD_202264 | JGI IMG/M metagenome (GOLD analysis project Ga0302326, IMG submission 202264) | Peat permafrost microbial communities from Stordalen Mire near Abisko, Sweden - Palsa_T0_3 | ecosystem: Environmental > Terrestrial > Soil > Palsa > Peat permafrost | place: Sweden: Abisko...
GTTGCCTTCCTGAACTCGCTGTGAGCCTGTGACTTCGGTACCGGCGGCCGCGGTGGCACTCCGAGGGGGGCATCCTTGGCGAGGCACTCAGCGGCGCCGGCACTCTCCTCCGCACCACCACGGCGCGCGTCGCACGCAGCGCTCCCCGACTGGTTACGGCTCCGAGGTGCAGAGGCCGGATGGCAACTGTCCGCTGCAGTGCAAGACGACGTCGTTCGCATCCTGGAAGACATTGTCACCGACGTAATTCGAATAACTGGGGTTGTTTGAAATATCGACCATCGCAATTCCAAAATCTGCGTAATTGTCAAATGTGCAGTTTGTGATGGTGGGACCATTCAATCCGGCCGCCGAAGCCGTTCCATTGAGGATCGCGATTTCGCCGGTGTCCGTGCTGGCCTCATTCGTCGACGTTGCGTACTCAATCAGGGAGTAGGTCAGTGAGGAATTTTGGAATTGATCGTTTCCTACGCACCAGAAATTGATTCCAGCCCAGGCCCCCGCGTTGGGTTGGGCCTGGTTGCTGGTGAAAATGATTGAAGCCGACACCGTCCCGTTGGCCTGAAGAAAGCCAGTGGTCAGGCTATTCGGGTCGATGTCCAGCTCGCTCCCAGAGGTAAACTCGACGGTGTTGGGGGTGGCGATGGTGAGGGTGGCCGCCGGGTCGCCCGAAGCCGCAGCGACCTGGATGGTCTCGACGACCAAATAAGGCAGTGCAATGGCTGGCCAGGTCTCGGACAGCACGACATTGGCGTGGTCAGCACCGCTGTAGGTATGGAAGGCCACCACGGCCGTTGGGGTGAGGGTGGCGGCAGGTGCCGAAATCGAGGTTGGAATTGTTCCGCCCTGGTTCGCCTCGATGACGAGGGGGTAGTGAGCGGTCATTTCCCAGTTCATGACTTTGACGTCGGCTGAGTGCGGGCCGAACCCGGTGTCGATACCAGCAAACACGACGCCGTGTCCGGCGCTGTTCTCGACTTTGAGGAAAGTCAGGAATGGCGTTGGAGATTCAGCGGAGCCTGCGAGCAGCCCGACAGCGTCGCCCCCCTCCACAGTCAGGGCCGCGGCGTCCGTCCCCGGCAGATCATTGGCACCTGGACCTCCTGCGTAGTCGATGTTCGTGTACTCGAGGGACGTACTGTTCAGACTCAGTGGCCCAATCACCACCCCTCCCCAGTCACCGGCCGCCGGAGTGGCAGAAGCCGACGTGAATGTGATGACGAGGCTCACCGACCCAATCGCCGCGAGGCCCCCCGGTTGCCCATCTGCGCCCACGCGTAACGCTGCGCCGGGCGACCCATTTGCACCGGAGGCGAAGTGGATGGTTGTTCCAGGCTGAATGGTCAGAACCGGGCTGCTCGGTCCTCCGACGAGGACCGTTTGCGGAGCCGTCCAAACGCAACTCGGGTCTAAGGTCATGTTGGAAGTGACGGCAGCGGGGAGAGTGCAGGTCCCCACGTATGTGAATCCACTCGGGAGCACGGCGGACTGAAGGTCGGGGTTGGTCACGGTCACGCTGACAGCACCCGCTGCTCCCGCGGGCGTGGTGGCGGAGAGACTCGTCGGACCGGCGACAGTGACCGCCGTGGCCTGGGCCGAGCCAAATTGGACAGTTGCCCCATTCTGAAAACTGGCTCCGGCAATGGTGACGAGTGTGCCGCCCGTGGCCGGCCCTGAGGTCGGGCTCACACTGGCGATGGAGGGCGCGGGCAAGCTCCCGCTTCCGGTGCCGGAACCGCAAGCCGCGACAGCCAACGCTCCGACCACGGTCGCGGCGAATCGCAATGCACGATGTCTCATGACCTCTCCCTCTTGGACTTCGACCGCGCTGAGGCGAGCACCCAAGAACTGTCCTCGCAGTGCAGATTTCGGCAACCCACAGCGTTGCGGACAACCCGCGTGGTGCCCGGTTGTGCCCGTTCCACATTCCACCTCAACTGCCTGTGGCGCTCTCGCCCTCAGGCCGCACTGTCAACATCGACCGGGCGCTGGCCGGCCTATTGGACCGTCGCCGTCACGCTGATGGCGGCTGGGCCATAGGCCGTTGGGTACGTCAATGTCTCGAGCGTCAAAGTTCCCAGGGTTGGGTCAATGTCGAACTGCACAAGAATGCTGGCCCCCTCGGCCGACTCATTGTTCAGCGCTGCATAGAGGAACTTCCCGGAGGGTTCGGCCGTTAGTCCGACGAGCGTTCCATAGAGCGGTCCACCGACGGTCCCGCCTTGGGCGGGGACGATCAGAGGCGTGCCGATTTCGCTGAGCGCGCCCGTGGTCGGGTCGATTCCATAACTCACCACCACTCCGGCGCTGCTCGTTCCAATCACCGAGACATAGAGGAAACGGCCGGTCGGCTCGATGGCCATCGACGTCGGTGTCGAGCCGGCGATGGTTGGTATCGTGAAGATAAACTGGCTCCCTGCAATCGGAGCGAATTGGTTTAAGTCGTTGAATTGATATGCGGCGATCGTCTGGCCCGTCATATTTGCCACGTAGACGAACCGGTTGCTCGGATCGACGGCGACCGCGACCGGGTCTAGAGAGCCGCTGGGCGTCGTGGCGATGGGCGAGTTCGTAAAGTTCATCAGGGTGCCAGCGTCATTTCCACTCGCCAGAATGGTCAAGGCCGAGACGGTATCGATGCTGGTATTCGTCACAAAGAGCGTGAAACCAAACGGGGAGACAGCAATTGCAGAGGGAGATCCGTTTCCTCCGTTGGGGATGATGAAGGGTGAACCCACCAGCGCCGTGAGCAAACCCGTCGTCGGGTCCAGGGCATATTCGGAAATGGCGTTGTTGGTGGAGTTGGTCACGTAGGCAAAGCTCCCCGAGGGCTCCACCACCACTCCCTTTGAATCCAGTCCGGTGTATGGCATTCCGGCCACCGGAGTGAGGGCGCCGGCGCTGGTTCCCGAGCTGGTGATGGTGAACCCTGGAAAGGGCGCTGGATTGCCGAAAGCGCTCGGGGCGTAGACGAAACGACCAAGTAAGTCCGTGGCGATTGAGGTTGGCCCTGCCCCGGGGGTGGAATACGGCGACCCAAGCACTGGCGTCAGAGCGCCGAGGGTTGGATCCACTTGGTATGCCGAGACGGTGCCGTTCCCTTCGCCGGCGGCGTAGAGGAACTGGGGGCTGTAGGTGACACCGGTCGATCCGCCCTGAAGCGCCAGTGAGAAAACCTCCGGTTCACCAATCGCCTGAACTGCCGTCAGAATGGCGTTCGAAGTCGTATTCGGACTGATGCGAAAAGTCTGAATCCCCGTGTACGCTGCTGCGCTGCCGGTTTGGTCCGCGACGTATAGAAAGTCGCCGGAGGGGTCGACCGCCAACACGGTGGGATCGGCTCCGCTCGGGACGGTGGTCTGCGGACTGAGGGTGCCATCTGCTTGGATGACGTACGGAGAGACGGTTGAATCGGCCTCGTTGGCGACAAACACATAGTGGCTCGCCGGATCGATGGCCAGCGCCGACGGAAGGTTTCCAGTGCTTGCGGCTCCAAGTTCAGTCAGCGCGCCTGTCGCAGCGATGGCGAAGGCGTAAATTTTGTCGTCGTTCGGGTTGACAGCATAGAGGAAGGAGCCGTTCGGACTGACGGCGATGATGAGGCTGTAACTGCCGGCTTGGCCCGCAGAAATTGGCGAGCCACTCAACGCAGCGAGCGCGCCGCTGCCGGCGTCGATGGCATAGGCCTCGATACCGGTGTTGATTCCGAAATAGGCGTACCTCCCCAGGGAATCGAAGGCCATCGGAGTAATCATTCCAGGAGGCGTGGAACTGATGAGGTTCTCGAGCTGGCCCGAAAGAGGATTGATGGTCGCCACCCACAGGCTTCCACCAGCAAAGGCGTACAGGAACATCCGCTCGCTCGCGACGGCCAGGACGGTTGCGAGTCGGTTCGCCGCTCCCACGGGCTGAGTGATGCCGAGGGAGTGCAGCTGGCCGTCCGGGGACAGCACGAAGCCGTAGAGCTCGTTGATGTCGGTGTCGGCTGCGTAGAGGAATACGCCAGATGGGGAAAGGACGACATTGGCGGTGTTGTCGGTCGGGGAAGCGGGATTCACGACCACGGAACCGCCGAAGCGCAGCTGCCCAGTGGCAGCATTGATGGTGTGGATGGTGACTCTGCCCGTCTGGGCGTCTGTCGAATAAAGGTAGCGGCCAACCTGGAGGGGGGTGCCACCGTCGAAACCACTCCCGCCGTCATTTCCGCTCCCGCCGTCAGTGCCTGCGTCGCTGGCGGGCGTGACGGTGATGCTGGCTGTCCCACTCTCTGCCAGTTGCGCCGCGTTGTAGACAAACACGACAGTGGCCATCAGCGTCAGGTTCGCGGGCGTTGGAACGGTGGCCGGCGCGGAATACACGACGGAAGCCGCGGTGAAGCTGCCCAAGGTCCCGCACCCCGGTGCGCAGCTGCCGCCGCCGTCCTGCGTGATGGCCCAGCTGACTGCTCCCTGCGTGCTGACACCGGGCGTCGGGCTGGCCGTGAAGGGAACCGTGCCACCGTTCGCCGCGGCACCCGCATTGGTGGGGTTGATGTTGACGTACAGGAATCCCTCCTGACCTCCGTCCGGAAGAGCTGGGCCTTGAGGACATCCCGCTGTGAGGAACGCGGCGGCAGACACGACCACAGGGACGAGAAGAGAGCGCATCGCATTGAAGACGCTCCGGGGGGTCCATTCTTCTCAGGCACCCAGGTGCCCTCAATTGCATCGCGTCATCGAGAACGTCCCGCCGACGGGCTGCCTGGTTCGAGGGTTGGGGGCCCCGCCGACGCCAGCCTAGCGGTGGCGGGCGCGGCCAGACCGACCCCGAGTCCATTGCCGGCGCAGCCGGAACCCGACCGCCGCCATGGCCACGGCACCGCACAGGAGCTCGGCAACAGCGCCGGCTTTGTGGGCGTCCGGGGCCCGGGGAGCCGCGTCCCCATTGCCCAGCAGTACAAAGTTCGACCAGGCGGCTGGCGGAGCGCCAGCCCGAATGCGTGCTCGCTTGGCGACGCCAAGCGACTCCCTCAGGGACTTGCCTCGCTCCAGCGTCAAATAGAACTCGTCGAAGAATTGCGACGACTCCGAATCTCGTACGCGTTGAAGGGTACCCACGACGGCCTGTGCTCCGGCGGCGAGGAATGGTCGGCTCAGACTCATCAGTCCCTCAGAACGGCGAACGACGCCGGCGGAGGTGCTGCACGATGCGAGGATGATGGTCTTGTCCTCGAGCGCGAGCTTCGAGATGTCCTCGACACGCAGAAGGCCATCGTCGGAGGCGTTCCCGGAGGCCAGCACGATGGCCGACCGCTCTGGCCGGAGCGGGTTGATGAGCGAGTGCGTTGCGAAGTGCAGCAGGGTGAAGGGGTCCAACTTCATTGAGAGCAGTGAGCTTCTGGACGCGGCCGCGCCGGAGATGAGGAGGCTTCCGGGTGGAAATGCACGCACCGCTCGCAAGCCCTCCTCGTACGCTTCTGACAGGTCGTCGAGGGGCTCCCCGCTCCAGGAAGTCTGACTCGAGGCGTCACTCTTGACGTCGGGTTTGGCCAAGACCAGAGCCAGACCCGCATGCGCGAGGGGCCGCGTCCTGAGCGAGAGCCAAATCGCCGCGGAGGGGGCGAGCGTGACACCGAAGCGCTCGGCCAGGTACGGACCTGACGCTGACATCGGCAGCGCGTCGAACGGGAGTTGGTGCAACGGACCGTCCGGAATGAGCACCAGGTTCTCGATTCCTGGCAGCAGAGAATTCACTACCGGCTTCATGAGTGCGTCGTAAAGGAGGAGGCTTCCGGGCCGCTCTGAGCCATCCCGACGTTCCAACACCTGCCGGAAGAAATTCACTCGTGTTTCGAGTTGGTCGGCGTTGGGGATTTGCACGACGCGAATCGCCGAGCGCATGACAATGATTGCCCAAGAACGACCGTCGACGAAGGGTGCATCCGTCCGCGCGTCAGGGCTCCACACCTGGAATGAAACGAGTGCCTCGCCCGGCGATAGTGCCGCCTGGACTGCGGCCAGGGAGGTGAACTCGCCCTCATGGCGCGGTTCACTCACTTCTGTGCTGCGAAGATTGGTCAGCTCCCGCTCATGTGTGCGGAGCTCAGTCACCGCGGCCAAGCGCGTGGCGAGGGACGATTGCGAATCCATGAGCAGCTCATGGGAGGCGACGATGCGCTGCCGAAGCCCTGCTTCGGCGTCTCGCCAGAGCGCCTTGGCTCGGTTCCGAGCAAGAATGTCCTCGAGCAGGGCCCGGGCCCGCATCCGCTCGGTGGTGGAGAAGGCGTATTCGACGTCTGCGGTGCCGATTTCACCGAATCTCTGGTCGAGCGCCAGCCCGGCGACGAGTTCATAGGCAAAGGCGAGCGTGTCCTCGTAGCGGATACGAACCTCGATGTCCTCCTGCTGTCTGCGCAGTTCCTCCATCTCGCCGAGCGACACGTCGGCGGCTGTTCGCGCCTCTTTCCTTCGCCCAGACTTCAAGAGCACATAAGCCCGGACGAGAAGCCCATGCGCGTGCTCCCACAGGAGGTGTTTTCCCGAAGCGCGCTCGATGGTTCCGTCGGCCAGGGCGAGCGCCTCGGATGCTCTCTCCGGCTGGGAGTCGATGATGTTGCGAGCCAGAATCCACTCGGCCGAGAAAGCTCGCTGCAGTCCACCCCATCCCGTTTCGTGGGTGTAGACGGCGAGATTTTGCTGCAAGAGGCGCGTCGACTCCTCGGTCGGGCCAAGAAGGAGCGCCAGATTCTCAGCGGTGCGCAGCGAGCCGTTTCCACCAATTGTAAAGCGAAGGTCGAGATGACGTTGCTCATCCAGCGCGCGGCGTAAGAGTTCCTCGGCCGTCCCTCGACCCTCGCGCCCACGCAGGGCCAGATGGGCGGCGCCTTCTGCCAGACCGCCCAGCGCGGTGGCGTGTTGAGCCGTTCCGGGCGTGGTGACCTTCAACATCTCGGAGAAGATGGAGTACTCCTGGTCAAAATTCTTCAGCTGATAGGCGAGCCGCCCCCTCGCCTCGAAGAGCTGGCCCTTGAGCCATGAAGGGTCATCGCCGGGGAGGGCTTCGAGCCTGGAGGTGGCGCGCTCGGCACGCGCCACATCGTCCTTGAGGAGTGAGACGCGCAGCCAAAAGAGTTGAACCAGGCGCCGGAGCTGGTTGCTGGCTGAGCCCTCTGCGACGCGTTCGGCCTCGACCAGGAAGTCTTCCGCCGCGGCGTCGCACTGGAGGCGTCCAAAGCATCGACTCCCGACCAACGAGGTGAGCGCGTAGACGCGTCCAAACGGGTCGCCCTCCCGGCGAAACCCTTCGGCTGCCAGGGAGAAGTCAGTCTCGGGGACTGGCTCTCCGGCGAAATCTCGGAGTAGCGCCAGGTAGAAGCGCGCTCTGGGGTCGTCCGGATTTTTCTGGAGCAGGCGCGCCAGGATGCCTCTCACGGCGACCGCCTGCCCCTGGCCAGCGGCTGCCATCAGACACTGGAACGGCCCCAAAGCCTTTGGCTCCCGCTGGAGCGCTACGAGGCACGGCGCGATGAGGTCTTGACGCTGCGGAGTCCCGTTTCCGGCGGAGAGGAGGAAAGACAGGATTCCGGCGAGTATCACCACGAGAACCGGCCCCGCTCGGCGTTGAACGTAGCGCCGACCGCAGGCCGCGGTTGGGCCGTGCAGAACTTCTGCCTCCGCAGCCTACGCATCACGCCTCCCGCCACCTTGGGTCGTCAGGCTAAGAGGCGCCCCATGGGAGCGGCATCCCGACGGGCCAGCCGGCACGTCCAACGTACCGCTTCGGCCAGGTGTTGGAGAAACCACCTCAAGGCCAGAGGACACAGGGCGGGGGTCCCCGTCGGGGCGGATGGGCCTGTGCCGTCATGCGCCTTGGGGGGACTTGAGCCGCCCCTCACCTGTACACTCGGTACGATGGAATGGCAGCCTCGGCTCGCGGCTGCGCAACCTGCGACGGACGTTGCGCCGGCCGATTCTTGGGCACGCGTCCGCAACGTGCTGTTGCGAGCCGTGGCCAAACACTGCCCGTCGGACCTGGCCTCACTGCGCGAGGACCTCGTGCAGACAGCGCTCTTGAAGGTCTTGGAGCGCGGAATGGGGGACGGAGGGGGAGGAGAGGCCTCTCGAGCGTCTTACTTACGAAAGATGGCGTTTACCGTGGTCATCGACGAGTTGCGGAGAAAGAGGCGACAGGACGCTCAGCGGGTTGCGCTGGCGGCCAGTCCGGAGTCGCAGGCTGCGCCGCCAGACGTCGGGTTCGCAATCCGCGAGTGTCTCGAGAGACTCCCGGAGCCTCGCCGCATGGCTGTGACCCTCTACCTTCAGGGGTCGAGGACGTCCGAGACTGCTCGGGCGTTGAAGTGGAAGGAGAAGCGCGTGGAGAACATGCTGTACCGCGGTCTGGACGAGCTCCGGCAGTGCTTGGGGTCCAAAGGAGTGGAGTGAACATGTCCGCTCCCGACTCTGAGCAGCTGGCTGAGCAGTTCCGGCAGACGGATCCCAAGCGGGTGCGGACGGATTGCCCTCCCGCTGACCGCATCTGGGAGGCAGTGGCCGGCGAGCTGTCCCCCGAAGCGGTCCGTCAAATCGTGGAGCACACCGCTCAATGCATGGACTGTTCCATCGCCTGGCGGGTCGCTCTCGAGGTCGGCCGTGAAACCGAATCGGACGGTCGGGTTGCTTCCCTCCGGCCATTGCGCTCGCGTGCCGCGCGTTCATTCTTGTTTCCGGGAGTGGGTTTGGCCGCGGCAGCAATCGCCGTCCTGCTGTTGCGAGGCCCTTGGACGCACCCGGACCGGCGGGGCCCAGTCGAGGCGGAGCGCGGCAGCAAGCGGTCGCTGGTGTCCCTGAATGCTCCCGGGACGCAGCCCAGAAATGCCGTCGTGCTGCGGTGGAGCCCCTTACCCGGAGCCGAGCGGTATTCCGTCACCGTGCTGAGCAGCTCGTTGGATGTGCTCCACCGAGCCTTCGGGCTGTCGACAACGGAGTTTCGAATTCCCCCCGAGTCCCTGTCCGGGCAGCCCTCGCCGGCGCGGGTGCTTTGGTCGGTCGAGGCGACCCTGCCCGGGGGGGGTGTCATCGACTCGGATGTCTTCACGGTCGATGTCGAGTGACGCGCTCGGGGTTGGCCCTGGGCTGGAGCTGGCAGGACTACTAAGAGTCCCCGCTGGCCTCGAGCGCTGCTATCGCTCCCGCCGGCCGGCACCCGAGCGGCTCAGCGCAACGGTCCCCCGGCTGGAAGTCCCATCCGCTGGAGTTCCGCACAGCCTCGTGGCTCGCCGAGGGCGCAGGCGCGGTCGAGCAGCACGAGGGTGCTGAGCGGTCCGCGGGCGGCGAAACTGCCGGACTGGAGAAGGCGTGCAAGACGCAGACAGCCCTCCGGCTCCCACCGCTGACAGGCTTGGAGCAGCAGCACCCCGCCCGCTTCGGTGTCGGCTGGGGTGGACAGGGCGAGCTCGGCCGCTGCCTGCTCGAGACAGGCGCGCGGGTCACCCAGGGAGCAACCGCGCCGGAAGAGCGCGGAGAGGTGCGCTGCTTCCCGGCCGCCAGGTCGTTCGGCGAAGGAGGCTGCTCGGGTGCAAGCCTCGGCCTGGCCGAGGGTACACGCCCGCTCCAGCAACGCGAGCGTCGTGGGGACGCGCGGCGCGAGCGCCACGCAGGCCACCGCCACGCCGCGCTCGCACGCTTGCCGGTACGGACGCTCCGCCAGTTCCGGCGTCCCGCGGGCGTCGTGCGCGGCGCCCAGGAGGTAGCAACTCGTCGCCCGCTTGCGCTTGCAGGCCCGGCCACAGCTGGACACGTCGCCCGGGGTGCATTCGGTCCCTGCCCAGCCAGCGGGCAAGACGATGCTCTCGACGTGCTCGGGCGGGCGCGGCCCGAGCGCGACGAATTCTGTCACCCCGGGGCCGGCCGAAAGTCGGAAGGGGTAGACCACTTCGGTGCGGCGTCCGCGCTGCGTCTCGGTAAAGAGGCGGAGGGCCGTCGGGCCCTGGGGGCAGTGGTGGGGCGAGAAATGCAGCGTCGCGCGGCCATGGGTGGCAGCTTGGACGTCTGCCGGCGGCAAGAAGACGAGGGCCAGGGCTTCCCGTCTGGCTGGCAGACGCGGGTCCTGCAGCTGGACGCCGACACGCTGGATGCGCTCGAGCGGGTCCTCGAGGTCCACGTCCAGGCGGAAGACGCAGTGGCCGACGCCGTCGGTGACGGCTTGCAGCAGGGCGCCGCGCGGAGAGCCGTCGAGGAAGTCGGCGATGCGCTCGGCTGCCGTGACCTCGAAGAGCGAGGAGCTGACGTCGCGGTGGAGACGGGCGAAGCCTAGAAGCTTTCCGTCCGGGGCCAGGACTGGGCCCGCGGTGAAGTCAGGGAGCGCGCCGGCCTCTACCGAGAGAGTCACCAGCCGGCCGGTGCGGTCTCGCTTGCGAGCGGAGAGGGCTCCGGGACGCACGACAGCCCGGGCATGCCCTGGCGCCCGGCCGCCCGGCGAGGCGAGGAAGAAGCCCGTCACGTCGAGGGGAGACGTCTCCGCCACCGGCCCGGCGGCACCGATGAGGAGGGGCGCGGGGGTGCCGGCGTCAGGCGAAAGGCGCAGGAGCGCCAAGTCCGAAACGGCCTCGGTGATGAGCACGGTGGCCTGCACGGCGCGCTCGTCGTCGAAGCCGGGCCGAAGGCGCACCAGCGCGCCCCCGTCGGTGTGCTCCACTGCGTCGGCGCTGGTGAGCACGAGCGCGGCGCCCGCCGAGGGGATGAGAACCCCAGGAGCCACTCTCCCGGCCGCCTCCACCAGGACCGTGGCCTGCAGTGCCCCCTCGTGCTCGCCGGCCGCAACCGGAAGGAGGGGAGGAACCTCGGGCGGCTCGAGCGTGCTCCAGCCAAGCCAGGCCGGGTGGCCGAGGAAGCGCCCCACCTCCTCGGCCGGGATGAGGAAACTCGTGTCGCTGCCGCGAATGTGGGCCATGGCCACGCCCCGCACCGCGCCGGTGGCATCCACCACCGGCCCTCCGCTGTTGCCGGGGTTGATGGCCACGTCGACGCGAATGGGCCCGCTCGCCTCGGGTCCGGCCGCCAGGCGGCCGGCATTCACCGTGGGTGGGGGAAAGGCTGCGGCGGCACTGGCGCCAAGCCCGAGCGGAAATCCCACGACGAAGAGCGGGAGGCCGACCGGCGCCATCCGTGCGGTGTGCAGGAGCAAGCGGGGGGGCCGAGCTAGCCCCACTGGCGCCTCGAGCAACGCCAGGTCTGCCTTGGCGTCGGTATGCACCACCCGCGCCGGCTGAAGGACGCGCACCGCGCTGTCGGTGAAAACCACCGCCAGCTCCTCCGGTCCGGCATCGGGCGGCCACTGGACGACATGGGCATTGGTGAGCACGCGCGCCGTCCCGCCCACGACGTCGACGACGAAGCCAGAGCCGGACCCCGACGCAGTCTTCACCAGCACCACGGCGCGCTTCACCCGTTCCATGGCTTCCAGGGGGATGGTGGGAGAAGGCGGGAGGTCGAAGGTGAAGGACATCACCGCGGCGCGCAGCGTCGCGGAAAGGAGTGGGAAGTTGCGGCTGGGCGTCGCGGCACTCACCAGGAAGCCGTGGTCTCCCCGGGTGAAGAGGCCGAGCCAGCCGTCCTCGTCGAAGTCCGGGGTGCGGCTGTGGACGCGAATGAGTCTGCTGCGCTCGAAGTCGCCGCCGAGGTCCACTGCCTCGCCGAACTCGGTGTCGACGAGCAGTGCCTCCAGCCGGTGTTGCAGTTCGGCCAAGTCGAAGCCTCCCGCCCCGGGCGCGTCGAAGGCGCGCACCACCAAGTGCGCACTCCGACGGGGCCACACCAAGTGGACGTCCGCGTCCTCGTCCGCGTGAAGGGCGGCGGTAGCCTGAACCCAGTGCCCTGGCTCGAGCCGTAGCTGGTAGGGCAGTCGGTGGCCCGTCAGCCGTTCCAGCGGTGGGCCCTCCACCCAGCCCAGCGCGCGGTGGATGGGGAGCGCAAGGACGTCGTCGCCGGTGACGGCGGCGTAGAACCCGCAGACTTCAACGACCAGCACGCCTGCCAGTAGCGTCGCGGCCAGCGCCGTCCGGAAGGCAGCGGGCGTCCCGACTGCGAGGAGCAACAGGCCGGACGTCCCTGCCAAGGCGAGCCCGGCGCCCACCGGCTCATGCCGCAGCAGCGCGATGGCACCGAAAATGAGCAGCCCAAGCAGACTGCGGAGCGCCAGTGCCAGCGGCGCCCGGCGCCAGAGGGCGGCGAGCGCGGCGGCCAGCACGACGTCAACGGCTGCGAAGACTGCCACCAGGAGACGCTCGTCGGCAGACCGGCGGGTGGTGGCGAGAAGCGCCACGGTGCATGCGGCCTGGGCCAGCAGAAACAGCGCCGCGACCCTTGGAGCGACGGATTTTGCGTTCAGCGGCGACTCCTCCAGGGCGTCAGGCCGCGGTGCGGTAGCGGAACATCCGCTGTCGATGGCTCGTGCCGTCGAGCGCCGCGAAGAGGTGGCCACGGAACACCATGACGCCGTGGAGCAGGCCCCCCAGGAGCACGCTCCCCAGCACCACGCCAAAGAAGCCGAACGCTGAGGCCAGCACCCACGACGCGTCCCTCTGGAAGAGCCACAGCGCTCCGAGCAGCAGCACGTTGGGAACGCCCCACTCCAGCCAGTTGGCCTGGAGGAACTGGACAGAGCGCTGGATGGTAGCCAGCCCACCGTAGGTGTGGTTTCGGTAAATGACTTCGGGGGCCGCGTTGAGCAACACCACGGCGCCCCAGTAGAGCGCCGTGTCGGCGCCGCGGGCCTGCGGCGAGCCGCTCAAAACGGCGTGGAGCAGAATCGAGGCAATCCAGTAGATGAAGAGGACGTTGGCCACCGACCAGAAGTACGCGCCGATGCTCTTGCCGAACTCGGCCAGTTGCACCTTGGCGTTCCCCACCAGCTCTCCGAGAAAGTACAGGTAGCAGCTTCCCAGGGCCGCGACGACGGCACCGAGGACCAGGCCGGCAGCCATTCCAAGAGGCGCGGCGAGAATGCCGGCCAGGGCCAGCGCCAGAAAGAGGCCCATCGGCAAGAGCAGCGTCCAGGGGCTCTTGCCGATGCTGCCCAGTGCGCGGCGCGCGCAGTCCAAGTAGAGACGAGCGTAGATGGCGACCACATTCATCGGCCCGAGGTTCTACCAGACGTCAGGCCCTCGGCATTCACCGGCCGCAGATGCGGCCGAGGTGGGTGCCGGTTCGCTCGGCGAGCGCCGAGCTCCGCTCCAAGAGTCGGTCGAGCTCCCGGTGGGCGCCCTCGAGCCGTCCGAGCGCTGCCCGGCCGCTGTGCTGGGCCCTGGCCGAGAGCCGCTGCAAGAGGGCCACCACGCGCAGCAGGTGTTGGTGGGCGAGTAACAGGTCGCGACCGGCGCGCGCACCCTCCCGGCTGAAGAGCGCTCCGGACGCATGCAGGCGGCCGAAGGTTCGCCGGTTGGCGGCCAGCACAGCGCCGATGGATTCCTGGTAGGCGGTGAGGCGGCTCTGGGCACGGATGACCGCGAGGTGGACCACCACCCGCGTCTTGCCACCCGTGCTTCGCGCTCGCGTCTTCAAGGGCAGTGACCGAACGTGCACTAGGGTAGTCGAGCGGGATCGAAAGGCGCAAACCAGGCAGGGACCGCATGCTAGCGTCCGCCGCCCAATGTTCCGCCGGCTGCTCATCGCCAACCGGGGGGAAATCGCCCGGCGCATCAACCGCGTGGCACAGGAGATGGGGCTGGAAACCATCGCCGTGTACTCCGACGCCGATGCCGCGTCGCCGCACGTGCGGGAAGCCACCCGTGCGGTGCGCCTCGGCCCGGCACCGCCCCGGGAAAGTTACCTCAACACCGAAGCGTTGCTGGCCGCGGCGCGGGAGACGGGTGCGGAGGCGGTCCATCCCGGCTACGGCTTCGTCTCGGAGAGCGCCGACTTCTGTCGGGCCTGCACCGAGGCGGGGCTGGTCTTCGTCGGTCCGCCACCCGAGGCGATGGCGCGGATGAAGGACAAGGCCCGGGCGCGGGTGCTGGCCGGTGAGGCAGGCGTGCCGCTGGTGCCGGGAAGCGCGGGAGTGGTGGCCGACGTTGCGTCTGCCGCGGCCGAGGCAGAGCGCATTGGCTACCCGGTGTTGGTGAAGGCGGCCGGCGGGGGGGGCGGCATCGGGATGGCAGTCGCCCAGACTGTGGCCGAGCTGGAGAAGGCCTTCCGGCAGTCCGCGGACCGAGCCAAGGCCGCCTTCGGCCGGGAGGGCGTCTACCTCGAGTCGTACTTTCCCTTGCCTCGGCACGTCGAGGTGCAGGTGCTGGGGGATGGTCAGGGGCACCTCATCCAGGTGCTGGAGCGCGAATGCAGCATTCAGAGGCGACACCAGAAAGTGGTGGAGGAGGCCGGAAGCCCGCTCTTCCTCGGGGGCCAGCGGACGGGGCTGCTGGCGGCGATGAAGGAGGCAGCCCTCGCCGCAGCCCGGGCCTTCGGTTACGCCAACGCCGGCACCGTGGAATTTCTGGTGAGCGACGGCGCCTTCTACTTCATCGAGATGAACGCGCGGCTCCAGGTGGAACATCCGGTGACGGAGGCGACCACCGGGCTGGACCTCATTCGCTGGCAGCTCCGCATCGCCGCCGGCGAGACGCTCAGCGTGAAGCAGGACGAGGTGCGACGGGTGGGGCACGCGCTCGAGTTCCGCATCTACGCCGAGGACCCGGTGCGCTTCCTCCCCAGTCCCGGGCGGCTCGCCGTCTTCCGGCCCCCGGAGGCGGAGGGTGTCCGAGTGGACGCGGGGTATGCCGAGGGCGACGTCGTGACCCCCCACTACGACCCGATGATTGCCAAGCTGATTGTTTACGGCCGTGACCGCGCCGAGGCAATCCACCGGGCGGACCGTGCGCTCGCGGACTTCCGCGTGGAGGGCATCAAGACCAACATCCCCTTGCATCTGCGCATCGTGCGGGACCGGGCCTTTCAGGAAGGGGTACTGGACACGCACTTTCTCGAGACACACGCGAAGGGCTGAAGCCGAGGGGCAAGGGAAGGGGGACTCGCAATGTCGGACGTGGCGGCGCACATCACGGGGACGGTGTGGAAGGTCGAGGTGTCGGTCGGTCAAAAGGTCGCCGCCGGCGAGGTGCTGGTCATCCTCGAGTCGATGAAGATGGAGATGCCCATCGAGGCTCCGGATGCCGGGACGGTGAAGGAGGTCCGCTGTCAGCCGGCGCAGGCGGTGAACGAGGGCGACGTGCTGGTGGTGCTCGAGCCGTGACATCGAGCCCGGAGGGCGCGGTCCGGGTCGAGGACCTCCCGAGTGGCGTCCGCGTGGTGACGCTGCTGCGCCCGGAAAGGCGCAACGCGCTCACCCCCACCATGCTTGCTGCCTTGGAAAGTGCCTTCGTCACGGCGCCGGAGGTGAGGGCGCTGGTGCTGGAAGGGGAGGGCGCTGCCTTCTGCGCTGGCTATGACCTCGACTGCCTAGAGGCGGACGCGGCGGTGGGGCGTGTGCCGGATGCGCGCATCCAGGCAGTGTTGCGGCTTCTTGAGGATGCGCCCTTCCCCTCGGTGGCGGCAGTGCATGGAGCCGCCTTCGGCGCAGGGTGCGAGCTGGCCTGCGCCTGTGACTTTCGACTGGGCAGCCCGGACGCGGTGCTCTGTCTGCCACCGCTCAAGCTCGGAATTGTCTATTCCCCCGACGGGGTGTGGCGGGTGGCGCGGCTGGTGGGATTGCAGCGGGCCCGGGAGATGTTGCTCACCAGCAGAGCTGTAGGCTCGGAGCAGGCCCGCGCCTGGGGCCTGCTTGACCGCCTCGAGCCCGACGCCGTGGCGGCGTCCCGTTCCCTGGCCGAGGAACTCGCCGAAGCGGCACCGTTGGCCATGGCCGGGACCCGTCTCTTGCTGCGACGCCTCGGGCGGCCGCCGCTCGCCGAGGGCGACCGCCTCGAACTCGACAGCGTGCGGGCTCGGGCCTTCGCCTCGAAGGATGCGGCGGAAGGGCGCGCAGCTGCGCGCGAACGGCGACCGGCACGCTTCTCCGGCCGTTAGCCGTTACGCCCCGCCGAAAAGCTCCGCCATCCGCAACCTCAGGGCAGAGGCGATTTTGTACAGCGAGCTGATGGAGGCCGAGGACTCGGCGCGCTCGATTTGGCTGAGCAGGGAGACCGAGAGCCCGGTACGGCGTGCGAGCTGCTTCAGGGTGAGCTCCTGGCCCTTGCGCGCCTCGCGGATGGTGCGCCCGATGGCCCGGTGCAGCTCGGCCTCTGGGTCCTTGCTCAGGCCCTTCTTGGCCAGGGCCGCCTCCACCGCGGCCAGAAGCTCCTCTGGCTCCACCGGCTTCTTCACATAGTCCGAGGCTTGTGCCTTAAGCGAGGCCACCGCGGTGTCCACCGCTGGATGGGCCGTGGCGACGATGACGGCGATGTCCGAGTCGAAGGAGCGAATTTTTTCCAGGACCTCCGTCCCGGACATCTGCGGCATCATCATGTCGAGGATGACCAGGTGGAAGTCCTCGGCGCGGATGCGGTCAAGGACTTGCGTTGGGTCAGTCAGCGCCACCACTTCGTAGCCGGCCTTGCTCAGGAGCAGCTGGAGGTAGTCTCCGGTCTCCTTCTCGTCATCGACGACCAGGATGCGGATTTGCATCGCGTCTCCTAGCGCGGGGGGGCCTGCCCCGTAGCTTTCTTCTGGTTTTCCGAATCCTCAAGGACCTTCTTCACCCGGGGGACCTCTGGGTCGTCGGCCGGGGTCAAGGCGAGAAAGCGTCGGTAGTGCTGCTCGGCATCATCCATCTGCCCCAGCTTGTCATAGCTGGCGGCCAGCATGAGGTGGCATCGCGCGAAATCCGCCTCCTTCTCCAGGCACTGGGTGAAGGCGCTGGCCGCCTCGGGCAGACGGCCCGCGTCGTAGAAGCGGCGTCCTTCCAGGTACCAGCCCTGCGCCTCGCTCACCTGGGCGGCCCGGGGGGCTGCTTTTCTGGCCGCCTTGGGCTTCACGGCCTCCATCGCGCGGGCCCTGAGCACCTCGGCCTCCAGTGCCCAGGCGTGCGTACCATGGGCGGCCTTGAGCTGCCGCAGCGCGGCACCGGGCCGACCCGCGTCCATTTCGCGCTGCGCAGCGGCGACCGCCCGCCCGGCGGCGGCCTCGGCGCGGGCCGTCTTCCGGAGCGTCGAGACCTCGGCTGCCCGGCGCGGGTCTTTCACCGCGTTGAGGAGCTGGAGGGCCCGCGGGTATTCGCGGGCCTGCAACGCGGCCCGTGCCAGGCTGAGTGGGTCGGTCGGCGTAGGCGGCGTAGGCGGAGGAGGCGGAGGCAGGGGGACGGGGGCCACGGACTCTGTCGGAGCGGGGGCGAGGGTGGTGGGGGCGACTTCCAGCACCGGCTCGTCGCGCTGCGCCGTGGCTTGTGGAAAGAGGGACGAACCCCATGTCCCGCGACCGAGCTGGCGGAGGCCGAAAAATGCGATCAGGGCGAGGCCCACGAGTGCCGCGGCGAGAACCGGGAGACGCGACCTCGAGCGCGGGAGCTGTGGCGTCGGAGCGCCCGGGCCGACGAAGCGAAGCCGGAGGGGACCGAGTTCGAGGACGTCGCCGTCCCGCAAGGGACTGTCGGCACAGGCCACGCCATTCACCCGGACGCCGGACCGTGCCAGCTCCTGGACGCGCCAGTCATTTCCCCCCGTCTGGACGAGCCTGGCATGGAAGTCGGCGAGGGATGGCTGAGGGATGGAAAGTTCGGCCTGGGCGTCCTTGCCGACGCGGACCTCCGAGCGGCCGAGCGTCCACAGCGTCCCCTTGAGGCGCCCGGTGAGGGCCAAAAGACGCGGCTGGGCCTCGGCCACCAGCGTCGCCACGGCGTGCGGAGCGGTGTCATGGAGGTCCACCACTGGCGACTCGATGGTGTCTGCCTCCACCACCTGAATGCGATGGATGTCGGTGTCGTGCTGCAGGACGAGCCCATAGTCGCCAATCCGGAGCTGGTCCCCGTCCTGAAGGGCCTTGGGGGCCGTCAACCTGTGTCCGTTGAGGAGGACACCGTTGGCCGACTGGAGGTCCTCCACCAGGAGCGCCCCTCCCTCGACGAAAATCCGGGCATGCTTCCGGGAGACGTTGCGCTGTGGCAGCTCGACGGTATTCCCGGGCGCCCGCCCGAGGGTGATCTCATCCGACCCGTCGACGGGAATCTCCTGGCGGTTCCCCTCGTCGTCTTCGATGACCAGCTTCATCCTGGAGGATCGGGGCGGGCTGCGCCGGCTGGTCGGGGTATACCAGAGGCTTGGCCAAGTCCCCCAACGCAAAGGAGCGCCAAGCCATGGAACTGTCCAATCGCCTCTCGGTGGTGCTGTCCGAACACAGCCTCCTGAGCCATCCCTACTACCGGGCATGGACACAAGGCGCCCTCTCGCAGAGGACGCTGGGGCATTACGCAGTGCAGTACTTCGCTCAGGTGGATGCCTTCCCGCGCTTTGTGTCCACGGTGCACAGTCGGTGCCCGGACATTGAAGTCCGCAAGGTGTTACTCCAAAACTTGGTGGACGAGGAGTTGCATGGGCCGGACCATCCCGAGCTCTGGTTGCGCTTCGCCGAGGCTCTGGGCGCGAGTCGGGACGAGGTCCGTGCCGCCCAGCCCCTCCCGGAGACGCGCGCCGCGGTGGAGACGCTCTTTGCGCTCGCCTCGGGCGACTGGCGCGATGGGCTCTGTGCCCTCTTCGCCTACGAGGCCCAGGTGCCGGAGATTGCCCGGACGAAGATGGACGGGCTCCGACGCTTCTACGGCATCACCGACGAGCGGGCGCTCAGCTTCTTCCAGGCCCACCTCACCTATGACGTGGAGCACGCGCGCTCGGTGGCTGCCCTCATCGACGCCCACGTCGAGCCGGTCCGAGCCGAGCGTGCCACCCGTGCCGCGGCGGTGGCGCTGTGGGGCTTCCTCGACGGGGTGAGCCGGCAGGCGGGCATCCCCCTCTCCGCTTGAGAGACTGTCCGGTGCGGGGTCCATGGTAGAAGCCGGCCCGTGACGAAGGCTTCCGCAGAGGCGAGCGAGAAGCGCCAGGGCGTCCTGGAGGCGCTCTTGGGCGCATGGTTGTGGAACCACCGCTGGGCGCAGTGGCTCCGGGCTCGCCCCGAGTCTCTTCGCATCGCGGGCGGTGCGACGCTCATCGCCGCGCTGGTGTTCGTCCCTTACGTCGGTGCCGTGGGCCTGTGGGACCCCTGGGAGACCCACTACGGCGAGGTGGCCCGGGAGATGATTGCCCGTGCCGACTACGTCTATCCGTTTCAAGACAGCGGGGATGTCGCCTCGAGCGGGTGGTTCTTCAGCAAACCTCCGCTCACCATGTGGATGGAAGTGCCCGGGATGCTGCTGGTGGGCATCAATCGCGGGGACGGGAGGCTGCCGCTCTACACCGAATGGGTGATGCGCCTTCCCTTCGCTCTGACGTCCGCAGCGGCCCTGGGCCTCCTGGCCTGGGCGCTGGCGCGCACGGTGAACCGACGGGTGGGGCTGACCGCGGCCTTCGTCCTGGCCACCATGCCGCTCTACTTCCTCATCAGTCGGCAGGCGGTGACGGATACGCCCTTCGTCGCCGCGCTCGTCGCTGCCATGGGCTGTGCGCTGATTGGTCTCTTCGACACCCGCACCCAGCACCGCGCCGGTTGGTGGTACGCCTTCTACGTCCTGCTCGGGCTCTCCACCCTGTCCAAGGGCCTCCTCGGCGTCGCGTTGCCGGCGGTCATCCTCGTCCTCTATGCCGGCTTCTTCGTCTTCCCTTGGACCCAGGAGAGCCTGAAAGCCCACGGTCGCTGGCTCTTGCAATGGCCCGGCGCGCGCCTCCGGCAGCTCGTCCGACGCACCCCTGCGGCCAACGCAGGCGAGGCGCCGACCCCTGTCCTCTTCGCCGAGATGGCCAGGATGCGTCTCCTCCCTGGCATCGCCATCTTTCTCGCAGTTTGTGGGCCCTGGTACCTGACGCTCTCGCTCTTCCCCGCGGTCGACTCGGAGAACAAGACCTTCTTCTACCGCTTCTTCATCCATGACCACTTCAACCGGTTGGTGGAGGGCGTCCACACCACCACCCCCGGCGGGACGTTCATCTACTTCATCGAGCAGGGCGGTTTCGCCATCTTCCCCTGGGTAGCGCTGGTGCCGGGGGCCCTGGCCGCCGTGGCGCGCATCCGCCTCGGAGCACAGGACGCTCGGACACGGGTGGCCTTCATCGCCCTGGCCTGGACGGTCCTTGCCTTCTTCGTCGTGGACATCTCGGCAACGAAGTTTCACCACTATGTCTTGCCGGTGCTTCCCGGGTTGGCCATCCTGGTGGCGCTCTTCGTCGACGAGTTGTGGGAGGACGGCATCGCTGCCCACGGCGTCAGTCTGCTCCTCGGGTTGGTCTTCTTCATCCTGGTGGGCAAGGACTTGGCCGGCACCCCGAAAAATTTCACAGACCTCTTCGTCTACAACTACGACCGTCCCTACCCCTTCGAGCTCGACACGCGGGCCATCCGTTTCGGCGAGCACCTGTTGACGTCGGGCGACGTGGTGGCGGCCGCTCTGCTGGCGGCCTCGGTGTACCTCTTCCTCGACGGTTCGAGCGAGCGCGAAGGCAACTGGAGCACGCGTGTCTCCGCAGCGGTGCTCGGCGCCACCGGCGTGGCCGCCCTTGTCGCGGGCAAGCTTGCTGGGACGTCTCCCCTCGAGGTGTGGGCCATTGGCATCGCCGTCGCTGCCGGCGCGACCCTGGCCATCGCCGTCCGGGAGAAGGGACCGGACCGTCGCTCGGCCCTGTGGATGGCGTGCGGCCTCGCAGCGACCGCCGCGGTGGTGCTCTTCGCCGGGGTGCGCCTGGGCGTTGGCGACCCGCTGATTCTTCTCATCCGTCAGCCGCTGAACGTGAAGACCGGCATGGGATGGACCTTCGCCCTGGGAGGTGGCGCGCTGGTGGTGGCCGCGGTGCGCCGGGCGCGGACCGAGCTGTTCATGGCCTTTGCCGCCCTGTCGCTCGGCTTCGCGCTCTGGTTCAGCTGGAGCCGCTGGGTGGACCTCTCCCACCACTGGACGCAGCGCGACCTGTTCTGGCGCTACTACGACCAGCGACGTCCCTACGAGCCCATTGCCGCCTACATGATGGATTGGAAGGGCGAGACCTTCTACAGCCGGGACACGGTGCGCCAGGACAAGGACAGCGCGCCGCGGTTGACGCTGTATGGGCAGCTCCCCGGCCGGAAATGGGCACTCGTGGAACAAGCGCGGCTCAGCCTGCTTCGCCAAGCGATGGGTGCGGACAAAGTCGTCACGCCCGTCGACCGCAACCTCAACGTCAAATTCGTGCTCGTGACCATCGAGTGACGGCGCGCATCGAGGTCCATGGCCTCGGCAGGCAGTTCGGTGGTCGCGCCGCGGTGGAAGGTCTGTCCTTCGCTGTTGAGTCGGGCGAGGTGTTTGGCTTGCTCGGACCAAACGGCGCCGGGAAAACCACCACCGTGCGGATGCTCACCGGGCTGCTGCGGCCCACGAGCGGCACCGCCCGGGTGTGCGACCATGGCCTCGGCGACGGCGAGGCCTTGCGGCGCAGCGTTGGGTTGCTCACCGAGCAACCGGGGCTCTACGACAGGCTCACCGGGCGGGAGAACCTGCGCTTCTTCATCCGGCTCAACGAGCTCGATGAGCGAGAGGCCTGGCCGCGCGCCGAGAGCTACCTGCGCCGCTTCGGGCTGGCCGGTCGCGAGGACGAGCCAGCCGGGAGCTACAGCAAGGGCATGCGCCAGAAGCTGGCCATCGTCCGGGCGCTGGTGCACGACCCGGAGGTGCTCTTCCTCGACGAGCCGACGAGCGGGCTGGACCCCGAAGCGGCCCGGACGGTGCGCGACGCCGTGGCCGAGTTGGCCGCCGATGGTCGAACCATCATTCTCTGCTCTCACAACCTGGCCGAGGTGGAGCGACTCTGTGGCCGGGTGGCGGTGGTGCGCACCCGGCTTCTGGCGGAGGGGCCCATCAGCGTCCTCCGCCGGCGCGGCACCGTCCTCGAAGTCCGGGTCGAGGGGGAGGGCACTCTGGCCGGTGCCGCCCTTGCGCCCCTGGGCGTGGCCTGGACGGCGCACGGCCCGCTGCTTCGCATTACGCTGCAGGAGGAGCATCAGGGTCCAGACGTCGTGGCGGCGCTGGTGCGCTCAGGCGTCCGGGTGCGCAGCGTCACGCCCTCGGCGCGCTCCCTGGAGGACTTCTACCTCGAGCTGATGCGGGACGCGGATGCCGAGGAGACGGCGTGAGGTTTCACTGGCGTCGCGCCCGAGCGGTGGCCTGGAAGGACGGGCTCGACCTCAGAAAGAACCCGGGGCTGGTGTGGAGCATGTTCGCCTTACCCGGGGTGCTGGTGCTGGTGCCGACGTTGATGGTGTGGGCGTGGGTCCGCGCGCCGGACGAGGCCACCTTCCGTGCCATGGCGCTCTACTACGACCCGAACTTTCCCCGGGGTGCCAGTGCCACCCGTTTCCTCGTGGACAAGGTGCTCACCGACTGGTTTGGCCTCTTCCTCTTGATGCCGCTCTTCACCCCCATCCTCATCGCCTCGCAGAGTGTGGCCGGGGAGAAGGAGCGCCGGACGCTCGAGCCACTGCTTGCCTCGCCGGTGACGTCGGCCGAACTGGTGACGGGCAAGAGCCTGGCGGCGGTGCTCCCGGCGGTGGCCATCTCCTGGGTGGCCTTCGTCGCCTTCTGCATCGCCGTGGACGCAGTGGCCTGGCCGCTCGTGCACGGGCCAGTACTTCCCAATGGCCTGTGGCTTTTCGGCGTGGGGGTGGTGGCGCCGCTGTATGCGTTTCTCGGCAACGGCATCGCCGTGCTCGTCTCGGCTCGGGTGGGGGAGGCGCGGCTCGCACAGCAGCTCTCGGCGCTGGTCATCCTGCCGTTGATGGGGTTGGTGGCCGGGCAGCTCGCCGGATGGCTGCGCGCCGGGACGAGCTACTATGCCTTGCAGGGGGCGGTGGTGCTCTTGCTCGACGTGGGCCTGGTGGTGGCCAGCATCCGCTTCTTCGACCGGGACCGGCTGGTGAGCCGCTGGAGCTGACGCCCTTGGCTCCGCCTCGGCTTTGGCAGGTCGTACTTTCGTGTGCCATCCTGCCGCCCCAGGGCTGCAGCAGCCACTCACACCAAGCTGCCGCCTCACTCTTGGAGGCAGTCCGATGGGTCTCTTCGACTCTCTGAAGCAGGAATCCCAGCGCAACTTCATCGCCCGTTCCGACGAGGCGAAGAACGATATTCTCTACGCCTACCCGGAGCACAACATCCGGATGCTCACCCAGCTCACGGTGGGCGCCGACGAGGTGGCGCTTTTCGTCAAGGACGGCACGGTGCAGGGAAAGCTGGGGCCCGGAAAGCACCAGCTCGACACCAGCAACATCCCCTTCCTCTCCCGCTTCCTGGAGAAGCTCACCGGTGGAAACCTCTTCATCGCCGAGCTGTACTTCGTCAGCACCCGTGAGTTTCCGGGCGTGAAGTTTGGCGGACCGATTGGCGACGTGCGCGACCCGGAAACCGGGCTCGGGATTGGCACGATGGTGTACGGGGACTTCTCGGTGCGGGTGACGGACCCGGAAAAGCTGGTGGTGGGCCTGGTGGGCCTGCGGCAGACGAGCAACGAGGACTTTCTGGCCTGGTTCAAGAGCCAGGTGCTCAAAGTCATTCGCGACCGGGTGGGCGAGCTGCTGGTGAAGAAGCGGTGGCCCCTGCTCGACGTGACGTCGGGCGCCTACACCGAGGAGATTGAGCAGGAGGTGCTGGCCGGCGTGAAGCCCCACGTCGACAGCTACGGCCTCACCGTGGTGCGGATGGGCAACTTCACCATCGGCATCAAGCCCGAGGACGAGGCCACCCTTAAGCGCCTCACCAAGGACCAGGCCTACACGAAAATGGCTGGCGGTTTTCAACAGTACGCCGCCGGGCAGGCCATGCTCGGGGCGGCCGAGGGAATGGCCAAGGGGGGCGATGCCGGGGGCGGCGGAATGCTTCAAGGCGCAGGCCTGGGCGTCGGCCTGGGCATGGCGCAGATGCTCCAGCAGTCCCAGGGCGGCCCCCGCGCGGCGACCGGGCCCGTGGGCACCCCCTGCCCCAAGTGCGGGACGCCTGGCTCGGGCAAGTTTTGCAGCAGCTGCGGGGCGCCGCTGGCGGTGGCCCTCACCTGCACCAAGTGCGGCGGCCAGCTGGCGCCGGGTACAAAGTTCTGCGGAACCTGCGGACAGTCGACGGGGGGTTGATGGCCGACGTCCGGCCCCGTCTGTTGACGCAGCATCTCCGGCACCCCCGGGGCGCCCGGTGGCTGCGGCCAGAAGGGGACTACCGCAGGTCGCAACGCATTCCGCAGCGCCGGGCGCCCGCCCCGACGAGGCAGCCGCCCGTGCACTCGAAGTCGCTCGTGCATGCTGCACCAGGGCCGAGCGGCGCGAAACATGTGCCATTGAGGCAGCGCAGCCCATCTGCGCAGTCTCCACCCGAGCATCGCTGGCCTACCTCGGCCAGGCCGTCGGCACATCGGCCCTCCGCGCAGTGGTGGCCGGGCCGGCACTGTTGACTGCTCGCGCATGCGGCTCCTGGGGTTGCCGCTTCTTCGCACCGGTGGCGACGGCACAGGCCCTGGCATTGCGGGTGGAGGACATCCGCATCCTGCCGGGTGTAGCTCGCGAGCGTGTCCGCCGCGGTGCTGCAGCTGGCGCCCCTTGTGCCGGGGCCTGCGCACCGGCCTGCGTCGGTGGGGCCGGCTCCGGCACAGAGTAAATCAGAAGCGCACTCGAGCGAAGACCGGCACGTCTCGCCGGCCGCGCGCCGACCGGTGAAGAGGCCCTGGCACTCCTTCGGAAAGGGTGGCCCGAAAGGGCCCACCCAGCCGCATCCGGCATAGGCGCGCGCCAGGGCCAGGGTGCAGGCCTCGACGCGCGTCGCCTCGAGGACGAGGGCATCGCTTCGCAGGGCGGCCGAGAGAACGCCGGTGCACGCGTCGGCGAGAACGACGCCCGGACGCCCGGCGCAGCACGTCGCGCGGCGCTCCTCGGGGAGTGCATAGAGAGCCTGACAGAGCCGCGCGGCGCGTGGGTCCACGGCTCCCGTCGTCTCATAAACCGGGCGGACACCCTCCCCGGGGCTGCGCGCAGGGGCTGCTGGTGCCTCCGGGCCGCCCTTGGCCTGGCGCGCGCAGCCGCCGCAACCAGCCAGAGATGCAGTAACGAGAGCCGCCAGCGCGCCTCGGTGAGCGGCTCGCAGAAGCAGAGCGAGCCCCCCAGGCGCCGTCACTTGCGCTCGAAGTCCGCTCGGGCCACTTTCCTGTCCGGGGTCTGGGCGGACAAGAGTGCACGCGCCTCCGGGGTGCCGACGGGGTCGAACCCGGAGTTGAGCGCCAGGGCCTGCTTCAGCAGTGCAAGTCCGACCGCCTGGTCGCCGGCCGCGAGGCGGATGGCTCCTGCGTGGTAGAGCAGCCGCGCATCGGGGGTGCCGAGGGCCATCGCCTTGTCGCTGGCCGCTCGCGCCTCGTGCAGCCGCCCCTTGCGGTACAGGGCCCAGGCCAGGGTGTCTTCCGTGTAGACGTCGTCCCGGGTGGAGAGCTCGCGCTCGGCCAGCGCCAGCGCCTCGTCGGAGTTCTGAGCATGGGTGGAGAGGTAGAACGAGAGCGTCCGCCCGTCGGCACTGCGGCCCTCGCGGAAGACCTCCCGCTCGGCGGCCTCGGCGCCTGGAGCATCTCCGGAGAGCCGGCGCGCGTCCGCCAGCAGTCCAGCGGTCTCGGCCAACGGCCGCTTGGCGAATGCTTCCTGAAGCAGGAGAGACGCCGCGGCTGGCCGACCCTCGGCCAGTGCCACCCGTGCCGTCCCCACCAACGCCGGCGGAAAGCCAGGCATCACCTCGAGCGCGCGGTGGAAGCCGGCCTCGGCGCCCTCCACATCTCCCTCGTTCCAGAAAATGGTGGCCGCCTGGACAAGCACCCAGGCGAGTGGCTCCGGGTCGCGCCGGTCGCCGCCAGCGTCGATGGCCAGCCGCGCGCTCTCCTTGGCGCCCCGCACGTCGCCCCGGAGCCAGAGCAGGTAGGAGGCGCGGGCGTAGGAGGCGAGGTTGGGCTTCAAGTCCATCATTCGCTGTGCCGCTGCAGCGGCGTCCGGGTAGCGGCCGAGGTCGGCGAGCGCATCGGAGAGATTGCCCCATGCCGGCGCATCATCCGGCGCCAGGTCCACCACCGACTGGGCCAATGCCCGTGCCTCCTCGAAACGGTGGTCGTTGAGCAACACGAGGCCACGCAAGTCCAGAGCGCCCCGGTCTTTGGGTGAAAGGCGCAGCGCCACTTCCGCGCAGCCGTTCGCGGAGAGGTAGTGCAGCGCGTCGCCGTCGCTCCGCGCCTTGCGGACCCACGCTTGGCCGAGGCCCACCCACGCCTCCGCCTTCGTCGGGGTATGCAGGACGCGCGCCTGCAGCTCGCGAATGCTTTCGTCAAGGACTTCCCGCCCCGTTGGCTCGAGCAGCGCGAGGAAGCGGGCGCGGTCGGCCACCGAGTCGCCTGGAGGCCGAGCGTCGGGGGCGCGCTTGCAGGAGGCGAGCGCTGCAGCGGCGGCAAGCCCGAGAGCGAGCAGCTGGAAGGAGCGTTTCCTCCGCCACGCAGCAACGAAGGCGAGGTGAGGCCCAGGCGCTGCCGTTCGGCTCGCCTGGGCCCTGGCCCTGGCCCTCACGGGGCCGGCTTGCCGTGGCCCTGGCTGAAGCCCTCCCAGGGAAGGGCCAGGAAGGGCAAGTCCGCCAGGAAGGGCTTGTCGTTGTGGTTCACCCCGTCCGATACCGGGAGCATCCCTTTGGTGAGCAACACCGAGAGGAGGACATCGGTGACGTCGGCCTGCTCCTCGTCCTGGTGGGATGGCCCGCGGTCGTTCGGAATCGGGCGCCCATTGGGGAAGGCCGAAGGAATGCCCAGGTCGACGCGGAGCACGTCGCCCGTGGCCGACAGCGGGACGTTGTGCGCTCCGGGGGTGGGGAAATTCGTGAGATTGATGGTGTCGAGGATGTCGACGCGGTTGGAGGCGAACAGCGTGTAGTCGGCGTGAAGGGCGTCGTAGATGCCCACTGCCTGCGCGTCCTTGACGATGACCGGGTCCAGGAAATAGGCGGCGAAATTCTCCACGTCCGTCGCCGGCGTGGTGCGGTTGTACTTGTCTTTGTCCTGCACGCCGATGACTGCCTCGTTGATGAGCGGAAGCCCGAGGCGAGACACCTGGACCCAGGGACCGATGTGCTTCGCACTGCCGTCGGCATCCAGAATGGTCACCTTGCGCCGACTGGCCGAGGCCCACACGCCGATGGTGTTCTCGTCGCTGGGGCCGCTCGGCACCCGGCCATTGGCCGTCAACCGGCGGATTGGGATTTCCAAGGCGATGCTGTGGGTGTTGAAGCCTGACACGCCGTCCTGCGCCTGGCCGGCGGGGCGAAGGTTGGCGAGGTCGAAGATGCCGCCCAGGTCCACGTAGAAGCCATCGTCACGCGGTCCAGCCCAGACCCGCCCCTCGTTCCCCATGTCGTGGATGAAGGTGGCAGCGAAGGCGTCGTCGTAGGTTGCCGAGCTGGCGAGACCGATTGCGTTCAGCACGGCCTGGCTACGGGGACCGTAGTTGATGGGTGCCACTGGCACGTTGCTGGCGATGACATGCACCCTTCGCGCGTCCACGTCACCATCGGTGTCGGCGTCGAGCCCGTCGATGCGAGTGACGGTATAGGTCTGCACCGCTCCGCTGATTTGGGTGAAGAACTCCTTGCCGCCGCCAATCTTGACCTTGTTCACCGTCACCAGGCCGCCGTTGGGGTCATCCGGCGCAAAGCGAGGGGGCGGGGTGGTGTGAAAGCGAAACTGGTAGGTGATGACGGACGCCAGGGAGGCGGTGCCGCGGGTGATGTGCAACTCGTAGAGCACATCGTCGGAGAATTTGTGAAAGTTCGGTCCACCGGCCGGTTCCTCGAGGGGGATGTAGTTGAAGACCACCTCGAGCTTGTCGTGCGTGATGGTGTCCACCCACGCATAGACGTCGGTGTTGTCCGCAGAGGGGTCGCTGGCGATGGCCGGCGCCTCGCGGTGGCTCGAGGCGTGGGCAGAAAAGGGCACCGCCCCCACGAGAACGAGAACGGCGAAGGGTAGGGGGTTAAAGCGCTTCGTCACCATGGCGTCTCCTTCGGGTTGGACGGCTGGAATTCCGCGCCGGGCCACGGGGGAAGCAAGAGCCTGTGGTTTCACCAATTCCCCCCTTTTCCCCCAAACGCGGAGCCCGACCGGCGACGCTCGAGTGCCGCGCGCTCCAAGTACGGGACTGTCGAGCCGGCGGATTCATCGGGGCTGGCGTAGACGCGGCAGCGCGTCGTCCACCACTCCGCGGCGGCAGGCGACGCTAGAGCCGTCAAAGGAGGACTTTCAGCCCGGCAGCAAGTCGGTGCCGAAACTCAGGAGTGCCTCACCACAGTCCCGGGCCAGCCCCCGGGGCGTTCGCGTTAGGGCCGCCCCGCCCCGCGCGGACTGGACGAGAGTCCAGCGTCGTTGGCGACGTGGGGGCCACCGCCGTCATCCTGGTCTGGGAAGGGCCGTTGGCCCGCTGCATCCACAGGAGCGGCAGCTGGCGTGCCAGCGTCCACCGGGCTTGGAAGAGGAGGGGGAGCTCGAGGCGGTGTCCAGCCGACTGCGGTGGGAAGCTTCGCCAGGAAGGCCTCCACGTCCAGATGGTCCTCGCCCAGGGCGCGCACCAGCCCGCTCGCGGGGACGGAGTTTCCAGGCCCGAGCAGTCCACGCATCCAGTCTCCCGCGGCCCTCTTCTCCCACCACGCCGGCCCGAAGCGGCCGCGCAGCTGCTGCTCCAGCTGTGCCTCGAGGATGAAGGCCTGGAGATGGTCCGCCGCGGCGAGAAACTCCTCGCGCTCCAGCTCGGCGCGCGCCTCGTCAGCCTTGGTCATGGAGAAGCCGTACGTCCGCGCCATGACCTCTCGGTAGAGCGCAGGGACGTCCGCGCCCGGGGTCCGGGCCCGCGCGTTGAAGAGCACCTTTGCCGCGGCGCGCCGCAGAAGAAAGAGCCGCTGCGCAGAAACCGACGTACGCCAGGCTGCCTGTGCGCCGCTGGGGAGGCCCCCGACGCGCTCGAGCCACACCGGGTCCACCGCGAGGTCCTCCATCAAAAAGGACCAGGCCTCCCCCACCGTCCCGTTTCCGAGCTGGGCCAGCGCCCAGCGCCGCTCCTGGCTCAGGCCATCGGAGAGGACTTGCCCCATGTGAAACAACGTTTCCCGCTCGTCCCGGCCGCCGCCCACCGGGAGCAGGGAGACGCGCACGTCGCTCGGGATGACGACGCCCAGCACCAGGCCGCGGGGGTTTTTCCCGGGCGTCTCCTTCAAGTCGACGGTGACGTTCTTCATGGTCGAGAGGTCGATGCCTAGCCCCTGGAGGGTGCGAGCTGCCCGGCCATAGATGTCCGCCTTGGGAAACGCCGCGTCCTCGGCCGGCAGCCGGAAGAGCCTGGGGATGTCGGCGCGGCTCACCCGCTCCAAAGGAAGCTGGAGCTCGGTAACGGCCAGGCGCCCCACGGTGGCGGAGAAGGCGCTCTGCGTCCGTGTCAGCACTTCGTCGGCCAGCGCCACCAGCGGGTCGAGCTCGGTCTCCCGGAGCTCGACGATGAGAGCCGACGAGGAGATGCCCAGCTCGCCGAGCAAGGCCTCGGTACGCGCGCGGCGCCGGGCAAGTGTTTCGGCCAGCCGCACCACCACTGGCGTGGCACCCTCGTACAGCGTCTTGCGCAGAAGCGCGCTTCGCTCCGAGGCGAGCAGGGATTCGAGGTTCCGGTAGGGGTGTTCCTGCCCCGGCTGGCCGAAGGTCGCCGTCTGCACGAGCTTCGCCTCCTCCTCAGAGATGGCGGAAGTCTCTTGGGCCAGCCATTCGGTGACGAGGTAAGCGTGGAGGTGGCTGAGGGCCCGCTGCTCGGGTGCGTCGGGCGTCATCTGGCGCAGCCGTTCCACGGAGGCAATCGCCGCTGGCGTCATCCAGGCCTCGGTGCCGGCGTACGTTTTCGCCAGGTCCGCGGGCGTGCCTTCGGTCCAGCTCTTCCACACCAATTCGTCCTGCGCGCGCAGGAGCGCCTCGGCCTTGGCCGATACCGCCTTCACCTCCTGGCTGAGCGCGGTCCGTGCGGCCTCGGCCGGGCTCGGCGCGGCTGCCGGAAGCACCGGCCCGGGCACCGTGGAGCAACTGGCGAGGAGGAGGAGGGCGCTGAAGAAGGGTGTGCTTGGACGCATGGGGGCCGCGCAATGTAGCGTCGCTCGCTGTCCATGCCCATTCCCCGTCGATGGGCCGCGGCGCGCGCGCGCCAGAGCTTCTACACCTCGCTTCGGGACTCGCTCGGGGCCCTGGGCTACCTGGAGGTGGAGACGCCGTGCCTGGTCGCGGCACCGGGGATGGAACCGCACATCACCGCCTTCGAAGTTGGCTTCGTTCCGGAGACGGATGTCGGCCGAGCGCGGACGCTCTATCTGCACACCAGTCCCGAGTACGCGATGAAGCGCCTCTTGGCGGAGGGCTCGGGTCCGTTGTTTCAAATTTGCAAAGTCTTCCGGAATGGCGAGGTGAGCCGCACCCACAATCCAGAATTCAGTCTGCTCGAGCTCTACCGGCCGGCGGCGGACATGGAGGCGGTGATGGCCGACCTCGAGTCGGCCCTGGCCACCGCCGACGGGGCGCTTGGCTCGAGCGGCTTCTTTGCTCGCACGCCCTACCAGCGCATGACGGTGCGCGAGGCCGTGCGTCGGGCGCTGGACATCGACCTGGCGCTCTGTCCGGACGCTCAGAGTCTCGGTGCGGCCGCGCGGAGAGTCGACATCCCAGTGCCGGAAGGGGAAAGCTTCGAGGACGTCTTCTTCCGTCTCTTCCTGGAGCGCGTCGAGCCGGGCCTGGGCAGCGAGCGGCCCACCTACCTCACCGAGTACCCGGCGCCCATGGCATCGCTTGCTCGGCTCAAGCCAAGCGACCCCTCGGTGGCCGAGCGTTTCGAGCTCTACGCGCACGGGCTAGAGTTGGCCAACGGTTTCTCCGAGCTCACCGACGGGGCGGAGCAGCGGCGGCGGCTCCTCGAGGAGCAAGCGCAGCGGCGGGCGTCGGGCCGGCCCGTGTACCCGCTGGACGAGCCCTTTCTCGACGCGGTGGGACGGATGCCGCCCTCCGGGGGCGTCGCCGTGGGGCTCGACCGGTTGCTCATGCTCTACACGGGCGCGGAGCGCATCGAGGACGTGCTGCTCTTTCCGGCCCACGCCTTCGTATGAAGGACCTCTTGCACACCGCGGCAGTCATGGCGGCCGCGGCCAGCACTGCCCTCATCGCCCCGCTGGTGGTGGCCGTGGCCTTCCACGACGAGTGTGCGCCCGACCCGCTGCTCCGGCTGTGGTGCAACAACCTGCTGCGTGGGGCCGGGGTGCGCTCCGAGGTTCAGGGCCTCGAGCGCCTCCCCGCCGGCAACGCGGTGTACGTCTGCAACCACCAATCCAACTTCGACCCGGTGCTCATCTTCGCCAGTCTAGGAAAGCACCTGCGCTTCGTGGCCAAGCGCGAGCTCTTCGAGATTCCCTTCTTCGGTGCGGCCCTGCGGGCGACGGGGATGATTCCGGTGGACCGAGGCGGGAGCGAGCGCGACAAGGAGGCCCTGGGGCACGCGGTCGAAGCCGTGCGGTCTAGAGTGAGCATCCTCTTCTTCGCCGAGGGGACGCGGGACCCGGAAGGCCTGCTGCGTCCCTTCAAGAAGGGAGCGGCAGTCCTGGCCATCCAGGCGCAGGTCCCGCTCGTTCCTCTGGCCGTGGCGGGGACCAAGGACGTCATGCACAAGAAGAGTCTGCTGATCCACGGCAGCCGCCCGACGGTGCTGGTGGTGGGCGAGCCCATTGCCACCACAGGAATGACGCTCGAGCGACGAGATGCGCTCAACGACCAGGCGCACGCTGCGGTGGCGGGCATGCTCGTGTCGGCAAATGCGCGCGTCGAGGAGATGCTGACACATGCCTGACCGGGACGACGCGGCGCTGGAGCAGCTTCTCAGC
>Ga0302326_10004572_pt1 | contig 31998 bp, 28 predicted proteins | sample Palsa_T0_3_FD_202264 | JGI IMG/M metagenome (GOLD analysis project Ga0302326, IMG submission 202264) | Peat permafrost microbial communities from Stordalen Mire near Abisko, Sweden - Palsa_T0_3 | ecosystem: Environmental > Terrestrial > Soil > Palsa > Peat permafrost | place: Sweden: Abisko...
TGGGGCGCGAAGATCCCGGGTGCGGGTTCGTGATCTGGAAGTCGAAGGCCGGTAAGCAGCTGCCGCTGGTGGTGGCGCGTGAGCTGATCGCGACCGGCCGCACCGAGAAGCCTGTGACCGGTTTCAAGAGCCGGGCCGGTAAGAACTTCCGCGCCAAGCTTGCGCTCGAGCAGGGTGAGGACGGCAAGTGGCGCGTCGAGTTCAACGAGGCGTGGGCGAAGGAGGGGGCGAAGCCGCCTGAGGTCGAGGAGGCCCAGCAGGATGCTCAGCCCGTGTCCGAGCCAGAAGCCGAGCCCGTTCCCGCCGACGAGCAGCCCGCGGCCGCGTAGGTCAGATCAGCAACGAGCGCGCGGCGACGCTGCCGCGCACGAGCGCGGCAGCGCCGACGAGATCGGCGGCGATCTCGGCGACGGCGACACGCGGGCCGAGGCGCGGTCCCCAGCGCCCGGCGCTCGAGGCGACCAGCGCCGCGTACGGGATCGCCGCTCCGACCGCCAGGGCCGGGCGTCTCGCCGCCGCGGCGAGTGCACACCCCAGCAGGGCGGTGTCGAGCGCGGCGGTGCGCCGGCTCAGGAACGAACCTGCGTAGAAGCGCTCCCGGCGAAGCTCGGGGATACGTGCGGCCAGCGCCGGGAAGCGGGCGAACCGGCGGCGCTCGGTGATGAACCCACAGGCGTCACGCTCGAACACGGCGTGATGCACGCGCGCCTCCGCGCAGAAGGCGGCGCGGCCTCCGGCGCGACGGACACGCCAGCCGAACCAGGCGTCCTCACCGAACGGGGCGCCCTTGCCGGCGCCGGGTGTGAGCTCCTGGAAGCCGCCAACCCGCTCCCACCAATCGCGGCGCACGAACAGGCTCGCCGTCTCGTACAGGCTCGCGCCCGCGACCCAGACGGTGCGGTCGAACGGGCCGAGGTCGGCGCCAGGTGGCGGCGCCACGGCGCCCTGCACGATGTCGGCGCGTTCGAGCGCTCGCACGCCGGCGGCGAGCCAGCCGGGCGAGGGCTCGCAATCGGCATCCGTGAAGGCGAGAATCGCCGCCCGGGCCAGCGCGACGCCCGCGTTGCGTGCCGCAGCGGGCCCCTCGCCGCGCGGTCGCTCAAGCACCCGCGGCCGCGCCAGCGCGGCTTTGGCGAGCGACGCGGTTGCGTCAAGCGAGCCGTTGTCGACGACGATCACCTCGAAATCGCCGGCGAAGCGCTGGTGGCGCAGCGCCGCGAGCGTCCTGCCAAGCGTTGCGACGGCGTCGCGCGCGGGCACGATCACGCTTACCTCTGGCACGCGGTTCCCGTCGATCACGGCGTTACCCTAACCGCTACGCGGCAGACTCACCGGAAATTGGCGCTTAGCCTCCACACCGGCTCGCCGAAGATCGAATCGGTGCCCGCGGGCTCGAGCACGCCGCTCGCGATCGCCTGCGACCACGCCCCGGTGAGGAGGCTCGACGGCTGGCCCAGCTCCCATGCGACGAGCTCGATGCTGGCTCCGCCGAACTCGTCGAAGTCGCGCATCACCGCCATCACCCGCTCGAACGAAACCTCCGCCGACATTGACGATAAAGGTACAGAGCACTGCTGGCCGAGGCGCCGTCGGCGGCACACGCCACCATGTCGTCGATGCCGCTCAAGCTAGTCCTCGGCCCGGCCAACTCCGCGAAGGCGGCGGAGGTGCTCGGCGCCTACCGCGCCGCCGCGCCCCGCGGGGCCCTGCTCGTCGTCCCCACGGGGCTGGACCGCGAGCACTACCGGCGTGAGGTTCTCGGCGAGGGAGCGGTGATCGGTGGCGAGGTGCTCACGTTTCCCGGCCTCGCGCGCGAGATAGCCCGTCGCGCAGGCTACAGCGGCTGGGTGCTCGCGCCGCTGCAGCGCCAGCGGGTGCTGCGGCGGACGATCCGCCGCCCGAACCTCGTCGCGATCGGCGAGTCGGCCGGCTCACCGGGCTTTGCGACCGCGGTTGGGACGCTGATCGCCGAGCTGGAGCGAACGCTCGTGACTCCGCAGCGGTTCATGCAGGCGATGCGGGCCTGGGCCGGGGCCGATCCCGCCCGTCTCGCGTACGCGGACGAGGTCGCCTCGCTCTACCGTGCTTACGCGGGCGAGCTCGAGCGTCTGGGATGCGACGACACCGAGCTGTTCGCGTGGCGCGCCGTCGACGCGCTACGAGCCGAGCCGGGACGGTGGGGCACGACGCCGGTGTACCTGTACGGCTTCGACGACCTCACCCCGCTCGAGCGGGACGCGATCGAGACGCTGTCGCGGATCGCCGGCGCGGAGGTCACGGTCTCGCTCTCCTACGAGGCGGGCCGTACGGCGTTCGCCGGTCGTGCGGAGGCCGTCGAAGAGCTGCGGCCGCTGGCTGACCAGGTGCTCGACCTCCCCCCGTCCTCAGAGCACTACGCGCCTGAGTCGCGGCTCGCGCTGCACCAGCTCGAGCGCGGGCTGTTCGAGCCGCGGCAGGACGCGATCGACCCCGGCTGGGCCGTGCGCCTGCTCGAGTCCGGCGGCGAGCGCGCCGAGGCGGAGCTGGTCGCCGCGCATGTGCTCGAGCAGCTACGGGCGGGCGTGCCGGCCGACCAGATCGCGATCGTGCTGCGCTCCGTAAGCACCTCGGGAGGGTTGTTCGAGCGTGTGTTCGCCGCATACGGCGTCCCGGTCGCGTGCATGCGGTCGGTGCCGCTCGAGCACACCCCGCTCGGCCGGGGGCTGCTCGCGCTGGCACGCTGCGCGCTCGCCGATGCCGACCCCGGCGAGCTGATGTGCTACCTGCGCACGCCGGGCATGCTCCCGCGACCTGAGCTCGCTGACACGCTCGAGGCGACGGTCCGGCGCACAGGGCTGCGAACGGCTGACGCTGCCCGTGAAGCCGGGGCAGCGCTCGGCCTGCGGCTCGAGGAGATCGAGGGGTTGCGTGGCGCGAAGGACCCGGCGGCCGAACTTGCTCGCCACGCGCGACGCCTGTTCGTGGCGCCCCGCCGCCAGGCGGCGGCCACGCTCGATGCCGGCGAGGAGCTCGATGCCCGCGCGCTCGGCACGGTGCTGGGTGCGCTCGCGGAGCTCGCCGACCTCGGCGAGACCCTGGCGCCGGAGGAGCTGATCGAAACGCTGGCAGGACTCAAGGTGCGAGCTCGTGCTGCGCCGGACGGCGATTCGGTGCTGCTGGCCGAGCCGACCGCGATCCGCGCGCGGCGGTTCCGGGCGGTGTTCGTCTGCGGGTTACAGGACGGGGAGTTTCCCCGCCCGCCGGTGCCAGAGCCGTTCCTGTCCGACGAGCGACGCTGGGAGCTCGCGACCGCGTCCGGTCTTCGCCTGCGACCGCGCGAGGACGCCGTCGCGACCGAGCGCTACCTGTTCTACGCGTGCGCCTCACGTGCGACCGAGACTCTGATCCTCAGCTACCGAAGCTCCGACGAGGAGGGCAACCCCGCCGCCCGGTCGCCGTTCGTGGCCGACGTAGCGGAGCTGATGGTCGATGGCTGGGAGGAGAGGCGCGCGCGTCGGCTGCTGGCGGACGTGGTGTGGCCGGCCCCGGACGCGCCGACGGACCGGGAGCTCGCGCGTGCGAACGCCGCGGCCGGACCGCGCGTCCCCGCCCCCGTGCTGGAGTGGCTCGGCCCGGTCGCATTCACTCGCGTTCGTCACCGCCAGGTCGTTTCGGCCGGAGCGCTCGAGGCGTACGCCAGCTGCCCGGTCAAGTGGCTCGTCGAGCGCGAGCTGCGCCCCGACCGCCTGGAGCCAGAGCCGGACGGGATCGCTCGCGGTAACTACATGCACTCGGTCCTAGAGCGCACGATCTCCCGGCTCGGCGGGGCGGTCACAGAGGCAAGCGTGGCGCGCGCGCAGGAGATCCTCACCGACGCGATCGCCGCGCAGCCGGCGCGGCTTGCGGCCGGCCGTGGGGCGACCGAACGCGCCGCCGTGATGCGCGGGATCGAGGCTGACCTACGGCGCTACCTCGAGCACGAGGCGCGGTTGGGGTGGGGCTGGCCGCCGCAGCGGGTCGAGCTCCGCTTCGGGTTTGACGACGACGAGCAGCGGCCGTCACTGCCACCGCTCGAGCTCGCGGGCGGCCTGCGTGTACGAGGCGCGATCGATCGTGTCGATGTCGACCCCGCCGGGCGCCGGGCGATCGTCTGCGATTACAAGAGCGGGCGCGTGAGCCCGGGCTGGGCGGTGGCGCGATGGCGGCTCGATCGCACGCTCCAGGTGGCGCTCTACATGCTTGCGGTCAGGGATCTGCTCGGGCTCGAGCCCGTCGCCGGTCTCTATCAGCCGCTCGGCGGCGAGGACCTGAGGCCGCGCGGCCTGGTTGCGAGCGACGCCCCGCCCACAGCGGGAGGCTACGAGAACGACCGGCGCGGCCCCGATGAGCTCACGGCCGAGCTCGAGGACGCGGCGGAGCGGGCGGTCGCGATCGCGGCGCGGCTGCGCACCGGCGAGCTCGAGCCGTGCCCGGCGACATGCTCGGGTTCGGGCTGCCTGTATCCGGGAATCTGCAGGTCCGAGCGGTGAGCGTGGCCGGGGCCGATCTCACCCCTCCGGCGGATTTGGCTCTGCCAAATGCGCCAATGGAGACGGCGCCAGCCGGCTCCACGTTCACCGACCAGCAGCTGATCGCGATCGAGCGCCGGCGGGGCGATCTGCTGCTCGACGCCGGTGCCGGCAGCGGCAAGACCGCGGTGCTGGTCGAGCGGTTCGTTCGCGCCGTCCGCGAGGACGGTGTCGAGGTCGGCCAGATCCTTGCGATCACGTTCACCGACAAGGCGGCCGCCGAGCTTCGGGACAGGATCAGGGAACGCCTGCGCGAGCTCGGCGACGACCGGCGTGCGCGCGCGACCGAGGGAGCGTGGATCTCGACGATCCACGGCTTCTGCGCTCGAGTGCTGCGGGCGAGCGCGCTCGCGGCGGGCATCGACCCATCGTTCACGGTGCTCGACGAGACCGAGGCGGGGCGGCTGGCGGAGAGTTCGTTCGAGCTGGCGCTCGACAGTGACGCAGCGCCCGACGCGGTCGACCTGATCGCCGGCTATGGGGTGATGCGGCTGCGTCGGGCGATCGTCGCCGTCCATGGTGAACTTCGCTCCCGCGGCGAGCTGGCGCCGGTGCTGCCGCCGCCGGCGGCGATCGCGGACTCCGAGCTGGAGGAAGCGCGGCGGGCGCTCGCGGCCGCGCACGCGGCTGCTGTCGATGAGCTGGCGGCGCTGCCCGCCGGTCGCGGCGGGGTCACGGATGCGCTCGTACGCCTCGAGCGCTGCGGCGCCGTGCTGGCCGGCGCGGACCCGTGGCTCGGCGACATCGAAGCGGCGCGGCTTCGCAACGGCGCCGCCGCGGCGCTGTCGGGCGAGGGTTGCGGGCGCTACCGGGACGCGCTCGAAGCGTTCCGGTCGGCGTGCGGGCGGCGCGAAGCCGTTCGCGCCCATCGCCTGCTCGACCGGCTGCTGCGGGCCTACGGGCGGCGCTACGCCGAGCTCAAGCGCGAGCGCTCGGCGCTTGACTTCGAGGATCTCGAGCTGCTGACCCGTGACCTGTTCGCGGGGCACCGCGAGCTCCGTGGCCGCTACGCGGAGCGGTTCGCGCAGATCATGGTCGACGAGCTGCAGGACACCAATCCCGTCCAGCTCGAGCTGATCGAGTCGATCGCGCGAGGCAACCTGTTCACGGTCGGCGACGCGTTTCAGTCGATCTACGGCTTCCGTCACGCCGACGTCGAGCTGTTCGAGGGCAGGCGCGAGAGACTGAGCGCCGCCGGCGCGCGGGCGACACTGACATATAATTTTCGCTCTCGCCCCGAGCTACTCGACGCCCTCAACATCGCCTTCGTGCCGACGTTCGGGGAGCGGTTCACACCGCTGACGGCGGGGCGCGCGGCCGCCGCCGAGGTCATAGACCCCTGTGTCGAGCTGATCGTCGTCGACAAGGCCGCGGACTGGGGTCCGAGCGCGGGGGAGCTGTCCGCCACCTGGCGCCTCGCCGAGGCGCGGGCGCTGGCCGGCCGGGTGGCTGCGCTGGTGCGCGCCGGTGCCGCGCCCCGCGACATCGTCCTGCTGGCGCGGGCGACGACCGACCTGCGCGCGTACGAGCGGGCGCTCGAGGACCGCGGCGTCCCGACGTACGTGATCGGTGGTCGCGGGTACTGGTCGCACCCGCAGGTGATCGATCTCGTCTCTTACCTGCGGGCGCTCGCGAATCCGCGCGACACCGAGGCGCTGCACACCGTGCTCGCCTCGCCGCTGGTCGGGGCCTCGCCGGACGCGCTCGTGGTGCTCGCCGCCGCGGCGCGCGAGTCCAAGCGCGACCCGTGGCAGGTGCTGCGCGAGCCGGGCACGATGCTCGACGACATCGAGGCGGGAGACCGCGGGGGGCTCGCGGCGTTCGCCGGCTGGTTTTCAGCCGAGCGCGAGCTCGTCGCGCGGGCAGGGATCGAGGAGCTGATCGAGCGTGCCCTCGACCTTACCGGCTATGACCTGGCGATGCTGGCGATGCCCGGCGGTGAGCGGCGGCTCGCGAACGCACGCAAGCTGATGCGCCTCGGACGCGACCACGAGTCCCGCCACGGACGCGATCTGCGCGGCTTTCTCGATCTTGTCCGAGGTCTGCAGAGCGGGCGACTTGCCGAGCCGCGGGAGAGCGAGGCACCCGTCGAGGGAGAGGCGCTCGACGCGGTCCGCCTGATGACGATCCACAGAGCCAAGGGGCTCGAGTTCGAGATCGTATGCGTTGCCGATCTCGGCCGCACTCCCCGCGGCAGCGGTGGCGATCTGCTTCGCGTCGGGCGCGACGGAAGGCTCGGGCTGAAGGTCGGGCGTGCCGGGCGCGGCCGGCTGATCGGCGTGCTCGACTACGACGCCGTCGGGACGGCGCTCGACGAGGCCGAGGAGCGCGAGGAGCGCCGCCTCTACTACGTCGCGATGACGCGCGCGCGGGAGCGGCTGATACTCAGCGGCGCGGTCCCGTGCGAGGCATGGCCCGAGCGGCGGCGTGGTGGCGCGCCGCTCGTATGGATCGCGCCGGTGTTCGTTCCTGACATCGCCGCTCGCGCGGCCGCGGGCGAGCTCGCCGGGGTCGTCGACCGGACCGAGGGGGAGTGGCGCGCCAGCGTTGCGTACACGGTCGTCCGTCCCGGCATGGAGGGAGGCCCCGACGAGCCGGCCACCGTGCGCCACCGCCCGGACGCTGCCGTCGTCGTGCCGCCGCCGCTGCCGCGCGTGCTCCCCGGCCCGCCTGCCGCGCCGGTGGCGAGCCTGAGCTATTCGAGCCTCGGTGAATACGTGCGCTGTGGCTACCGCTTCTACCTCGAGCGGGTGCTCGGCCTGCCCGGAGCCGAGCCGGCGGTCCGCGGCGAGCCCGGGGAGCGGGCGGCCGGGGAGGGGCCGGCCGGGGAGCGGCCGGCCGGGCTGTCGGCGGCCGAGCGGGGCGTGCTGGTCCACGCCCTGCTGGAATCGGCCGATTTCCGGCGCGGACCGGCTGCGACGACGGCGGCGAAGGCGAGCGCCGCGGCGGCGCGTGTCGGCCTGCGCCCGGCCGAGGCGGAGCTCGCGGAGGCGGTCGCGATGGTGCAGCGATTCCTCGGCACCGAGCTGTGCCGGCGGCTGGCGGCGGCCTCCGACGTCCGTCGCGAGGAGCCCTTCGGGTTCGTGCTCGAGCCGGGCGGGATCGTCGTGGACGGCTTCCTTGACGTGCTCGCCCACGAGGGTCGCGGGATGGTCGTCGTCGACTACAAGAGCGACCGCCTCGCCGGGGCGGACCCGGCGGCCGTCGTCGCGCAGGAGTACGCGATCCAGCGTCTCGTCTACGCGCTCGCGGCGCTCAAGGGCGGTGCCGAGAAGGTCGAGGTCGTGCACACGTTCCTCGAGCTGCCAGAGCGGCCGGTCAGCGCAGCGTATGCCGGCGCGGACGCCGGGGCGCTCGAACGGGAGCTGTCAGGCCTCGCGGACGGGGTCCTGCAACGCAGGTTCACGGTCAGCCAGACCCCCCACCGCGCGCTCTGCCACGGTTGCCCCGGCGAGGCCGGCCTGTGCTCATGGCCGCGCGAGCTGACACGCCGCGAGCGCGTCGACACGCTGTTCTGAGCGTCGTACGTCGTGAGTCGTACGTCGTGAGTCGTCAGACAGGCACGGCCTGGTCGACCTTGCGGCCGAACGTCGGCCGGGTCGATCGCCGGGCATCGGAAGAGCTATGCGCCCCCGGACCCTCCCGACAGTGCACTAGTGCCCGAGGCGCCGGCGGCGTAGCAGCAGGGCAGCCACGAACAGCACCAGCACGCCCGTCAAAAAGAGCGGCAGCAGGATGCCGAGCCCACCGGAGCTCGAGCTGGAGCTGACCGCGTGCATAAGCGCGGACAACGGTCCGCGACCGGAGGCCGCGGGTGCAGACGGCGAACCGGCGGCCGAACCGGCGGAGCCGCCGCGAGACTTGGAGCGCGAGCGCGAGCGCGGGCCGCTGCGGGTGGATCCCAGCAGCCGTTCGACGGCAAGCCCCGCGGCGCCCTGCGCGGCCAGCTGCCGGCGAGTACCGGGCGACACCGAGCCGCCGCCCGCGCTGCTCCCACTGCCGGGACCCGAGGTCGGATGGCTGCAGCCGGCGCCAGGGATGGTCTCGTCGTACTGGCTCACTCCGGAGTTGCCGGGTGGCGCGCAGCTTGCTGCGGCCGCGCTCGCAGGAAGCGCCAGCGCGACGGCGCAGATGACGGCGAGCAGGCACAGCTTCATCACAACAAGGGTACGGAAGGGGGCCGCGATCGCTGACAGATGTGCTTGGAGCCTTATGGCGGTGGTGGGGGTTTGGGCCTGAGCTGCTGCGCGTCGGCGCGTGCATTGGATGGCGCGTTCCCTGGGGTCGTGATGAGTTATCGACAACTATTGTTGTGGATTCATCGCGCCAGAATCTGGTGCGAGGCGATTCGGGCCAGAAGTCACACGGGTGAGACATAACCGCGACGCGCGCGTGACAATGGCACGCCCGGCACGCCGCGGCCCGGCAGTCCGTCTCAGGCCGACTTACTACGACGGCTGCCACGACATGCTGGTCTCGCCGCCGACGACCGCGCGCATCAGCAGTCGGCTCGCGAGCCCGATCGTGCGCGTGAATATGGTGTGGGCTCGTCTGCGGAAGCTGATGACCGTCGTCCAGCGGCCGGCCACGCGGCGCTGGACGAGGACTGTGCCCGCTACCGGCGTGATCCCCCACACGACGGCGTGCCCGCTCCCGCGCGTCAGCACGAGGAACGGGAACTGGAACGCCTTCCAGTCGGGCTTGAGGCGGCCCGTGTCGTAGTACATGCCGGATTGATAGGTGGAGGCGTAGTTCGGGATCGGCCGCTGGTCCTCGATCAGGAACCAGCAGATCGTGTCGACCCCCTCGCTCCAGAGCTCGTAGAACGTCTCCGGGATCCAGCGGGCGAGTGTCGCGATCGGCACCGCCTCCGGGTCAGGCGGCTTCGAGTCCCATGAAAACTCGGTCACCCACACCTGCTTGTGGCCACGAGGCAGCGCTCGGCCGGTGCGCTCGGCGACCGCGAGCGGCCTGGTCAGCTTGGCGAGGTCGGGCAACGAGACGTCGTCTGCGTCGTAGGCCTTCTGGTAAGGGCCGCCGAGCTCGTAGGGGTGATGGGCGAGGATGTCGAAGTGGGCGGGATCAGCGCAACGCTGGGGGACGAGCCGGCCGTTCAGGCACAGCAGGTCGCGCACGAACAGTGCAGGTGGGACCCGCTGGCCACCAGGTGGGTCGCCGAACGGCGCCGTGCCGCCGGTAATCACGACGTCTGATCGGTTGATCGACTTGACGCCCGCGTAGAACGCGTTCAGCAGCCCGCGGTAGATCGTCGGGCTCTCCGCGACCCAGTGGCCACGGACGCGAACCCACTGCGGCGTCAGGTGGTTGGGGAGATTCGGCTCGCTCCAGCCCTGGTAATAGCGGACATGGGGCAGGATCCCCGTCCCGGGGTTGAAGGTGCCGGAGTAGCGGCGGGCGAGTGCCGTGGCGAACGCGCCGAGCGCCGCCGGGTTTGGCTTCCACGTGCCGGGCGCGGCGCTCGGGGGCCTGTTCGGTCCGTCGGCCCACGCCGGCCCTCCGGCGGCGCCCGCGACGGTGAGCGCGACCGTCAAGCCGTCAGCGGCCGCGGCGCGGACGTTCGCGTCGAGCGGCCCCCAGCTGTAGTCCGGATTGGCAGGGTCGGCGGCGGTCCCGGGCGCAGGCTGCACCGGCGCGATGCCCGCCCAGTCAACCGCGAGCAGGACCACCTGCGCGCCCAGCCCGGCGGTCCTACCCATCCATGTGTTCGCGATCGCTGCGCTCGGCCAGGGCCCCTCGACGAACCCGGTCCTGAACATGTCCGGCGGCGCGCCCGCTGCCCCCGCGCCCGCCGCCGGCGCGCCCGCCGCGTCAGTCGCCGGCGAGCAGACGACACCGCCCGCCGCGGCCAGCACTGCCGCGAGGATCACGACCCGATGACAGTGCGACCGTAGGCTCATGCGAACGGGCCGTGGCCTGTGGCACCCAAGGCCGCGAGGGCCAGCACGAGCGCGCCGCAGCTTATGTATGCCGCGACCAGCAGCCGCAGCCTCGCGGGCCGGTGCGCGCGCGCCTCGAGCTCGGTGAGGTGCTCGCGCAAGCGCATCGTGAACTGGCGCGAGGGCGCCGGGCGGCGCTGCTCGAGCGCCGCGGCGACCAGCCCCTCGTCCGCCGCGGCGATCCGCCCCTCGTCCGGCTGCTCGGGCTGGTCGCTCATAGCGCCGTGGCCGGGGATCGAGGATTCAGTAGGTGGGCGCGGCGAAAGTCGCGGACCGCGGCCCGGGCGTGTCCCGCCTCGGCGTCGATCCGCGACCTTACGAGCCATATTTGCCAGCTGGTCCGCTCGCGCGACGTGGCCTGCGCGATCGCAGCGCTCGCGGCCGTGTAGTCGTGCAGCACTTCCAGCACGAGCGCTTGCTGCAGCCGCGGAGTCGCGGCGTACGGCTCGAGTTGCTGAGCGGTGACCGCGTCGGCCAGGGCCACCCGAAGGTGTCCTGCGCGGGCGGCGGTCTGGCTCGAGCGGATCTCCGACGTCATCGCGAACGGGATCGCGACCGCGACCAGCGCCGCGAGCGCGAGCAGCGCGACGGTGACGCGAGGGAGCCAACCGCGCAGCACGCCGCCGCTTCGCGTGGTCTGGCTGCTCGGGGGGGCTTGACGTGGCCGGCCGACGCCGTAGGCGACGACCGCCGCGCCGAGTAGGAGCGCCGCGATCGGGACGGCCGGCAGCTGCCAGACCCAGTCGTATCCGGCGGCGGCGCAGAAAGCTGCGAACGCGGCCGTAGCCCCGGCGAGCGTTGCGCGCGCGAGCGGCGGCGCGCGCAGCGTGAGCACGATGCCGGCCGCCAGTAGGGCCACGAGCAGTCCCGCGAGGAGCGCGAAGCCGACCAGCCCCGTTTCGGCGAGCGTCTCCAGGTACAGCGAGTGGGCGTTGAGGACGTACTCGTAGATCGGTCCATGCTGAGCCCAGTAGAACTGGAACGTTCCCGGTCCAATGCCGGTGAGCGGCTTGGACTTGAACGCATCAAGCGCCGTGGTCCAGTACTGGTACCGGTGGCTGCCGGCGACTGACCCGAGTCGCGAGTAGACGTTCCCCGAGACGACCCCGGTGACGTCGGTCTGCTTGAACAGATTCCACTGGTGCGAGAGCGCGCCGGGTGCTCCGGCGGCGATCGCGACGATCAGCGTGACCGCGAGGCCCGCGAGCGTCAGCTGCCTCGAGCGCCTGCGGCTGACCTTCAACGCCGGCGGGCGGACGGCGTAGCGGGCGGCGAGGCTGATCCCGATCTGCAGCAGCGCGACGCCCGCGCACACGACCATCACCAGCAATGTCAACTGGTGGCGCTCCGAGACCGCGGCTGCGGTCGAGAGCCCGTTGCGCAGGGCGCTGCGGTGCAGCAGGGCGGCGATCAGAATCGTCGAGCCGGCCGCGGTGGCGAGCCCGGTCGCGAGCTTCGGCAGCCGGTCGGGCACGAGCGCGTAGAAGCAGACGAGCGCGACGATCGCAGTCAGCACGCCGCCCCGCGAAGCGGTCAGGACGAGCGCGAGGACCGACACTGGGATCGCCGCCGCCGCCAGCGCCTGTCCGGCAAGCGTCCGAGCACGCGTGGCGACGGCCAGCAGCAGCGGCAGCCCGATCGCAAGGAAGCTGGCGGTGCCGTCGGCGTAATTGAGCGGGTAGTTGAGCCGCGAGTTCGACCCGGGGAAGAAGACCGCGACCTCGTCGTGCGGGAACGCCCCCGGATAGAGCCGCGAGAGCACCGCAAGCAGGCCTACGATGCCGAATGCGACCGCCATCCCGCAGACGAGCTGCCGCACGGTGTCGCGGCGCACGACGCACAAGCCGAGCGCGAAGAAGCCCAGGTAGGTGGCGACCCGCCCAAGCTGCGTGATCGTCTGCTCGGCGCTCTCCGACCACGCGACGGCGATCAAGGTCCACAGCGCGAAGGCGCCCAGCAACCCGACGCACACCCACGCGAGCCGGCCGAGCCGCGCTGACGGCAGCACCCCGGTGAGCACGCCGAGCAGCACCACCCACCAGGCCGCGAGCCCGACCTCGCTGTACACGATCGTGTCGTAACCGCCACCCCGAAGTGCGAGGTACAACACGGGTGCGAAGCCGAGCGTCCACGCGCCGACGGCGCGCCTGTCCAGGACCAGGACCGTCGCAAGCGCGCGCGAGCGGGGGATCTCGGTTGTTGCGAGCTCCACGGCTAGGGAATACGGCCGGCGGGGCCCGCGACTGACACGGTTCAGGACTCCAGCGCCCCCCGCAGCCGGCGAAGCGAGCGCGAGATGATTTGCTGCACGTTGGCGAGCGTGAGTCCGGTCAACTCGGCGATCTCGGGTCCGGTCAGGTCGGCGCCGTAGCGCAGCGCAAGAATCTCGCGCTCCCGATCGGCGAGAGTAGCCAGCGCCTCAGCGAGCTCGGGCTCGAGGCCGAGCTCGGGCGCGGTGCCGAGGACGGTCGGCAGCTCGTGTTCGGCGACGTCTGCGAGCGGTACGTTTGACGCGTCGGGTGCGTGTGCCCGGTAGTGGTCGATCAGCAGGTTGCGCGCGATCGCGATCAGCCATGTGCTGACCGAGGCTCGGCCGGGGTCGAACCGGTCCCACGCCCGGAGCGCCCGTTCGAAGCACTGCTGCGTCAGGTCCTCGGCATCGGCACGGCCGCTCAGCCGGTAGGCGAAGAAGCCGTAGATGCGGGCCAGGTGATCGTCGTATGCCTGCTCGAAGTCCAGGGGGGAGGAACGCTACCCAGAACTGCCTGACGGATCGGTCCGGCCTGGTGTCAGCATCGGCCCCCGACTCCCGTATGCATCTTCGACGTCCTCAGGCCAGCCAGGCCGGCCCGAGCTGGAACGTCGGAACCGAACAGGAGGACTGAGGTGCGCAAGCGCAACGCTGCTTATGGATCGATCGGGTTGCTGGCCTTGACGTTGTGCGTCGGCGGCGTCGCCGGTGCCGCCGGGTTCGTCTCGCCCGCGCGGTTCACGGCAAGCGTCGCCCCTAAGCACATCCTGGCGAGCCCGCCGTTCACGTGGACCACGACGGGCAACGTCGTGCTGCCGATATACATCTGCGCGCCTGGGACATCGAGCCCCGTGTACTGCGTGCGCACGACCGCCGCGGAGTGCAAAGGAGAGGTCAGCGTCACAGTCTTCCTCGGGACCGACCGGCTGCTCACCGACTCCGGCAAGCAGGTCGCCTCGGCAACCGGCGATGTCGTGCGCTGCAGATACTCGATCACGACGCACATCCCGACCTCGGCGCTGACCGCGACGAGCAAGATCATCAACGGTAGAGAACGTGGGGCGTATACCGGGGTTTACTTCTACGCGCGGTTCCTCGGCAACAGCATCTTCAAGCCGATGGACGCCCGGACGCAGATCGTGATCGCGAGACCCATCAACCCCCCGATTCTGGTCAAGAAACCGTAACGGTCTCGGGAGAGCGCTGGAGCCCGTCGCCCCAATTGGCGTCGGGCAGGACGCTGGTAGTGTGGTGGCGCGCATGCCACTCGATGCCCGCGTCACCGCCAGCCATGGAAGGCTAGGAAGACATGTCTGACGGCACGCTCCGAGGTGAGTACGTGGTTCTCGTGGCGCTGATCGTCTTCTGGACGCTCGCCTACGCGATCAAACGCCTGCGACGAAGGCGCCAGGACTTCAATATCTGGCTCCCGATCGCGGTTGGCGTCGCGATGCGCCTGTTCGTGGTGGCTGTGATCAACGCCACCGGCAGCCTGCAGAGCCAGCTGCGTGGCGGCGACGAGCAGACGTTCCTGAGCCTTGCCCGCATCCTCGCCCCGACACACTGGGGTTCGGGCTTCCTTCCGCACGGGCCCTACCAGCTGCAGACGGTCCTGTTCGCGATTCAGCTGAAGCTGGTCGACCTCAGCAACACCGGGCTGAGAGTGACACAGGTGGGGATCGCGATGCTCGGCATGATCCTGATATTCGCGGCCGTCTATGACGTTGCGGGCCCTCGACCCGCGCGGCTGGCTGCCTGGCTGCTTGCGTTCGAGCCGGCGAGTCTGTTCTTCAACAGCGAGATTCACAAGGAGTCGCTGATGGTCCTGGCGAGCGGTCTCGTCGTCCTCGGCGGAACCAAGATCTGGCAGTGTCTCGATTTCACCGGCGTGCCGCTGGTTGGCCTGGGCGGGCTGATCGCGATCGAGACGCGGTCCTATGCGGGATGGTTCCTGGTCGCCGCCTCGGTTCTGCTGCTGCTGCACGCCGCGCTCAGACGGCTGGACCGGCCGGGGCGCGCGCTGCCGATCGTGTACACGATCGCCGCGGCCGCGTTCCTCGCCACCCCTACGCTGCTGACCGTCACGGCCAACAAGAGCCTACAAACGCTGAACCAGTCACAGAGCTTCACCACGGGAACCCAGGCTGCGACCAATACCGGGGGGGCAAACGCTGACAACCTCGCGGACGAGTCGGTGGATTTCTCCTCGCGGGGCGCGCTGATCCGTCATCTGCCCGGGAGGGTGTTCGACCTGATCTTCAGGCCGTACCCATGGCAGCTGCAAGACACGAGTCAGGAGCTCGGCGCCGTCGGGTCGCTCGTGGCGCTGGCGGTGTTCTTCTCGCTGCTCGGCTACGCGTGGCGGAGCCGAGGCCGCGTTCTCTCCCTGACGGCGCCGATCCTATATCCGCTCCTGTTCCTGCTCGTCGCCTACGCGCTGAGTGCCGGGAACGCCGGCACCGGCTTCCGTTACAGAACCGACCTGCTTCCGCTAGGCGTGGCGATGCTCGTCGTGCTGCGCGAGCATCTTCTCCGTGCCCGCGCCGAGCGCCGCGAGCTCGCCTCCGTCACGCCGGTGCTTGTGCCGCAGCCGCTCCGTTCGGACCTGATGCCCGTCTGAACGGGCCTGCGATCATCTTCCCGTTTGCTGCTACCGTCACCAACCGTCCGGCCTCGGAGAGGCACGTGTGCGAGGGAAGTATGAGGGCATGACTCCCGAATCGACGGGCCAGCAGGACGTCAGGACCATCCTGAGGATCCTGTGGCGGTGGAAGTTCCTGCTGCTCACGTTTCTGGTGCTGGTTCCGCTGGGTGCATTTTTGATCGAGCGGGAGAAGGCGAAGGTGTACCAGTCGAGCGTCCTGATCGCACCGGACACCAACTCGGTCAGCACAGGTTCAACGAGCCCGCCCGCCGGTGTGGTCCCGACCGACAATCTGCTGGCGATCGCTCAGCTGGTCACCACAACCCCAGTCGCCAGTGCCGCTGCGGCCTTCCTGCACTTTCCGGCCACTACCGGCTTCCTGCTGGGCGAGGTCACCACGTCGCCCAACACTGACACCGGCTTTCTCACGATCACGGCGCAGGACGCCAACCCGAAGCACGCGGCGGCGATCGCGAACGCTTTCGCAAGTGCTCTGAGTAATCATCAGAGCGCGCAAGCGATCCAGAGCATCGATGTGCAGATCCGCGCATTCCGTAAACAGCTGGCCCGCACTCCTATCTCGGACGCGTACGCCGCGGGTACGCTGTCCCAGCAGATCGCCACTCTGGAGGCGCTGCGCAGCTCGGCAGGGCCGGGCGCGCAGGTGATCCAGGCCGCTGTCGCGCCGGACACCCCCGCGGGCCCTGACACGCGGCGCGCGGTCGAGATCGCGTTCCTGATCGCGCTGCTGCTCGGCGTCGGTGCGGTGCTGATTGCCGAGAACGGCGATCGCCGGCTGCGGACGCCAGAAGCGCTCGAATCTCTCACCAATATGCCGCTGCTGGGCACGGTGGCGCCGAGTGCCTTCTCGCCCGACACGTCCGACTCCCCGCGCGACGAAGAGTCGTTCCAGATGCTGCGCGCATCGCTGGCCTACTTCAACGTCGATCGTCCGCTCGTGAGCGTCGCGATCGTCAGCCCGGGGCCGCAGGACGGAAAGACGACGGTCGCCGTTGGTTTGGCGGTTGCGGCGGCACGCGCGGGCAAGCGGGTGGTGCTCGTCGACGCAGATCTGCGCCGCCCGGAGATCTGTGCCAGGCTTGGCATCAACCCGGCGATCGGTCTGGGTGCGGTGCTGGCCGGAGAGCACCAGCTCTCCGACGTGCTGATAGACCATCCGGTGGAGGCCTCGGATGGAGGCCGTCTGCTCGTGCTCCCGGCGGGCCCGCCGCCACCCAATCCATCCGCTTTGCTCAGCTCGCAGGAGATGCGGGCGCTCCTGCGTAACCTCGAGGAGCAGGCTGATCTGGTGATCATCGACACGCCGGCGGCGCTCGCGGTCGGCGATGCGCTGCCCCTGCTGCAGAGCGTCTCCGGGGTCGTCGTGATCGTACGCATGAATCACAGCTCCCGGGCGGCGGTGGGGCGGCTGCAGAAGGTGATCGCATCCGCCAGCGGGACAGTGGTGGGAGCCGTGGCGACCGCAAGCGGGGCCGGGGCGGGTTACGGCGAGGCTTATGGCTATTACTACGGGAAGGGCGGAGACCGCTCGGGCCCAGCTTCGCTGCTGAGGCGTCGCCGCCGGCGCGCGACGACCGCCAAGCGCCCGGCCACCCCGAACGGCGCCGCCGTGTCCAAATCACAGACCACGACGCTTGCACCGCTCGTCTCGCAGACACCGGCGTCAAACGGCGACGTCGCAGTCGAGTCGGAACCGTCGACGAGCCCCCTCGAAGCGCCCAGCCCACCCGCGTCCGAGAACCATCCGCGTCAGGACTAGCGCCGCCGTGAGCCGGGGCCGCGGCGCGCTGCCCTCCCGTCAATCCGTACCGGCAGCTTGCCTTCTGGCCGGGATTATTTGTGTAGGCGGGGTCCTGCGCTTTGCCACGCTCGGGACGGAGAGCTTCTGGCTTGACGAGGATTTCACGCAGGGAATCGTGGCGCATGGAATCGGGCACGTCCTCGCGATGATCCCCAAGACCGAATCGCCGCCGCCGCTCTAGGTGGTACTCGCAGGAGGCTCGTTCCTACGCACTGCTCGTACTGTTGAGCTCCCTGACGCTGCTGGCGCTCACGCGGGCGCTCGAGCGGCCCACTCGCGGTCGGATTGCAAGCTGGGGGATAGCGGCCGCACTCGCCCTAGCGGGGTCGGTGGCCTACGGTCTGGACCTCGTCGCCAAGCAGGACCTCGTCGGCTACGGCGCAACGGCCTCGGTCCTGGAGGCGCTGGACCTCCTCGTCTTCGTGCTGCTCGGCATCGCGATGCTCCGACCCCTGGGCGATCGTGAACGCTCGGTGGTGGCCTTCGCGGCCGGGCTCGGAATCGCGGCGATCGCGGGAGCGGTGCTGGCGGCGCTCGCCGGAAGCGACTACATAATCGTACGCAACATGCTGCCGGTGTGGCCGCTGCTTGCGGTCATTATCGCGGTCCTCCTCGGGGGGGCTCGGTCGGGTCGGGTCGGGCTTCTCGGTGTCGGCGGGATCGTGGCGCTCAGCATCTTCTCCTGGTCCACCCTGCAGGGCGAACCACAGCTACAGCGTGCGGACTGGCGCGGCGCGGCAGAAGCGATCGGTGCTCCCACGGTTACCCGAGCCATCGTCTCCAACGACGTGGCCGCGCTGTCGCTGGCGCCGTACATCCCGTTCGCGAGCTATCCGTCGGCCGGTGCTCGGATCAAAGAGATCGACGTACTCTCGCCACTCGGAGCGTGGCTCGGCCCGCCCGTGTACCAATTACGCCCCGCCCCGCCGCCGGCGGGCTTCCGCGTGGCTGACCGGATCCGGACCAAGACTTATGTCGTGGTGCGCTACCGGGCACGCACTCCGCGCCTGGAGCGGCCACGCGCGTTGGACGCACTGTACCCGGGCCTCCGCTCTGCGCTTGTACTCCCGCAGCAGCCCGCGACGCGGCCGTGAGCAGGGCTGGGCCGGGTACCCTTCGGTCGGCCGGATGTCCGCCTCGCTCGAGTCACCGATGAAGACAGTTGAACGGATGCGGATCCTGTACGTCTGCTACCTGACCCTCGATGATCCGCTGACACATACCCAGGTCGTCGCCTACCTCACCGGATTGGCGGCGGCCGGGCACGACGTTCACCTCCTGACGTTCGAGCCGGGACTGAGATCGACACGTCGACGTTATTGGCGCCGGCGGATGGCAGCTCTGGGGATCAGGTGGCATGGCCTGCGCTACCACAAGCAGCCGTCGCTTCCCGCTACGGTCTACGACACGCTCGCCGGTGCAGTCTGCATCGCGATCTGGTCACACCGGTACCGCTTGGATGCTGTGCACGCCCGGAGTCACGTGCCGGCCGCGATGGCCCTGATCGCCGGCCGGCTCGCGCGCCGGCGTCCCGCGTTCGTGTTCGATATCCGTGGGCTGATGGTGGAGGAATATGAGGAGGCCGGTCGCTGGCGCCCTGGGGGAGCTCCGTCGCGCATCACCAAGGCGGTCGAGAACGCCGCGATACGCCACGCGGATCGGATCGTGATCCTGACAGAGCACGCCAGCAGAAAGCTGCTCGATGCCGAGAGCAGGTCAAGGGTTCACGTGATCCCCTGCTGCGCGAATTTGGAACAGATCGAGGCGGGTCGCTCCGAGCGCGTACGCGTGCGCAGAGAGCTCGAGCTCGAAGACGCCACCGTCATGGTGTACGTCGGCAAGTTTCCCAGTTGGTCGATGCCCGACGCGATGGCGGACTTCTTCTCATCCGCACGTCAGTCGATCGACCGGCTTCACTTCCTGATCCTGACCCAGAGCGACGGCGAGGTGATCCGACGCGAGTTGGGGCGCAACGCTGCGGACCCTGGTTCGTACACGGTCACGTCCGTGCCGGCCGACCAGGTGGGAACCTATCTGGCGGCAAGCGACTTCGCGATCACGTTTATCAGGCCGGCACCATCGACCGCCTGCCAATCGCCGACGAAGCTGGGCGAATACCTCGGAGCGGGATTGCCGGTGGTGCACGGCGCCGGAATCGGCGATGTCGATCAGCTGATGTCGCCCGGGATCGGCGTTCGCGTCGATCAACACGACCCGAGCTCACATCGCGAGGCCGCTGCTGCGATCCTCCGACTGCTGGACGATCCCGCCTGTCGAGGACGATGCCGCGCGGCTGCGGAGCGCTACCTGTCGCTCAAGCACGTCGGTGTCCCGCGGTATCTCGGCGTCTACGAAGCCATCGGCGGCGCCCACGGTCGTCCGCGATGAACGCCCTCGTCACCGGCTGCGCCGGATTTATCGGTTCCCACTTGGCGGAGTCGCTGCTCGAGGATGGCATTCACGTCGTCGGTGTCGACTGCTTCAACGCGAACTACGGGCGGAAGGAGAAGCTGCGCAATCTGGAGCGTGCGCGCGAATTAGGCGACTTCGAGTTCGTGCCGATCGACCTCTCGCGCGGCGATCTGAGCGACGTCGTAGCGGACTGCGACGTGATCTTCCATCTCGCGGCGGAGCCGGGCGTACGCGATAGCTGGGGGAAGCGCTTTGAGTCATATCTACGCAACAACATCCTCGCTACCCAGTCCCTGCTCGAGGCGCTTCGACCGTGGCCGGAAAAGCGACTCGTCTACGCCTCGTCATCGTCGATCTACGGTGACGCGGAGTGTCTACCAACGCCCGAGGACGTGATCCCTGAGCCCATTTCTCCATATGGGATGACGAAGCTGGCCGGCGAGCATCTCTGTGAGCTGTATCGCGCGAACTACGGCATGGAGTCCGTGCGTCTGCGTTACTTCACGGTCTATGGTCCACGCCAACGGCCCGACATGGCGTTCCACAGGTTCTGCCAGGCGGCCATCGCCGGTGCTCCAATCGAGGTGTTCGGCGACGGCACGCAGACGCGGGACTTCACGTTTGTCAGCGACATCGTCGCCGCGACACGTGCGGCGAGCGCGGCAGACGACGTCAGTGGCGAGGTGTTCAACGTCGGAGGCGGCTCCCGGATTGCGGTCAACCATGCGCTTGCACAGATCGGCGAGCTCGCTGGACGCGAGCTCGACGTGCGTTACCTCGGGCACCGCTCCGGCGACGTCAATGACACCGGCGCCGACACCACGCGGGCTCGAGCCAAGCTGGGCTTCGTGCCGATGGTCAGCTTCGAAGACGGCCTGCGTGCCCAGTTCGACTGGGTCACGGCCACAGCGCAGACGTAGGTAAGCCCGACACGTGCCGGCCACAGTCCCGCTGAGCGTCCTGGGCGAAACGGCCTATCCGATGACGGTCGCGAGCGCACGTGTGCGGGTCGCCAGGTTCGAGCCATTCTTGCGCTTCCACGACGTCGCACTCAGGTATCACCCGGCGTTGACCGACCTCGAGTACGGCATCCTGGCGTCGCCCGGCTCGATCGCGCGCAAAGGGATGACGCTTGGCAGGAGCGCGGCGCGGGTCAGCCTGGGAAGCCCTGCGCACGATCTGTTACTCGTCCACCGCTTGCGGCTGCTGACTCCATTGCCGGGGATAGATCCGCCGCCTCGGCTCGACGTGTACGACATCGATGACGCCCTGTTCCTCGGTTCTACCGCACCCGTCAACCGCCGCTTCGAGTGGGCCAAGCAAGAGGCCCGGCGCTGCATCGACTGCATGCGCCGTGCGCGGTTGGTCATCACCGGCAACTCGTTCCTGGCAGCGAAGGCCCGCGAGTACGCTCGCCACGTCGAGGTCGTACCGAGCTGTGTCGATCCGACTGCCCATGCGACCCGCACTCATTGTGAGGCTGATGTGGTGACGGTTGGCTGGATCGGATCGCATACGACGAGTGCGTACCTGGAGCCCGTGCTCCCCTCGTTCGCGCAGATGAACCGGCGCAGGCTGCGGGCAAAGCTCGTCCTGATCGGCGCCGACGCGAGCTTTCAGGCACCGTGGATCGAACATCGGCCATGGTCGCTGACGCGCGAGACGACCGATCTTGCCGGCTTCGACATCGGAATCATGCCGCTCCCGGACACCGACTGGGCGCGGGGCAAGTGCGGTTACAAAGTCCTCCAGTACTTCTGCGCCGGCGTGCCCGCCATCGCCAGCCCGGTCGGCGTCGGTGCCGAGCTGATCGGGGACGAGCGCGGGCTCCTGGCGGCCTCGCCGGAGGAGTGGAGCTCAGCTCTGGAGCGGCTGATCGACGACGCCGCCGAGCGGCGCGAGCGGGGAGTGGCCGGCCGAGCGTTCGTCGAGCGGAACTACTCATATCAGAGCTGGGCGCCCGAACTGGCTGCGATGCTCCATTCGCTCGCCGGCTGAAGAGCCCTCACGACCCACCCGTCGAGAGCACGCGGTCAAATACCGCCATCACCTGATCGGCGAACGTCCGCGACGAGCGCACGCCGCTGTCGACGAGTGCTCGCGCGCGCCGGCCCATCTCGATCGCGACCTCCGGCTGTTCGTCGAGATAGCGGATCGCATCGCGCCACCCGCCGGCGTCGCCCGGCTCGACCCAGATGCCGATCCCGAGTCGCTCGACGTCGATGTCAATCCACGGATTGCGCGTTACGATCACGGGCTTGCCGACGCCGAGCGCGTCCATCAGGCTCTGGAGACCGTTGACGGACCAGGGCCATCCGACGTGGAGCGGAATCGCCACGGCCCGGGCACGGCTGTACAGATCGACCAGGCCGCCGTAAGCGAGCGCGACGCCGTCCGCGTCGCTGATCATCTGCACGGATGACGGCCAGGGGCCGGCGGGCCGCGAGCGCTCCGGGCACACGATCCACACCGGAACGTCGGTCTGACCCGCCCCCCGCGCGAATGTCTTGAAATCGCGGTGCGTTCTTCCAGCCGCGACGACGCCTCTCCCCGCCTCCGCCGTCTGGGGGTACCAGTTCGGATCGGGCCCCCACTTCAGCCAGCCGGTGCGCTCCGCCGTGCCGGCGATTGCGGCGAGCTCGTCTGCCACCGGAGCGCTCAGCGCCGGGTAGGCGTCGAGACCCCGTAGCAAGACGCGCATAACCGGCCGCCGCGGGCGACTCAAGCGCCCACAATCGAGCGGATGGTGAACGACCCAGACGATCGGGCGATTGAACGCGCCGGCGGCGCGCAGGTAACCGAGGGACTGCGCGACGTTCTGGCTGGGGCAGTAGACCAGGTCCGCCTCGCGGGACATCCGCAGGACGGAGGCCTGCTGGTCCAGGTCTCCGAGTGGGATCGGGAACCGCCGCAGCGTTTCGCTTGCCCGCCTGAGCCATCGCGACCGCTCGTAAGGGACCACGCGGACCTCGTGGCCGCGTGCCTCGAAGTGGTTCAACCCGTACAGGAGGTGATCGGGGCAACGCCCAGCGGCCACCTCCTGCCAGGTGGACTCTAGGTCGTAGTTGTTGAGGACGAGGATCCGCGCCACCGCGCCATGATGACGTGGCTACGCCGTGTAGAACGGACGAGCGGCTGCCCAACCGCCACCGCGAGCACCTGCGCGGTCGCGAGCATCCCAATCGCCCACCTGCCGGCGCCGACTACCGGATCGTCGCGTAGTCGGCGGCGGATCCGCCGGGCATTCTCGAGCAGTACCCGAGGAGAGGTGCGGCCGGCTCCCGGAGAGTCGGGGCGTGACCGGTAGATGAGCACCGGGTGCGGGTCGAACGCGATCGGGCCCCGAAACGCGAGCGAGGCTCCGAGCGCCCAGTCTTCGCCGTGCGAGGCGTCGGCGCAACCGCCAACGTCACGGACGACCGCGGCGCGCATGATCGCGCAGCCCTGCGTCGGCATCAGCGACCAGACTGCGTTGGCCCAAGCGAACAGCCGAGGGAGGCGCGCCAGGATTGGACACAGCAGCCTCCGGGGATTCCGGTGCCGCTGACCGTTCGGCTCGAGGATCCCGGCGACCAGCGCCGGCGAGTCGGGCCGCCGGTCCAGGCCGGCGAGGAGGCGCTCGAGCGCGCCGGGGAGCAGGAGATCGTCCGCATCCAGGAACACGACGTACTCGGTGCTCACCAGCGAGAGCCCGAAGTTCCGGATCGCCCCTCGCGACAGCCTGTCCGGCGAGCGCGCGATGTCGCACCCGTCGATCGGGCCGAGCGGAGGGTCGCCGGCGTTGTCGACGACGATCACCCGCGCCGGCGTGCTCTGGGCGCGGACGCTCGCGGCCGCTTCGGCAGCGAGATCGACGTAACTTCCCCAGGCGGGGATGATCACCGTGATGCGGAGACCCTGAGCTTCATGCGCGGTGCTCATAGCGCTCGACGGGCTAGCTTTCGCCCGCCGTGCACGAGCAGCCGCACGGAGCCGTCGATTTCCCAGGCGCTCTGGAGGAAGCGCGCGAAACTCGCCGGCCGCTCGCCGGCAGGAGCGAGCGAAGCGAACCGGCGATAGCGGTCGAATGACATCGCGGCGAATCCGAGCGGCGTCGGCGGGCGCATCGAGATCGTGTGGATGGCCCGCTCGAAACGCAGTCGCGGTCCGGCGCGCAGACGGCGGAGGACCCACTCGGGGACGTCCGCGTCGAGCGACTCCCGTAGCCAGGCGAGCGCGTGGCCGACCGTGACGGTGAGACGCCGGGCCTGCGTACGCTGCACGAGCCGCTCCCAGTCGAACGCGCTGCCGGTGCAGCGCAGGATCGCCATCGCGTCAGCTGCCCAGCGGATGGTGCTCACGTCCCAGCGTAGGCCGTGTGTGCAGACGAGCAGCAGCTGCTCCGGCGGGCCGGGCGCACGCGTCTCCACTCCCATGAGGTCCAGCGGGACGCACGACTCCCAGAGATCGGCGTCGTCGGCCGACTGCATCAACGCGTAGGCGTGGATGTCGATCTCGTTCCCGTCGGCGTCCTCGACGTGCGACCCGTACCTGAGCGGTCCGGCGACCGGCCCCTGCGAGGCGAGCTCTAGCCAACCACTCGCGCCGAGCGCGTGTATCGCCGCGGCCAACCTGCGAGGGTCGACGAGCAGGTCGACATCATCCATCGGGCGAGCGCCGACGTCACCGTAATGGAGAATCGCCGAGGCCGCTCCCTTGAGCACCAGCACATCGATGTCGGCAGCGCGCAGCTGGGCGACGGCGCGCGCGCCGCGACGCAGAGCGAGCTGATTCAGATACCAGGTCCGCCGGTAAACCCCGCCGGCCAGCGACAGCATCGGATCGTCCACCCCCAGCCGGCAGAGCGGGCGGTATGCGCAGGCGAGCAGCCGTGCGTCCGCGAAGGTGACCTGCTCGCGCGGCACGGCCGAGCGCCATCCGTTCCAAGCGGCTCGCGCTCGCTCTCCCTCCCAAAACGTCGCTCCCAGCAGGAGCCGTTGGCGCCCATCAGGCCAGCAGCCGAGTGAAGCTGTCCGCGGCGTCCGGAGCATACGGCCGATCCTACCTTCCGCTGAGCGAACGACCGGCGACCCGGCCGGTTACGCTGACCGCGTGCCCGAGCGGGTGTTCAGGCTCATATTCCACGGCGTCGGAGACCCGCCCCGCGCACTGGAAGCAGGTGAGGACAAGGTCTGGATCTCGCTCGCGAGCCTGCGTTCGGTGCTCGACGAAGTCGTTCAGCGTCCCGACGTGCGCCTGTCGTTCGACGACAGCAACCGCTCCGACCATGACCTCGTACTCCCGGAGCTGGTCGCCCGCGGATTGCGCGCGACGTTCTTCGTCGTGGCGGGAAGGATCGACCAGCCCGGCTTCCTGACCCGCGCCGCGCTGCGCGAGCTGGCTGACGCCGGCATGAGCATCCAGTCGCACGGGATGCGTCACCGCGTCTGGCGCGGGCTTGACGAGGCGTCGCGGCACGAGGAGCTCGTGGTCGCTCGGGAGTTGATCGCGGAGATGACCGGCCGGCCGGTGAACGAGGTCGCGATCCCGTTCTGTCTCTACGATCGCCGCATCCTGCGTCAGCTGCGCGACGCGGGATACCGCCACGTTCACACCTGCGACGGCGGGGCAGCGAACCCGGCGGAATGGCTGCAGCCACGCACTCAGATCTCGTGCGGCGAGGACGGCCGCAAGGTGGCGCAGATCACGGCGCCGAAGCTCAGCGCGCGCATCGAGCGGACGCTCAAGACGACGGTCAAGCGGTGGCGCTAGCGGCCTTCTGGAGGTGCCTCGGCAGCCGCCTGGCGTCGCCTGTCCAGCGCTGATTTGAGCACGCGGGCGTAATCGCCGCGCGCGTCAGCGCGCCGCCGGCCCTGGTTGGAGCTGTGGATCCGCCGCCATAGCACGTGTTCGGGCGTCAGCGCCTCACGCACGTCGAGTTCGCGCGCGCGTGACATCCAGTCGAGGAACTCGCCGGTCACGAGGTCCTCGCGAAACGGGCCGACCCGGGCCAGCACGTCCCGGCGGATCAGCACGGCACCGGCCAGGTAACCGGGTTGGAGCGCTCGGACGAACCTCAGGGCGTTCGCCGAGGCCTCGTCGAGATCGGGGCTGACGAACTGCTGGACGTGACCGAACACCAGCTCGAGTCCCGGGTCGGCGGCGAATGCGGCCAGCTGGCTCCTCAGCGCATCCACGGTCCACACGTCGTCGGCGTCCAGGAACGCAACGTGATCGCCGCGGCTCGCGGCGACGCCACGGTTGCGCGTCGCGGCGATCCCCGTACACCGCTCGTGCGGCAGCGCACGCACGGGCGAGCCGAAGCCATGCGCCAGTCCGAGACTCGAGTCGGTGGAGCCGTCGTCGGCGACGATCACCTCGAACGGACGTCGCGAAACCGCGCTCTCGATCGCCGCCGCGAGGTAGCGCTCGCCGTTGTGTACGGGGATCACGACGCTGATTCGCGGTTCGCTCATCGCGATGACCCTCGTTTACGTTCGATCGATCGTCGCACGACCAGCTTCAGCGAGTCCCGCGTGCGATCGACGTTGCGCACCATGGTGCTGGCGGCGTGCAGACGTTGGAGGTAGACGAGCTCGCCTAGCTGGACCCCCCGGTTACCACAGTCCTGAAGACGGCAGATCCAGTCGAGGTCCTCGCCGACGTGCAGCGATTCGTCGAACTGGCCGACCCGCGCGCACGCCTCGCGCCGCAGCACAAACGCCGGGAGCAGGCCCGCCACTTCGGCGTTCCGGCGCCGAGGCAACCACGCCGGCGGCGGTCGCTCAGGATCGGCGAAATCGCGCATCACGCCGTACACGAAGTCGAGCTCGGGATCGCTCTCAAGCTGCGCGATTCGAAGCGCGAGCGAGCCCTCGGTCCACAGATCGTCCGCATCCAGAAACGCGATCAGCTCGCCGCGAGCGGCGGCGATCCCGCGGTTGCGCGCCGCCGCGACTCCGCGCCACGCTACCTGGATCACGCGCGCTCCGTGGGCCCAGGCGATCTCGGCGCTCCGATCGACCGAACCGTCGTCGACCACGATCGTCTCGAGCCCTTCGTATCGCTGCGAGGCGACGCTCTCGAGTGCTGCGGCGATGTACAGCTCGCCGTTGTGCACTGGGATCACGACGCTGACGCGCGGTGTCGGCATCACCCGGCGAGCTCATCGAGCAGGGTGCAGAGCAAACGTGGGCCCGCCATCACGTCACGCCCGAGCTCGAGCTTGTAAGTCGCCACGCAGCGCAGGAGCTCCGCCATCCCGTCGAGCCCGAAGCCCGTCAGCGGAAGCTGCAGCACAGTGGTCGGCGCGAGCGCCAGCAGCGCCTCTGCGGGCGAGCAGCGGGTAAGCCGCGCTTCGCTACCGCCGACGACCACGGGCACCACCACGGCTCGCACTGGCAGTCCGGTCGCGAGGCTTTCTGGGCGGTGGCGCGCGATCTCGAGGACGAGCTTCTCGTCGAGAGCGACGTCCCAGCTCCTCACGTATGGCTTCAGCCCCGGGAGCTGCTGCAGCGTCTGCGGCCAAACCTTCGCGTTGCCGTAAACCCCGTGGACTACGGGTTGCCGACCCTCGAGCGAGAGCAGCACGTAGTTGTCGCTGATGAACGACAGCCCGGCGTCGATCGATGCGAGCGTCGTCGTCGTCTTGCCGGCTCCGCCCCTGCCGGTCAGGACCACGGCGCCGTGGTCGTCGCCGACCGCCGAGGCGTGCGCGAGGTAACGGCGGTCTGTGGTCAGCGCCCAGTGGATCGCGGCGCGCAAGGGCTCGGCGCGCTCGTACCAATCGATCTGTGCGTGATCGGCGAACCAGAAGTAACCGGTGCGATCCAAGGAGTCGAACAGCGAGATCGAGCCGGTGCGGTACTCGACACGAAAGCGGTCATCGCGAGCGTCCCCAGCGACCTCCACCGGGATCGGCGGCGGCGCGATACCGGTGGACGCGGAGTCCCACACGCGGATCGTGGCGAGCGCGGGGCCGGTTGGCGGTGAGAGCAGGCGAGTCAATGGCGGCGTCAGCGCGCTGGCCAGAGCTCGCGTTGCGAACAGCACCCGCAGCCGCCATGGCCCGATCACGAGGTCGTGGCAGATCTCCTCGCCCCGCTCGACGGCGCGCACGTATCCGGCGCGCAGATCGCAGGCAGACCCGGCGACGGTCGCGGGCTCTACCAGCAGTCGTTTCAAGCCGACCGCGCCCCATGGGCTTCGGCGGCCGGGGCGTGCGGCCAACCGCCGTCGTGCACCTCGTGAATCGGATCGAGCTGCAGGAAGTACCGCATATCGGTGTAGCTCACAAGCGTCGGCGGCTCGAACGACCGCTGCATCGCCTCGGGCCCCGGTGGTGCCGGCACCGGCTCGGACCCAAGATCGGCCAGCTCGAGCAGACTCTCGCGCAGCAGCTCCTCGATCAGCTGCTCCGTCGTGCCGGCTACCGCCTCGACGTCGGACCTATACCGGCGCTGCATCTCGCCGACCACGTCGGTCTCGGTCATGCCAGAGATCAGGAGCCCCCAGATCTCTGCACCGGACCCACGCAGGCTGTAATAGGTCCCGGTCTCCAGGTCGATCAGGATCGTCTCGCCCTCGATCGTCTCGTGCACGATCCGGACCGGATCCACCTTGAAATGCCGTGCCCCTAGCATCCTGCCGTCACTCTCCTCCGATTCGATTGACCCACGCGCATATAACACCACATCGCCAGACCGCCGTCGTCTTCGCGCCAACGCTCCCTGAGCCGCCAAGATCCGGGGCCGACCTACGGATGATCGGGACGCTCCATGCGGTCGCGGCGACCCATGATCTCGGGGTGTTCGGCCTCTCACGGCCCGGCTCGGGTCCACCCCCGACTCTGCCGGTGGCCGCGTGGCAGAGCTCGCAGAAGTTCTCGGCCCAGGCCATGCCACGCCTGACTCAGGCGTCACTGGCGTGGCTGCGGGTCCCCGGCGGCCACCCGTCGGACAGCTGGTACTCCGCCGACGTCCTCGCCGAGCTCAGCAGCCTCATCGGGGAGCTGCAGCCGCGCCTGGTCGTGCTCGAATCGCTGTGGCTGCACCGGTATATCGCGCCTCTCCAGGAGCTCGACTGCCAGGTCGTGCTCAACGCTCATGGCGTCGAGTCCGAGCTCCAAGACGAGCTCGCCAAGACCAGCACCTCCGTGCTCATCCGGATCTTCGCCGAGCGCACGCGCGAGCTCGAGGCGGCAGCCTTCGCGGCCGCCGACCAGGTGTGGGTCCCGAGCGAGCACGACGCCGAGCTCGCTCGGGCGCGTTATGGCGATGCTGTGCGGGTCGCGATCGTGCCGAACGGGATCGACGTGCGGCGCTACGCTGGCGCCGCGCGACCGGCGGACACGTTTACCGTCGCGTTCGCCGCGAACTTCGGCTACCCGCCAAACTTGACCGCCACCCGGCGCCTTCTCTCCGGCATCCTTCCGTTGCTGCGAGCTTGCGTCCCCGATGCCCGGCTGGCGCTGATCGGGGGCGAGGACACCGGGGAGATGCGTGCAGCGGCGGAGCGGTCTGAGTGGATCGAGGTAACCGGCGCCGTCGACGATGTCGCGTCCCATCTTCAGACGGCCAGCGCGATGGCCATCCCGCTCAGCGAGGGCCACGGAACGCGCTTCAAGGTGCTCGAGGCGTTCGCGTGCGGGCTTCCTGTCGTCGCGACGCGAAAGGCGGTCGAGGGTCTCGAGGTCGCTCCGGGCCGGCACTATCTGGCGGCGGAGAGCGATGCGGAGTTCGCCGAAGTGCTCGCACAGCTGGCAACGGAGCCGGCGCTGGGCGCGGAGATCGTGACGCAGGGGTGGCAGCTGGTGCGGGATCGCTACTCGCTGGCCGCCGTGGACGACAGCGTCCGGGCCGCGCTCGCTGCTATGCGCCCCGGACCACGTGCACGCGGTAGGCCGTGATGGAGGCCACGCGCGCGACCAGCTGGTCGACCGCGACGGCGGCCAGGACGACGAGGGAAAGCTCGGCCGGCTCGCGCAATCGGGCAGTGCCGTAGAACAGCAGCGAAGTCGATGTCACGAGCACGAAGGTGCTCATGAGCACGAAGACGGGCACGGCGCGCCGCCGCAACAGCACGAATCCGTACAAGGCCAGCGGCACGAGCAGGTCGTACATGGCGAACCCGAATCCGACTTCGGTGGCGGAGCGCCCGGGGAGATAGGGCAGACCATCGGTCAGTCCGTTGCCTCGGAGTCCCCACACCAGCGCGAGCCGCGCCGCCAGAACCAGCGGCAGTCGCCCGATGTGGCGAACGGCGAAGCGGATCACGCTCACCGTCGGCACGCCCTCCTCAGTGCAGGCGAGGTTCCAACTCCCGATCTGGCTGCCGTAGGTCGTAGGGCAATTCGCGCCCTCGATCGTGGTCTGGAGGTCGGTGGAGACGACGGGCTCGTGCAGCAGGACCCAATTGCGCACGACCCACGGCGCGATCACGACCACGGCGGCGCAGACGGCGATCAGCGTCGCGCGTCGACCTTCCCGCCGACGCGCCACCGGCCATAGGAGCAGTGGGATCAGGAGCAGTCCTTCGCCGCGGGTGAGGGTGGCCAGGCCCAGTAGCACTCCGAGGCAAACCGCTCGAGCAATCCCAGGAGCGTCGAGGAGGCGATATGCCGCCACCAGCGACAGTGCGATCAGCAGTCCGTCCAGGGTCTCACTCTCCAGCGCACTGTCCGCGCTGATCAGCATCGGATAGATGGCGGCGATCCCAGCGGCCAGCAAGCCGACCCGCTCGCCCCCGACCCGCCGGCCGAGGACACCGAGCGCGGCAATCGTGCCCATCCCGAAGACGCTGCCCGCGAGCCGCTGGGTCAGCTCGCCGGTACCCCCCAACTTTGCCAGTCCTGCAAGCACGAACGGGTACAGCGGGGGATGTGTCGCCGTCGGCATCGTCCTCCCGTGCAGCGCTGCGAGGACGTCTATGAAGCCACGCCCGTGAGCGAGATGGATGGCCTCGTAGTGGAAGAACCATTGGTCCGCCCGGATCGTGGGCGGAGGCCACGGCGCCAGCAGCACCGTGCACAGCACCCGCAGCACGACTCCCACCGCCACGATCACGCCGAGCCAGAAGGCGAACCGAGACCGGATCCGCGGACGAGCCCGCGGCGTGGCCATCGCGGGCACTTAGGTGAAGACGACGCGGTGCCGTGCGCTTCCGGCCAGTCGGCCGCAGGACAGGGCCACCGCGGTGGTCCATCGGCAGCGCTGCGCCGGCGGTGGCATCGCCGAGAAGCCCCGCGCCAGCACGCGCCAGAGCTCGACCGTGCTACGAGGGTCACGCCGCGGCATTCCCGCCGCCGCGAAATTGCTGTAGAGCCAAGCATCTCCGAGGCCGTACCCGAAGAAGCGCCTCGCCGCGTCGAGCGAGCAGGTCGGGAACCGCTTGTGGACCAGCGCATCGGAGGGGCCGTAGGCATACCCGCGCAGCTGCGCGTTCCACGAAAGCGCGACGTCCTCCCCGGCGCGGCTGCGCTCGTCAAACCCTCCGAGGGCGGCGAACACGTCCGCCCATATCCCCATGTTCGCCCCCGATGCGCTGGGCAGGAAGTCCAGGTGCGGCTCTCGCGGGCCGGCCAGATCGAAGCACGCACGTGCCGAGGCGGCGTTGAGGCGGGTGCCGTCGAGGCTGCCGGCGACCAGATCCGCCTCCCTCGCCGTGTCAACCAGCAGCCGCAGCCAATTGGCGCTCACCAAGTCGTCCGCGTCACAGAAGGCGAGAAAGTCACCGTTTGCCACCTTCGCGCCGGCGTTGCGGGCGGCCCCCGGCCCGCGTCGCGCACTGGCGTCGACGACGCGCAACGGGCGATCGCCTCGGGCCCATTCGCGCGCGGCGGAGACACTCCGATCGCGGGAACCGTTGTCGGCGAGGATGATCTCGGTGGCGCCCCGATAGTCCTGTTCGGTGAGCGCGGCCAGCTGGACGTTCAGCCACTCCCCCGAGTTGTAGTTCGGGACGATCACGCTCACCAAGCCGGGGACACGCGCCATGCGCGCATTATTCGATAACGCCACGCGGGGTGCCCTCAGCTACGATGCCGGGCGCGGACGGGATACCGCAGACGCCACGACCTCTCGTGACCAAATCCACAGCGGACTTCAACGAAAGGGCGTCGTGGGAGCGCTCACGCCGGCGGTGGCGCTCCGCCAAGCCTGATGCAGATCTCACCTGGGGCCGGGAGCTCGACGGCGCGGCGTTCATCTCGAAAGTCCAGGAGCTTGGAGGATTCGGACCCTACCGGAGCATCCTCGAGATCGGACCCGGGTACGGGCGATTGCTGCACGAGTGCCTTTCGCGAGGCGTGCCGTTCCGCGATTACCTGGGAGTCGACATCTCCCCTGTCAACGTCTCGTTTCTGCGTGAGCGCTTCGACGACGCCCGTG
>Ga0302326_10004573_pt1 | contig 31998 bp, 29 predicted proteins | sample Palsa_T0_3_FD_202264 | JGI IMG/M metagenome (GOLD analysis project Ga0302326, IMG submission 202264) | Peat permafrost microbial communities from Stordalen Mire near Abisko, Sweden - Palsa_T0_3 | ecosystem: Environmental > Terrestrial > Soil > Palsa > Peat permafrost | place: Sweden: Abisko...
CCCACAGTTATCCGCGTCTTAGGAGACGACGGACGCCAGCGGGTAATCACCAATGCCGCCATCACCGCAGTCTTCCATCCACATTGGATGCGCGTGCGATTGCCGTCCATCCCATTGGAACATCGATATCTTTATCAGCGCGAAGAGCGGCCAGCAGTTCGGTAATCTTAGTTGCTGAAAAATCGAGTCGTAAATGGGCGCAGCACACCTATCTACCAGTCGGCCCATGAACTCCGCCGCCTACAGGTGGCGCCTCGGCCCTTTCGAATAGGTTGGGATGAGATCCAGAAGCAGCCGCTGGAGAACTACCGGATATTCTTCGCCGAGCGCCAGCCGGATGGCGGATATTCAACCCGCCTCCTCGTCAGTAATCGCCACCGCTCGAGTGATCAGCCGAAGGCCGGCGGCTGTCGAGGACCTTCGCGGCTGGGGTTCATTGTGTTCTGCCTGACACATGGTGTTTATCCTGACACGAGACTCTCCGCATTGCATAGGCTAACCCCCTTGTTTTCTTAAGCTAGCTCATGGTGACCCTCGTGCACCTTCACACAGCGCAAGCGGTTGCGAGGGTACCAGGATGCGAAATTCAAGCAGCACGAGGCACCACACCGATCAAGCAAAGCTGTTATTCGCGATCTTCTTCTTGTTGAGCTTTCCTGCGTTCGCGCAAGTTGAAGACAAGCGCCTTCTACTGGTGAGCATTCCCGACCATCGCTTGGCCCTCATTGAGGACGGCGAGGTGAAGAAAATCTATCCGGTAGCGGTCGGCAAGCAGAGCACGCCCAGCCCTACGGGCACATTCCGCATCGTCGCTCGGGTCGTCGATCCAACTTATTACCACCAAGGAAAGGTGATCGCCCCCGGACCGCACAACCCTCTCGGCACGCGCTGGATGGGTCTCGATCTCAAGGGCTATGGCATCCACGGAACAAATACGCCGCAGTCGATCGGGAAATCAGCGTCGCATGGGTGCATTCGTATGGCAAAGCATGACCTGGAAGAGCTCTTCTCGATGGTAAAGGCCGGTGATGCGGTGGAAATCCGCAGTGAACGTGACGCGCAGACCGCCGCGATCTTCAGTACAGGTGAAGGTTCGCCGGCTGCAGAAACTGTGGTGGCGCAGAACGCGCCGGCTTCAGTAAGCGAGCCGGTTGGGCAGTAACAGAGTTCGAGTTCGGAGGTGAGTCGTGCAGGGCGTCGCAACAGCACTGGTCACGCTGGGAGGTCTGGTTCTCTCGATCTCCTGCGCGGTGCTTCTGGAGGAACTGTTTCTCGGCGGGTTGTTCCGGCTGTTCTTCGCTCCGCGGCCGGGAGCCGAGCAGAAACGTAGTTCGGGGCGAGTGCGGTAAAGGAGGAAGGACATGCTTACGTTCAAGTATCTGCTGATGGCGATTGGTGTGGGCCTGTTGTTCGCGGGAATTTCGATTCTCGCGTACGACGTGTGGCTGATGGTTCAGTACAAGCGCGTCAGGGCGCGCGGCGTGGAGGGCGCAACGGCGCCGGAACCGCTTCGCTGGCGCATGACTGTGGCTCTGGTTGCGCTGGCGTGGGCGCCGATGCTGATTGCGCTGAGCTTCGTCGTGGTCCCCAGCGGCATGGCCGGCGTAAGGATCAGTGAGACGCGCGGCACCGAGCCGGGGACACTCTACTCAGGCGTGCATTTCGTCGTGCCTCTGATGGAGCAGGTGCAACTGTTCGACCTGCGCGACAAACTCTTCACCACAGGCATGGTCGAAGATGACAAGAAGCTGGAACCGGGCACGAAGCCCGACATCCTGAGCGTGCAGTCCAAGGAAGGTCTCAGCATTGGGCTGGCCATCACGGTGCGTTACCGGCTCGATCCGCGGCGTCTCGACTACGTGCAATCGCATCTGCCTCAACCGGTGGAGACGGAGATTGTTCCGGCAGTTGTAGCCAGCGCCTGGCGCGAACTGGCGCCGGGCTATACCGTGCGCGAGATTTTCAGCTCGCGCCGCGAGGAAGTACGGCAGCGCGCAGCCGAGACCATTACCAGGAAGCTGGGCGCCGATGGCCTGATCGTGAAAGAAGTCATGCTGCGCGACATCCAACTTCCCGCGCAGTACGCGAAGGGGCTTGAGGAACTCCTGCTGAAGGAGCAGCAGGACGATCAGCTAAACATACAGACGGACATCCAGCAAAAGCAGGTTCGTATCGCCGAATTGCAGGCGCTGGCGGACAAGGTGCAGAAGGTAACGGCCGCCGAAGGTGAAGCCCAATCGAAGGTGGTGGAAGCCAAAGGCGAATCCGATGCCATGCAGTACACGCTTCCGCTGAAGGAGAAGCAGATTGAGCAGTCGAAGCTGGAAGCGGAGGCGCGCAAAGAAGCGACCATTCAGAATGCCGAGGCCGCGGCCCAGGCCAAAGTGATCGACAGCAAAGCTGAGGTACAGCGGCGCGATATGCTGGCCGATGCTGAAGCCAAGCGGATTCGCGTGATCGCGGCGGCGGATGCCGAGCGCATGAGCAGCGAAGCCGCGGTGCTGAAAGACGCCCCGCTGCTGATTAACAAAATCGTTGCCGAGAAGCTGTCGGACAAGATACAGGTGATGATGGTTCCCGCCGATGGCAAGTACTTCTTTGCCAACGATGTGTTCCGCGGATTGGGGGCCAGGCCGGGATTTCCGCCGGACGCCGACGATCCCGATCCTGCCCGGGGCCAGTCGCACTAGAGCAGCCGGGGTAATGCGGCGCCCTTCGACAGTGCTCAGGGCAGGTTTTCAGCGCCGCATTACCCGCCAACACGGAATCGTTTCAGCCGTTGGGATCACAAGAACGATCGCAACGGCTGGAACATGAATAGCGCCCGTGAACGGGCTGAACGCCGGCACTACCCAAGGCATCCATGGCGCGGAGCATCACAAAAGCGGAAGCCAGTCATGAGAGCACGGGAATATAATTCGCCACAGCGGATGACCTCCTTCAATCGGTTGCTGGCATGGAGTATCGCGCTGTTGCTGTCGACTCCCTCGGCCCTCGCGTTGAATACCTGGGACGTGTCCTCGGCAGACCTGGCCAGACAAATTGTCGCTCTTACCGGCCCCGGTACCATCACCCTGGTGGTCATGAATCGTTCTTCTCTCGCCAGTGACGATGTTCCCATAATTCGGCGAGCGCTCGAGCGTGAACTGCGCAACGCGGGAGTTATGGTGCGCGCCAAAGACGCCGACTCCGACGTGCGCGTCACCTTGTCGCAGAATCTGCAGGGTTGGTTATGGGTTGCCGAGGTGCAAGAAGGTTCGGAGACGCGGGTCGCGATGCTGCCGGTTCCTGGTGCGACCGCCAGTGGCGCGGCGAGTTCGGAACCGCCGATCACATTGCGGGCAGACTTACTCTACGCGCAAGATGACCCGATCCTCGATGTCGCGGTCCTCGGCACAGGAACCGAGCAGCACATGATCGTGCTCGATCCGGCGCACATCAAGGCCTATATCGCGGCGGGTGGAAACTGGCAGCTTGTGCAGGGCTACGATATTCCACACTCCCAACCGTTCCCGCGCGATCTGCGCGGACGCATCGTTCCGTCGACGGATCATCTCTTCGACGCTTACCTTCCGGGCATCGCATGCAACGCGACAAAGACCGGCGATAGCTGGACGATGACGGTGGCGTGCAGCGACAGCGACGACCCCTGGCCTATCGGGTCACAAAAGGCGTTCTACAACTCCACCCGGAACTTTTTCACCGGCGTGGTTGTGCCGGGCTTCGGACCAAAGCTTCCTCCGTTCTACTCGACGGCAGAACTGGTACGCATTAGCGGAACGGCATTCCTGTTCGCCGACGTGAACGGCGCGGTACATCTGCTCGAAGGCGGCTCGCACAAGGTGCTGACCGGTGCTCACGATTGGGGCAGCGACATCGCCGTAGTGCGCTCCGAATGCGGCTCGGGAATGCAGGTGGTCGCCTCCGCGGCGGGAGCGCCAGTTGCCGATTCATTGCGCGCCTACGAGATCTCAGGTCATGAGGCAGTAACGGCAAGCGCGCCGTTGAACTTCGATGGCGCCATCACTGCAATATGGACAGGCAGCGACAAGACTTCCGCTACGGTCGTGGTACGGAAGCCGCAGGAATCACGTTATGAAGCTTACAGTGTCTCGCTGGCTTGTAGTCATTAGCCTGTTCGCGTCGGCCCTGCCGGCGGCGTCGCGAACCCGTCCCCGCTACGGCGGAACCTTGCACGTCGAGATCCGCACTGATCCGCTCAAGTCGCCAGACGGTATAGCCCGCAAGCTTATCTTTGATACGTTGACGCAGGTATCCGACAGCGGACAGGTGATCCCTGCGCTGGCTGTAAGTTGGGAAGCGCAAAGTGCGAACCATCGCTGGCAATTTCGTTTACGGAGCGGAGTTCACTTCCACGACGGCTCGCCGCTTACGTCCGAGGCCGTGGTTCAGTCGCTTTCTGCCTCTTGCAAGCATTGCGCGTGGCATGTGCGAGCGGTAGGCGATTCGGTCATCGTCACCAGCGATACGCCGTTGCCGGAGCTGCCTGCGGAGCTGGCGCGCAGCGTCTATGCCATCGCACGCCAAGACGACAATGGCAATCCAAATGGCACCGGACCTTTCCGTTTCGTTGCCAACTCCAACGGAATACTGTTTCTGTCGGCGAATGACGATTTCTGGCAAGGAAGACCTTTTGTGGATGCGATCGAAATCTATGGAAACCGGCCGGTGCGCGATCAGTGGCTGGATTTCAGCGTCGGCAAAGCAGACCTGGTGGAGATTCCGCCCGAGTTGTTGCGGCAGGCACAGCAGGACCGCATACCCCTGGCCATGGCCGCGCGCCCCTCCGATCTGCTGGCGGTCTCCGTCTCCGCCGAACAAATCGGTGACGAGCACTTGCGAGAATCCATCGCCCTGGCGCTGGATCGCGCCGCGCTGTTCAACGTGATTTTTCAGAAGCAGGGTGAGGTCACGGCAAGTCTGTTGCCCAACGCGCTCACCGGATATTCGTTTCTTTTCCCTGCCGCCGCCAATGTCAGCCGTTCGCGCGAGCTGCGGGGAGCGCAGTCCGTTCCGCTCCACCTCAGCGTCGACAGTTCGAGCGCGATGCTGCAACTGGTGGCAGAGCGTCTGGCGCTGAATCTGCGCGACGCCGGCTGGAATGTGCGAGTCCTCTCGCAGACTTCGGATCCGAATGCCGAACTGGCGCTGCACCTGGTGCATGTGGAGGCAGCCGACGCGGCGTCCGCATTGCAGGAGACGTTAGAGGATTTCGGCGCCGCGGTGCGTGACGAAGGCTCTAACCCAGCTGTTCTTTACCAAGGTGAGCGCAGCTTCCTGCAGTCGCACACTGTTATTCCACTGCTGTACTTGCCACGGGCCTACGGAGTAAGCGGCCGCGTGCAGAACCTCGTTCTGGCTCCTGATGGCACACCGTTTCTTGCCAACGTCTCTTTGGAGGACGCCAAGTGAGCCTCCGCCAGAGACTGCTGCTGGTTTTCTCGCTGACCGTGGTGCTCTCGGTCGCAGCGGTAGCGTGGATCGTGTCACTGCGGACACGACAGGCTTTCGCGGAAGCCAACCAGAAGCACACCGTGGCATTGGTCAATCAGTTTCGGCTTGATTTTGACGAACATGCGGAAGATGTGGCGGCTCGGGTTGACCATGTGGCGGGGAGCGATCGCCTGGCTCGGATTGCTTTCGATCTGACGCAGACGGGAGGCGATCCTTCACCATACCTGAGCGAAGCGGCGGCCGTTGCCCATGACTATCAGTTGGACTATCTCGAGATTATCTCGGCGGAGGGAAGTATTGTCTCCTCCGCGCAGTGGCCCGCGCGCTTCGGTTACAAGGAGGACCTACACTCCGTCGGGAATCAGCCGACCTTGAAGAGAGAGGAATTGCCTGACGGCAGCAGCGAAATCGGACTATTCGCGCTGCGTTCGGTTCGAGGCGTTGAGCCTCCGCTGTATGTGCTCGGGGGCAAGAGACTGGATCGCGGCTTCGTCGCCAATCTATCGGCCCCGGCTGACACCCGGGTGCTTCTTTACCCTGTTCTCACTTCGACGTTTGATCCCCATGCTCTGATAAGCACGGCCGGCGAGGTCCCGCGGCCTATGCGGTACGAGCCCCTGATTGAGCGCGCTCGCTCCTCGGGACAGGAAGTAGCCTCGACCGTCTATCTCACCGATCGCCGTGAAGATAGCGTTGACGCAACGGCGATGCCGCTGAAGGCTCCCGTCGGCTCGGTCCTCGCGGTGCTGGTGGTGGCGAACTCGCGTCGAGGTCTGGTCGAGTTGCAGCAGCACATTCGCGCAATCGGCTATGGCGTCGCAGGGGTGAGCATTTTATTGGCGATCGCAGCAAGCCTGTGGATCACGTCGCGCATCTCGCGGCCGATTGAGCAACTGGCGGCAGCGGCGACGGAAGTGGCTGCGGGCAACTGGGACACGCAGGTCGCGATCAACTCCAGTGACGAGGTTGGCGCGCTGGCCCAGAGCTTCAACCACATGACGCGACAGTTATGGGAGCAGCGGGAGCGGCTGGTGCAGAGCGAGCGCGTCGCCGCCTGGCGGGAGCTGGCGCGGCGTCTGGCGCATGAGTTGAAGAATCCCTTGTTTCCTCTGCAACTGACCGTGGAGAATCTGATCAAGGCGCGCAAGTTGTCTCCGGCGGAATTCGACGAGATCTTTTGCGAGAGCACGGAAACATTGACGGCTGAGATCGCGAACCTGAAGAACGTCATTGCCCGGTTCAGCGATTTCTCGAAGATGCCGAAACCCCAATTGCAGGAGGTCGACATGGTGGAAGTGCTGCGTAAAGTGGAGGCGCTGTATGAACCGGCCCTGGCACGACATAAACCGCCCATCGCCTTCGACGCTCAGCTTGGTATCGAGGCTCTGACAGTCTCGGCCGATCCAGATCTGCTTCATCGAGCGCTGTCGAATCTCGTCCTGAATGCCATGGACGCCATGCCAAACGGAGGTACGCTGACGATGGAACTCGGCCGCAAGGGCGATTCGGCTGAAATCAGGGTCTCGGACACAGGAAGTGGAATGACAGCGGAAGAATGCGAGCGTTTATTTACGCCCTACTACACCACCAAGCAGCATGGCACTGGACTGGGACTCGCCATCGTGCAGTCAGTAGTGAGCGATCATCATGGCACGATCCGGGTTGAAAGCAAGCCAGGCAGCGGATCGACCTTCGTTATCGAACTGCCGCCGCTTGCGGCAAGGGTGGCCAACGCGTGAGCACCAAGGCGGACATCTTGATCGTCGACGACGAAGGCAACACTCTGGCTTCGCTGTCGCGCGCTTTCCGGCTGGCTGGTCACGAGGCGACGGTGTGTGACAACGCCACGAGGGCGCTTGAGCTGGCCAAGGGCCGCTCCTTCGATCTGATCCTTTCTGACGTGGTGATGCCCGTTCGCGACGGCCTTGCCCTGCTGGAAGATCTCCGCGCCAACGGCGTCACAACTCCCGTGGTCATGATGTCGGGACAGGCGCACATCGAGATGGCGGTACGGGCGACGCGCCTGGGTGCGATCGATTTCCTGGAGAAGCCGATCTCCACCGACAAGCTTCTGCTGACCGTGGAGAACGCCCTCAAGCTGAAGCGCCTGGAGAGCGAGAACCGCGACCTGCGACGGCGCATTGGCAAACATCAGATCGTCTGGATCGGCGACGCCATGCGCCGCGTGATGACCCAACTGGAGCGGGTTGCCGCCAGCGAGACCCGCATCTGCATCTACGGCGAAACCGGGACGGGGAAGGAATTGGCGGCGCGAACGCTGCATGAAAAAAGCCCGCGCGCTCATGGCCCGTTTGTCACGCTGAACTGTGCCGCCGTGCCGCCGGAGCTGATTGAGTCGGAACTCTTCGGTCACGAAAAAGGCGCCTTTACCGGAGCGGTGCAGCGGCACATCGGCAAGTTCGAGCAGGCGCATCGCGGAACACTACTTCTCGACGAGATAGGCGATATGCCGCTCAGCATGCAGGCCAAGCTGCTGCGGGTGCTGGAAGAAGGTGAGGTGGAAAGGATCGGCGGCGTCAAGCCTGTCATTGTCGATGTCCGTGTGCTCGTGGCCACGCATCGCGATTTGGCCGAACTGATGGAACGGGAGAAATTTCGCCAGGACCTTTACCACCGCATTGTCGTATTCCCTATCGCGCTGCCGCCGTTACGACAGCGGATGGACGACATTCCCCTGCTAGTCGAGCATTTCGCAGCCCAGGTGTGCGCGCAAAATGGTTGGAGGCCCGTTCCATTCGCTGCGGACGCGATTGCAGCGTTGCAGGCCTATGGGTGGCCGGGAAATGTGCGAGAGCTACGCAACATTGTGGAGCGGCTTCTTCTGCTGGCAACGTTGGGAACGGTCGACGCCGCAACCGTAAAACTCGCTCTGCCCCAGGCGAAGAGTTTGGCCGAACCGATCTCATCCCGCGACCATCGAGGTTTGCTCTCTGAGCAGATTGCGGCGTGCGAGCGCGAAGCTATCCTGGCGGAATTACAGCGGCAGCATCATCACATCACGAACACCGCTAAGGTGCTTGGGCTCGAGCGCAGCCACCTTTATAAGAAGTGCCAGCAACTGGGGATCGATTTGCGCACTGCGCGCGATTCGACCCGTAGCTGATCTGTAACCGGCAGTCGTTCGGTTGAGTTTGGGGCCGTAGGGTAAAGCCTCGGCACGCCGCCGCCGGTCAAGTTCAAACTCCGCAGGGGTTGAGTGGCCGGCCAGGCAGCGCAACGTCATCGTTGGCAACTTCCCAAGCATTCCGAGTTACTTCCATCGCAAGCCTCCCAATACCAGCCAGCCAGGATTTCTTCAGCTTTCCCTGCGTGACAGTACGCGCGCTTCCGCGCTCGAAACGTCGCCATCCGGCCTGTGCGACGCCGCCGTCTGAAATGCGGAAAGCAAATCCTCATCGGTGCGGAAAAGTAGATCGCGATCATTCACCTGGTCCGACAGTCCGCCCACAGCCGACACGATTGCCGGCCGTTCAAGAAGTCTGGCGCGAGCCAGCACGCTCGAGGACGATATTTCGGAATAGGGAAGAACTACCCAATCAGCGGCCGCAATCCATGTATCGAAGTCTTCGTTGCTGACGAAAGATTCGTTCAGATGCAGGTTGGGATCTCCGGCGCAAAGCTTTTGCAGCTCCGCAAGATACTTCTGGTTTTCACTATCGGGTACTCGCATTGAGCCCACGACGTAAAGCTCAGCATCGTGCAAACCAGAGCGAGTGAATGCCTGCATCGCTCGATGAAATCCCTTATGCCGCTGAATGAACCCAATACACAGAAAAACAAGCTTGTCCTGCGGTACTCCAAGCTGGCGGCGAGCGGTTGCGCGCGTATGAGTACAGAACTTCTGGAAAGCATCGTGGTGACTACGAATCTCGACGTGCGACATTGGCAGTCGCATCTTGTAATGCTGTTGGAACCGCTCCAACTCCGTTATGGTATGAAAAACGATCTTAGGCGCCAGCTTCCACTGCCATTTATAAAGCCAGCCCTGCTTGCCCGGGATGTAAGGGATTTCGTGGGCGACGATTTCAATCTTGCGCGTCCGCAGGAACAGCAGCATGAAGCTGAGCGTGGTCTTCAGCGTCTCCCAGCGCCGCTCGCGCTCGAAGGGGTGAGCATAGAAAAATGTCCACTGGTACTGGATGCTGACTTTGTCGTAGTAGGGGAGTAGTTGAAGCAACTTCAGGATCTTGGCGCCACCGCGGAGGTCCCACGCGAAGTCCACATTCCCCTGACCGTCGGGAGAGACTACATCCACAACGTGCCCTTGCGCGCGAAGCTGGGCCACGGCCTGCTCGGCATAGGCCGCAATGCCGCAATGCGTGGGCGCGTAGGTGGAAACCATCAGATAGCGCAAGACAACTCCAGCATACTACTGCTTCTCAAACGCCAAACATCCGCCAAACGAGCCGGCTGGGTCTTCCGACAGTCGAATGAGACCGAGCGTCAGAAGAATGCTCACGTCCGGATATTCATCGTGCCATCCGTTCTTGTACCAGACATCGCTCCAGCTAGCTTCCTGCAAAGTCTCCGCGAACGCCTCTTCAAACTGGCGAAGAAATTCGGGAGGCGGTGAGACCAAGTACAACTGTTCGATGATCTTCAACTCCGGACGAAACAAGCGAGTCTGCAGGGCCGCAGGATCGTAGCGGCGTTCGAAGCCGGCATAGTAAAACGTGCTCTGATTTTCGATGTAGTTGGCAGCGGTTGGAACCGTCACCACCAATTGTCCTCCCGGACGCAAGACGCGCGCAAATTCGGCCATGGCACGGACATCTCCATCGCCCGGAATATGCTCAATCGTCGAGACGGCAGTGACGAAATCGACAGAGCCATCGGCAAAGCTCAGCCGGGTGGCATCTTCCCGCTGCGCGACGAAGCTATCGCGCTTGCCCAGCCCCAGCGTCTCCATGTAGCTCTTCTGCCGGTCGAGATACTTGCGGTCCGTCTCGGTTGCGTACGTCTTGGCACGGCGGCGCTGATAGAGGAAGGTGGGGACAGGTGACGATCCACTGCCAATGTCCACATAGACGCTATTCGCGCTCAAGCATAGGTCGCCATGCTTTGCGGTGAAGGCGTCTTCAATATTGCGAAACACGTCAGTACGCTGTTTCAGCAGCTTGCAATGGCGATACAGCATCCACCAGTACTGAAGCAGACCTTCACGAAGCATAGGTTGGCGCTCCTTGGAGGACATTACGGACGGCCTGCGCGGCATCAGCCGCAATGAGCGACCACGCGTAGCGCTCGACCGCCAGTTTTCGTGCATTTGCCCCCAACTGTTCGCAGGCGGCGGGATCGTTGAGCAGTTCTTCTATGCGAGAGACAAATTGCTCGGCGGGGCAAACTATGCAGTCGTCGGACGTAAGCTCCAATCCACGAGCGCCTGCCGGAGTGGAAACTACAGAAAGCCCGGCGGCAAAGTAGTCGAGCATTTTGAGATTGGTGCCTGAGCCGGAGAACATGGGGTTCAGGGCGATGCCCGCGGCATGGTAAAAGGAGAGCCGCCGGTCAGCCGCGACCGTTCCCAGCCAGGTGACATTCTCCGGCGCACGCGGGCCCTGTGAGGCCTGGTACGAATCCTTGACGCCGCCGGCGATCACGACGGCGCAGTTGGGCAGCCTCGGCGCAATCTCCTTCACCAGGAACGCCGCAGCCTCGGTGTTGGGTCCGTAGCCGCTGCCAATGAAGATCAATACAGGATTGTCAGGCGGCAACCCCAACTCTTGTCGCGCCCAGGCTCGCTCTTCACGGCTGGCGGGCTGAATGTCCTCTACATCGACACCGTTGGGAACGAGAACGATCTTGTCACGCGCGATTCCGTAGAGAGCAACAAATTGTTCGGCATCGTCGTTCGAGCAGGCAAAGATGAGATCGGCGTCGCGGCACAAATTCCCTTCCAGCGTACGAACTTCCTCAACGAGCTTCCGGCCGGCGCTGGTGTCGCTCAGGATCTGCCGCTTCACGACATATTCGCAGTTGTGAGCATCGTAAATCAGCTTCTGATCGGGCCGGCGAGGCACATAGGGGTGAACCCAGGGATGGGAGATGACGAGGGCCTCGGCGTCGCTGCCGTGCTCCTGCGCCATGCGCCGAAAGCGCGGTGAATACTTCAGTAACCTGGGAATAGTGACATCGATGGTGGTCTTGCCGCCGGTGGCGCGCTGGTAGCGGCGATCGCGCGCGAAGTGCGGCTGCGTCAGCGGCGTGACACACTCACGGAAGTGCGGCGCCAGCATCTGATCGCGGTACGCCGGTCCCGGCCAGTCATATGCCCCGACATAGGTGATGTCGAAGTCGAGCATGGCCAGGTGGCGATAGAGTTCGTAAATGCGGACGCGGCCGCCGCCGACAGGCGGATCGAGCACTTGATTATCAGCCACCAGCAACGAAGTGAAGTTACGCTCGGGGTTGGGACTCGCCGCTGACACGAAGTGAGTCCGCGGAGGAAAGCCAGCGTCAATCAGCCGCTGCACCACGTTGTCCCAGGACTGCGATGGCGCGCTCTGATGCGCATATTCGCCCATCTCGCGCGCCAGTTCGCGATTGGCTGCCAGAATTCCCATTGCTCCGGCAATCTCGACAGGATCGGGATCGACAACAAATCCGGAACGGCCATTCTGTACCATGCGCGCGGGCTCGCCGGAGTCTTTGCACACGATGACCGGCTTGTGGCTCAGCATGGCCTCGACGGCGATGTAGCCAAAGTCCTCATCCTTGGGAACAAATACAACTGCAAGGGCGTCAGCGTAGAGCTCCAACATTTCCGCGTCGCTCACGAAGCCGAGGAAACGTATTCGAGGATCGTGGCCTGCCAGCTTGCGGAATTCCGGTTCGTCCTCTCCGGAGCCCGCAATCAATAGCGGAACATCGCCGGAAAAACTTTGCATGGTTCGGATAGGGAGGTCGACTCTCTTCCAACGATGCAAGCGGCCAGGCAGCAGGAAGTACTCCTGCGCGCCGCAGTAATGGCCCTGCGCCAATAACGGTGGATAAAGCACGTCGGAATCGAAGCCGTTGTAGAGCTTCAGCCTGCGACTGACTTCCTGACCGATGCTGAACAGCCTGCGCACGCGTTGAAAAGCGAGTGTGTCGAGTCTGTGGATTGCCTCACGATGCGCTCGCCGCTCCGCCAGGGCTTGTGCTGGAAGCTTGCCATATTCGTCATCAAAGCGGTCATAGAAGACCCTGATCTGGTGAAGCAGCCAGCAAATATGATTTGGATGCTGAGCGAGATACGTCGGAGCTTTAGTTGAAATTACGAGATCATAACCGCGAAGATCGAGCTCGAAGCAGTCGCGGTAGGATTGCAAAACAGTCTCCCAACTTCTCTCGACAATGGGAACCTGGATCCAGTCGGCGTCGGTGCGCTGCTTAAACGCCTGCACCATCCCGAAGAACAGTCGCTCAGCGCCGAAAAGACGCTCGGGATCATGAATGGCGGGAGTGACGATGGCGGTCTTCATTCGTGTCTTAGCGGCTCGACCATCCTATGCAGATTGTGAGGGCCGCCGCTGCTGAAAAGCGACTCGCGCTAACCACCAAGACAATAATACGGAGACTGCGAGCCAGCAACTGCCGACAAAATAGTCTCGCGCTGTTGGTTTTATGAGATTGGGAAAGATACTAAGCAAAAGGGACAAATGACCACCGAAATGGGCAGACTGATGCAGGTAATGTACCAGGCCGCTTTGATCATAATATGCAGGCCACCGGCTGTGAAGGTCAGACATGAAGATCAAGTCAATGACTAGCGTCCACAGGGCGAGCGGCGCGATAAACCATGCGGAGCGTCGTGTGAGTACCAACGCTGCCGCCGGAATAAGAAGGACAATGGCGGAAACCAGGTACCTTCCACCCGGGTTCCATCCTCCCCACCAATACTGGCTAAAGCTCAGGAATCCAACATATCCCACTAAGGGTAGGACAAGTGCGGCCGCGCCCCAGCGGTCCCGCCCCAAGAGCAAGAGTAGGCCGGCAAAGCCGGCTAGATAGAGCGGGGCAATCGGAGCCAGGCCGTCGTTCCTATCGAAGAACAAACCTAGCAGCCCCAGATACGGCCTGTGCCAAAATTGAGACTGGGATGCTTGTAAGATGCGGTATCCGGCATTGGGCAGGTAGGTATTGAAATGAGTGTGGTCAAACCATGCGAATAGTGCCAGACTGCCGACGACGGGCAAGCCCAAGAGCAGAAGCCGGGATACTAACCGTCGCCAGATGCCCCACTGCTGCCGGACGACGTAGGTGGCAATTATTAGAAACAACGGAAGCTCCAGCACCCAAAATCGAATGCATACCCAAGGTAGAATGCCAAACAATATTCCGGATCGCAGCAACTCCCAATCAGCGGGACGCTGCCTGTACCTCAGAAACGACAGCACAATCCATAGAATTGCCGCCCCGCCCAAAATTTCGGTAAAGATAGTCTGCGCGAATATATAGACAGGCGGAGTTAAAGTGAACACCATTGCGGCAATGATGGATGGTATTATGCCGGCCCCGAGCAGAAGCGCGATGTTAACGACCGCTACTGGTACAAGCGATGCGATAACGGCCATTGTTAGCTGGGCTCCCAGGCGTTTTGCGAGGACATACCCTGGAATCAGCAGAACGGGAAGGCCAATGTCATGCCAGAGTAGGCGCTGACCTTTGAAAGTGGTGACTATATGGGGCTCACGTCGGATGATCTCCATGTCGCTGGCCGATGCCCAGTAGTCGGGAATATGAGGGGGGAACTGTTCGATATAGTCGCGCCCACTATAGTTATTTGAAAGATTAAAATCATGATCGTGAATCAGGCTATAGGTGAGCAGAGTGTAGTGGGTCTCATCCGCCTGAGGAACTTCGCTCATGTTGTACCATCGCGCAAAAGTGGCGAGCACGATCAGCGTGGTGGCAAAGATATAAAGGCTTTGTCGTACCTCCGGCCTGGGGGTCGCATTGTGGCAAACATAAAAGGTCAAAACAGCGCACTTCAAAAGAAGAAAAACGCCAATCCCAAGATTGAAGGCATCGATTAGACGTGTGGAACCTCCGGAAAGGTGGGCCAAGATTGCGGGCACCAATGGCGCCAGCGAAATCAGCGCATCGGCCATTAGCACCTTTGGTAAGCCGCGCCACCACATTTGACGCCGGGCGTAGATGCCGATTAGCACGGCAGCGAATAGGTTCGTGCCGATACACCAGCGAACAACATGGAATTGTTCGCGGTTATAGGCGTGGAAAGGGCCGCTCACGCGTCGCAGAAATTCGACCGCAACCAGCAGAAGAAGAGCTAGGCAGACTTGCCACACCCAGTAGTAGAACAATTGGGTTAAGACCAATCGCCTAGTCTCAGGGTCGCGGTTCAGGCTAGCAAGGCTTGGCCGAGTCGCGGCATCGCTCGCGCGCCAGTATGTAGTAGCCTTCATTCCACTCCGGATTCAGATATTATAAGCCGACTTTTGGCGTCGCTATGATCGCTTCAAACTCTTGCGAGGTTCGTTGCAACGGAACATCGCCCTGATATTCAATCGCCTTTTTATAGCCACCCGCTCCCATGGTCTGTCGCGGCTCCGGATTGCTAAGTATTTCTTCGATGGCGGACGCAAGCTGATCCGCATTGCCGAATGGCACGACGACTCCGCCACCGCTGCTGGTGACAAGTTCACGCGACACAGCGATATCGGCCGCGATGACCGGCTTGCAGTTGGCCCACGCTTCGATCAAGACCAGGCCGAGAGATTCCACACGCGACGGCTGGGCGACGACGGTCGCCGAGGCAAGGAAGTCGCGCTTCTCGCTATCGGCGAACGGCGGAAGATTGAGGAGCCTGGGACAATCCTTTCCGGCCGTCGCTATGTAGTTGTCGAAAGTGGAAAGGCTGGGACCAGCCATCACCAGCCAGGCATTCGATTTTCGCGCCCAAAGGATTTTCATAGCTTCGACCAGCGTCTCCGATCCCTTTTCGAAGGCTTTCATTCCAAGATGCAGGACGACCGGCCCATTGATCTTGTACTTCTGCCGTAGAAACTCTGGATTGCCGCCAACCGTAGATTGCCAGTCGATACCGAAAGGAGTGATCGCCAATCTGTCGGGCAACACGCCTAACTCCTGCAAACGATTCCGCTCAGTCTGAGTCATGCAAAAGACCTTCGTACAATGTTGCAACAACGCGATCTGATGCGGCTGGAGATAGTGTTGCACCACCGCATTGTTGCCGGGCTCGCCCAGATGAGAACACGGCGTCGCCACTACCGGCACTCCGCGGAGCTCACCGGCATGAAGTCCGGCATACATCAGACCGTTATACGGGAGCGGGCCGATGTGAACGAGGTCGACATCGCTTGCGCGTAGCGCCTCCGTCAATCCCGGAACAGGGAATGAAGGCCGCCAGTATTGCGCCTTCCAGCGCCAATAGGGCGCGAGTCCCAGCAGGCGCGTGGAGCGCCGTCGCAGCACGTTGTAGTCGATAGGGAAGCGGCGCACCACTACGCCATCAACGGAAATCTGCTCTTCGGGAAAGCTCTTGAAACCGGGCAGCCAGAAGGCTTCCAGATCGTCGGCCACGGTGGTAAACACGGTGACGCGATGACCGTGAGCCACCAGGTACTTCGCAAGCGCCAGCAGCGAATTCTCATATCCGCCGCGATAAGGAAAAAAGCGAGGAAGCACCAGGGCTACATGCATGTTTGGGTCTAGGAAACCCGGGGCTAAAAAGCCCCAGTCTTATGTGAGGTGGTTACGGACGGCCTGAAGGCCGTCCCCTTCAAGGCCAATTGCCATTCCCTTCAAGGCCACTGCTGTCCCGTTCGAGAACCAGACTAATCACAAGAATCGAACCAATCGCGAGCGCCGCTAGTGGGCGGCGACAACCTCCGGAGTCAGCAGCGTCTTGTACATCGCGATGGCCTCGTCCGCGCTCCCGTCCACGATAATGCATCCGTGGTCGATGAGGATCGCCCGTTCGCAGTGCTCGCGGACACTGGCCATGTCGTGGGTGACCAGGAGAATGGTCTTTCCCGATTCCCGGAAGCGGCGAATTCGCTCGAAACACTTTTGCTGAAAGCCCATGTCTCCGACGGCCAGGATTTCGTCGAGCACCAGGATCTGCGGATCGACTTCGATGGCCACGGCAAAAGCCAGGCGCATGTACATGCCGGAGGAATATTGCTTGACGGGGGCGTCGATGAATTCGCCGACATCGGCAAAGTCGATGATGGCCTGCTGGCGCTCCATCATGTCGCGTTTGGAATAGCCCATCAGCAGACCATTGAGCAGGATGTTCTCGCGTCCCGTAAGTTCGTGATGGAATCCCGCGCCCAGTTCGATCAAAGGGGCCAGCGTGCCGTTGACGGTGACCGTGCCCTTGGTGGGCCGGTATACGCCGGCGATGATCTTCAGCAGCGTGCTCTTGCCCGATCCATTGCGTCCAATGATGCCGACTGCCTGCCCATGGGGAATGTCAAACGACACATTCTTTACCGCCTCGAAATCGTGATAGCTGGAGCGGTGCCGAAAGATCTTGGAGAATAGCTCGCGCACCGTATCCGGACGCTCATGGATGACACGAAAGCGTTGGGTAACGTTCTCCAGTCGAATTACGGGATCGGTTGAAGGCATCGCAGCTCAGACGTAAAAGACAAAGTTGTTCTGATATTTTCGGAATATAGAAAAGCCGATGAACAGGCTAATAAACGCGCAAACGAAAGAGGCCACGATAGACGGCGCTTTGGGCAGTTGACCGTAGTACACGGACAAGCGGAATCCGTTGATGACATAAATGATGGGATTCAGCTTCAGTAGCCACTGATAGCGCGCAGGTATGGCGTCGAGCGGATAGATGATGGGCGTCAGGTAGAACCAGGCCGACAGCACCACCTGCAAGATGTGCGACACGTCACGATAATACACATTGGCGGCGGCGAAAAAGAACGTCATTCCCAGGGTAAAGATGGCCAACGCAAGCAAGGGAACCGGCAGGTAAAACCAAGTCCAGTAAAAGGGATGGCGCAGAAGCGGGACCAGTAAGGCCAGGGGGATCAGCGAAAGTAGCAGGTTGATGATGTTGGAAACCACGGCGGCCATGGGAAACACCATCTTGGGGATGGCAACCTTCTTGATCAGATCGCCATTGGTAACAATTGACTCAACTGCATAGGAAAGTGATTGCGAGAAAAAGGTCCAGGGCAGCAGCACGCTAAGCAGGAAAATGGCGTAGTGCGGAATGTTGAACCGCATGATGGTGGAAAATACGAGGGTCAACACCAACATCATGAAAGCCGGATTCAGCAGCGCCCACATGAAACCGAGCACCGATCGCTTGTAACGAATCTTGAGCTCTTTAATGGCCAGTGCCCAGATCAGCTCCCGGTAGCGATAACTATCGCGAATTAATTGCGTCATAGGCGGCTTGCAACCAGATTTGCAGCCAGCTCCCACTCTTCGAAAACTGCGAATGAGTGGGGCACCCGCAAATCTGGCGAATAGTAAATGTTAAATGATTTTCGCAGCAGGCGCTGAGACACCAGGGAAATCCCCATCAAGTTAAGGCGAGGCCCCTCAGTGGCTAAAGCCGTGTTGACATTACGACATTTCACGGACGGCCTGAAAGGCCGTCCCCTTCGAGGAGTAGTCAGAGTTTTCCTACCAGGCTGGCTATCGTCCGGGACCGAGGTTGAGATCGGTCATGCCGCGCAACAGGTCTCGTTGCTCCTGGGTGTAGTTGTTGCGGAACTCATCGGAGTTCAACAACTCATTGCGCGCGGACGGAGGCATGCCGCGCAGTCTGCGATAGGCTTGCGAGACTTTGCCCTTTTGGTCCTCGGGCAGATTGCGATATTGGCCAAACAGATTGCGAGCCTGCTGCTGCTGCTGCGGCGTCATGTGCTCGAAGGTTTCCATCCGGTTCAGGATCTTGGCCTTCTGCTCGGGAGGCTGGCTATTGAAGCTGCGCAGGCGGTTGACCAACTGGTTCTGCCTCTCGGGAGGCAGGCGCTGGAAGTTGGGATCGCGCCGCAACTGCTGTTCCTGTTGGCTGGGCGGCGCTGCCATGTACTTGCGCAACCAGTCGCCATTATGCGGTCCCGGACCTTGCGGATGGAAGGTGTATCCTCCGTTCGAACTGGGCCGGTTGGGCGGAGCACTCTGAGGGTGTGAACTGGGCGGAGGCGCGCTTTGCCGCGGCGGAGGCGATGGGGCTGCATAATGCTGCCACGGCGACCGGGCGAACCCCGGCATCGCGCTGACGATCAGCATCGCGATCAGCGGCATGGAGGTGGCCAGGCGCACAGTTTTTCTTTCTTACTTACTCCGTTGTTGACGATTGCCCATCAAGAGCATCGAAATCGGAAAACAGATCGGCATTCTTGTCGAGATACTGGAGATCGCCCACTGCGCTTTCCGGGGCGTTCACGCGAATCATGTTGTTATTGTTGGCGAGGGTGTTGCTGTCACCGCGAAAGTGACCAATCTCCAGCAAGCCGGCTCCCAGAGCGATCAGCAGCGCAGCCGCAGCCGCCACTATGGGACGACGGAACCAAGCCAGCCAGCTCCGCGCCGGCGCCGCCACTTCGTCGCGCATACGTGCCCGCAATCGCGTGCTGAAGTACGGCGAAGGCTCGGGAGCCGGCCACTCCTCCAGCAGCGTCATGGTCTGCTGCAACGCAACCAGTTCCTCCGCACAAGCCGCGCAGGTATGCAGATGTTCCCGCATCTCGGCCGAAACCGTTTCCGGCCCGCCCAGTACCGCTTCCATGAATTCCTGACGAAGTTTGTCGCACTTCATAACTGCACCCATTTCCTGCGCTTAATTCATCGTATTGAGGACCCTGCCGTCCCTATGGGACTCGGCGAATCCTTCCACTCTACCCAGCACTCCGCTCCGCTGCCTGCTGGGCTAGACTATTCCGCGCCTACGGCGCTGGTTTCTCGCGCCTCGTACACCATTGCCGAAAACCCGGGAAAGCAGATCCCTCGCGGGCCAAAGCCCGCTCGTGATAACAAACAAAATAACAACTTACATCGGCACGGCTGAAGCCGTGCCCTTTCAAAACGTCCGCGTTCTCAGCCAACTGTAAAGCCATGACCTTCATCTAAATCACCGAAGGCTTGCCTTTTCAACTAGCACCTATATGAAACCCTTCAGGGTTTCACGCAGCGTTTCATAGGCGCGGAAGAGCAGCGACTTGGTCGCCGATTCGCTCAGCTTCAGCACCGCCGCAATCTGCTTGTAGTCCAAGTTCTGATACTTGTGCATCAGCACAGCCATACGCTGGCGCTCGGGCAACGCCTGCACCTGGCGCCGAATTGCAGCCAGTCGCTCACGGCGCAGAATGATTTGTTCGGCATTCAAGCCGCTATCGGCAACATCCACCGTCATCCCGGTATCGGCATCGGGCTCGTCGATGTTGACCGTGTTCTCCGGGCGCTCGTGCTTGGTGTCGCGGGCGTGATTCACGGCCAGGTTCGTCGCAATGCGATATAACCAGGTCGTGAACTTGGCGCTGGCGGCATAGCCTTGCCGCGAACGATAGACCCGCAGAAACACTTCCTGAGCGAGTTCCTCCGCCACCGCCTGATTGTGGGTCATGCGATACATGAAGCTGATCATCGGCCGGCGGTATTTCTCGACCAGATAATCGAAGGCGGAATCGTCGCCAGCGGTCACGCGCAGCATGACCTCGGCATCGCTCAGCATCTCTAAAACGACAGGTTCAGCCAATTCGCCCCGCATGGCCGCCGATGGCGCAGTTCCCCGAGGGACGCCTCCAGCTAGCATGGCTCGATCTAGTGCGATGCTGCCCACATTCCTTGTAACCCTTGGCACGCCAGAAAGTTGCCCCCATTACGCCTGGAGTTCCTGGGCACTTTTCCGCGCTTCCGGGCGGGCAGGTGACAGCTAAAGCATCGCAACGCTAAAACCAGTATTATGCACGAGAGGCCGCACGGCGGATACTTATGACTTTGACGCGAAACGTTTTGCTTTGTTGCCTTGCGCTGCTGCCGGTGACACTGAGCGCCGGCGTGCCCGCTGCGCAACAACAATCCTCTACCCAGGAAAGCTCTCCCGCCCCGGACGCTCAGGGCCCCATCAACGCTGAAGGCCTCACTTTGGGCGAGCAGGTCTCCAAGGACGTTCTGGAGCCTCTGCGCATCGGCATAGTGTCGCAGAACATACAGAAAGTGCTGTCGGTCTTCGATCAGAAAGAGTTGAACAGCTACGCCGAATTGCAGGGACAGCTTAACGCTTTCTACCTGCTGTATAACGAGGTGCGCTTCCGCTATCAACTTCTCCAGGTGGAGGCGGACAAAGACCACGGCTCAGCCACGGCGGAGGTCGAGATGGATGCGCTGCCCTATCAGGAGATGCAAGTGCCGGTGCGGCGCAGCGTGCAGATGCGCTTGCAGTTGAAGCTGGAGCCCAAGGGCTGGAAGGTGACGGGATTCAGCCCGGCTGATTTCTTCGGCCCGGAGTACGGCTCGAAGTGAATTAGCAATTAGCAACTAGTGTACTGCGTCATAAATAGCAACATGTATATTCCGGCCGGGTTCTTTACAATGGAGGACACGGCAGATGCGCGTTGCAGCCCAAGTCATTCTTACCGACAACCAGAGGGCGCAGTTGCAGGCGACCCATTGGCGCACGCGTTCCAGGGCTGCCGCGGAGAGCGATTACAAGGCTACGGCGACGCCATTCGAGTTGAAGAATTGCCTTGGCCACTTGCGGAGCTTTTTGGAACACGTCCATCTTGAAGCGGGGAGGAGTATTGCGAAAGCCGCCGCTCTAAATTCCCCTACAGATTGGGATACGGCCACTGCATTCTTGCGTAAGCAGGATTTCATGACAACGCAGCAGGAGAAGTTTGCGAGGGGCCTCCACGGTCTTCTCAGCGATGAAGGTGTCCAGGCTGTTACAACGGACCGCGAATTTGCGCGCCTTCTTCGCAACATGGTCATTGAATACGGAGTGATGTTCCTGACGGTGCTGGACAAAAAGGGTGTCAAAATTACCGCGTGAGCCGGCTTCAGCCGGCGGCACTCGACCTTTTCAGCAGCCTTCCGAATCGAGGCCTCTGCCCGCAAGCAACGCGTGCACCAGGTAGCATGATAGTGGCTCTTTCCAGCCTCGCCGCGCATCTAGATATCACCAAGGAGCGAAATCATGATACGTCGTCCAACACTAATGTCCGTGCTTGTAATCCTGGCAGTTCTCAGCTTGGGGCTGTCTCTGCGTGCGCAGTCGGGCGCAACGCAAAGCGGCCAGTCCGATACTAACCCCCCTGCCATTGCCAACCCTCCCAGGATCATGAGCCCGCCCATCCAGATCGTGGTGACCGGCTGCCTGAAGCGGAGCAACGAGGGCGGCTACCGGCTTACCGATCAGAATGGCACGAGTTGGCGGCTGACCTCCGATACCGTGAACCTGGCCGAGCACCTGAATCACTCGGTTACCGTCACCGGCAAGCCAGCGACGACACCGCAGCAGCAGGAAGCAAACAGCCAGCAGGGCGGAACGACCGAGTCCGGCAGCAAACCGTCGCCCGGCCTGCGCGTGCTCAATTTGAAAATGCTGAGCAACAGTTGCACACGGTAAGCCTGCATCGCGCGCCAAGGCAATGAGATTGTTCTCCCATGCGGACTGCTCGATGTCCTCACTCCGCCTGGGCGCGGGCACGATCGCAGATCCGCACTTGCGCCGACGCACTTGATGCTGGCATCATGAGCTAACTCCCCGCGTAGCCAACCCAGGGATAACGCCCAGATGTCAGCTCTAAGTGCAGCCACGCGTCGTGTGTCACGTGAGCTTCGCACCTGTGCGCTGATCCTGCTGGTCGCATGTACCGTGACCGGGCTGCGCGCACAGTGTCCCTCGCTGCCCTACGCCAATTCAAACGATCCCAATCTTATCTTCAAGCGGCCGGCTCCGGTTAAGAAGCCTGCGAACCGGGAGCCATTGCTGCCGGAGGCCGGATTCCTGTCGAACACCCATTACACCAGCCAGTTCTTTGGCTTTGGCTTCGATCTTCCGCTTACCGTGCAAGGTCACGAAATCATGTTGCCGGTGATGCCCGAGAAACAGCATGCTCTGCTGATGCTTCAGTACGAAAAGGGAGACCACAACGGCTACATCCAGGTGACGGCGACCGACCCGCGTCCCGGCTATGAGGTCAGCACTCCCGAGAAGGAGCAAGCGGAGTTGGAGCGGTGGGCACAAAACGGACGCGCCTTCGGAGGGCCATTGCAATTTCCTGTGCCTGGCTTCATGTTGCGCTCCGGGCATTTCTATTCCTCCACGCGGCGCGTCGGGCGGAATTATGCCGCGCAGTACTGGGTGGGCATCAACAACTACATGGTCAAGGTAGTGGTTCGCACCAACGATCGGGACTTCCTGCGCAAGGCCAGGGACCTGATGGCGGACGCGCGCTTCTACTGTCCCCAGGACGATGGCACGCTGATCAACGAAGAGGGTAAGCCGGTGAAAGTCGAAGGTGCCCCGTACACCGGGCCCACCGTGCCGACCTTTCGGGTGAATGCCGCTCTTCGCGACGAGCCCGGCAAGAGCATTCCTCCCGGAGAAATGGCTGACGGAGTCTATCGCAATCCTGAGGCGGGTTTGCAGTACCGTCTCCCGCAGGGTTGGGACGTGGTTGCCGCCGACAAAAGCGATCCTCCTCCTCCGCAAGACGAATCGACCTTGCGCGAGTACAAGTTTTTTCACGCCTGCTCGCAAACCCTGCTCCAGATTGCTCCACGTCTTCCGGTTGGCGTGAGGGAGCAGCAGCCTGGGCCGACGATCACCTTGCGCGCTCTCGATCCCAATTGCCTGTCCATGCGCACCGCCGCCTCCCTCACCGACAAGCGAACTGCCGATGAGGTTGCTGCCACCCTGGAGCAGACAGGCGAGTTCGGGGCGATCGATTCCGATGCGCTGTTGTCGATACATAGCCACTTGTTCATGATCTTCCATGGCACCGTGGCAACTACGCAGAGAGGGGAGGATCTGGGGCAGCGCATGTCGCAGGAAATCTTCGCCACGCGTTATAACAAGCTGTTGCTGATGTGGACGGTGATGGCGCCTGATGCAGCCGCGCTGGCCCAGGTACCCGCCAGCGATATCCTCTTCGACGGTTCGCCGCCCATCGAGTTGCGCGCGTCGCTGCTAGCAAGGAAATAGATGGACACTGATCCGGCGGATTACTGCCCCTCCTGACATAGTTTCTTGGCAATCGCTGCTGCCCCGAGCGTGCTCCGCCAAATCCACCAGAGGCATTACGGCGTAATCTCGAAGATCACGCCGCCCGAATGCGAACCTCCGCCCGAGGTCACTCCATAAAGATTGCCGCTGGCATCCATCACCAGGTTGCCAACCGGACCTGCGCCGTCGGAGCCGCCGGTAAAGTCATAGAGATCGGTGTAGACATAGCTGCCGTGTACATAGGCCATCTTGTACACATTACCTTGTTGGTAAGCCCCGCCATTGAATGAGACACCGAAGAGGTCAGTGGCCGAATCCTCAATGAGCGGGCCCTCGGGTGCAGTAACACCCCCTCGTGATGTGCCGAAATTGTAGACTTGGGAAAAACCATAGAACCAGTCGAAGATCGTGCCAGCGGTTGATCCGCCTGGCCCGCATCCTTGGGCCACACCATAGAAATTGAAATCGCTCGGGTCTAGCAGCAGACTGGTATCGATATCACATCCTATGTTGGGATAGAACCCCTGCACGTCATAATAGTCAAAGCCATTTCCGGAGGGCTGCAAGGTGAAAAAAGTCTCGTTGCCAACGGAAGTTACACCGTAGAGATCGTTGTACTGGTCGCGGATTATTCCGCCAAGCGGCTGGGATCCGTCATCGCGAGCATTGAAGCTGTGCAGAACGCTTTCTGTCCAGGCCCCTCCTGTAGGCGAAAGTTCATAAACTGTGCCGCAGCCGGAGCTCCCACAATCCTGAAGTTGGCCACCATACTGCGTGGTCCCGTAAAAGTTGCCGTTAGCGTCGTAAACGAGGCTGCCATATTGCGGTCTGGCGCCATCGGGGACGCCCTGGAAACGATAGACCACGGATTCAGTCCACGGTGCCGACGCCGAGCCGGAGGCGTGAACTGGTGGTCTCAAGCTGTAAACCGTGCCGCATCCGCCGGCAACGCCGCAGGATTGATCCCCTCCAATCTCTGTGGTGCCATAAAGAACACCGCTGGGCCCGATCGTGACGCCGGAAACGGGATCTGCCCCGTCAGTGCCTCCCTGGAATTCGTACAGCAGATACAGCACCCAACCCGAGCCCACGTGCCTTAGCTCGTACACAGTCCCTTTCTCGTAAGTACCGCCTTTCAAGGTGGTCCGTAGAAATTTCCGCCTGGGGTCATGGTAAGGCCGTTGTAGGGCGAAAAGGCAGCGCCGTTTGATCCGTTGCCGCTGAAGTTGAAGAGCACATTGAAGGTCTGGGCCTGCGCTGCTGACGTCAAGGCGAGGCTCAATGTTAGACCGATGCCCAAGGCGAGCGTCGTAGGCGAAGGTAAGCGCGCGATTCCGGAACGCATGTTCCGACATTGTTCTGAGTTTGTCATTGCGGTACTCCTCCAGCACCAAGTTCTGCGTGACCCATCGCGCCAAATTTAGGTTCGGTTTATCGCGCCGTCAACTTAATTCCACATTACGGTCTAAGCTTATGCAGCGATGCGAGATGGACGATAACGGAAGAACCAGGGCCGGCCGTCTAGGAATCGAGGCTGGCATGGACTGTTGTTTGCAACAGTCTGTCGTTACGAGGTTTTCGCAGCAATGGAAAAACGCCGTGCCGGACACTGGTCAGCTACCGGGGGTCGGAATTGCTACCAGCGAGCCGGCACGACATGAGGTATTACGCCAGAATCGTACTCGCAAGCCAGCCCCAGCACAGCAACAGGCATCACGCTTCAACGTGCGACACTGCACCACAGTGATGTGAGCCAGGTCGCATCGGCATGTGCGGTGCTCGCCTCTAGGCGGCCCACTGGAGCAATGAAAAAGCCGCGATGAAAAAGCCGCGGCACCAGCCCACGGCTGTCTCGCAAACGAGATCTTTGTTAGCGCCAGGATTCCCTAGCGGCGGCCCTTCTTGGCGGCCTTCTTCTTTGCGCCTGCCTTTTTCTTCGCAGCAGCCTTCTTGGCCGGCGCTTTCTTTGCCGCTTTCTTTGCCGCGCTCTTCTTGGCAGCTTTCTTGGCAGCTTTCTTTGCCGGAGCTTTCTTGGCGGCTGGTTTCGCCGGCTTCTTGGGGGCAGGCTTGCGTGAAGCCGGAGGCGCCGCCGGAGCTTCGCGAACCACCGGTTCTATCTCAATGTCTTCTTCCACAATGGTTACGGATTCGGGTTCTTCTTCTTCTTCCTCTTCCTCTTCGTATTCCTCGTCGTCGGCGGAATCGCCGTAGGCGCCGTCTCCGTAGTCATCCATTTCGTCGTCTCTGCGGCCATAGAGCGTTTCATCGAATGTCATATGCTTGTCCTCCTGATGGTGCCGGACTCCGCATGACTGAACGGAGGCAGCTCGCTAAGCAAAACTTGTTTTTATACCAACGACAAATATCACACAAGAGGCACGCGATCACAACCCGACATTCCGATGGCTTCGCAGCATCGCGGGCCCGGCAAATTAGTGCAACGCGCCTGTTGTAACAGAACATCCGCGCGAAGGGAAGGGGTAAGTCAGTGGTCAATGGCCAGCGGTCAGTGGTTAGTGGTCGGTGACCGCCATGGCCCGGGGTGTCAGCACGGTCCCGCAGAGAAGGAATATCAGCCTCGGAAAGCGACGCGTCGTGGGCAACGAGCGCCGACCGCCGAAACGGTGGCACTAGCCACTGGCCACTAGCCACTGACTACTGCTTCTTGATCAGCAGCACCTCGCCGGCACGCAGGTTGGCGGCCAGCTTCGGATTGTCGCGCTTCAGCGCCGCGACCGACGTGTGGTTCGACTCGGCGATGCTGCTGAGGGTCTCGCCTTTCTTGACCTTGTGATACTTTGCGGCGTCGGAAGTCGGGCTCCTATCGGACTTGCCGCTGCTGTGTCCGGTGATGGCCGAAGCGCTTCTAGTCTCTGCCTTAGCCTCTGATGGGGCGGCTTCGGCGCTCTCCGAACTGGTGGGCTTGTAGATGGTCAGCGTTCGTCCCGGCGTCAGCTCGCTCCCGCGCAAGTGGTTCCATTTCCGCACTTTGTCTACCGGCACCTCGAAATCGTCGGCCACCGAGGCTACGGTATCGCCCTTGCGCACTTTGTAATGAGTGGCCTTGTGGGAGTACGTGGCTGTCTGTGTGTCGTGCCTGCCCGGCGCGACTGGGATAATCAGCTTTGTCCCGGCCTTCACTTCGTCATCCGTCAGGTTGTTGGCTTCGGCAATCGACGACGGCGAGGTGTGATACTTGCGCGCGATGGAGGGCAACGTGTCCCCGTATTCCACCCGGTGATAGCGCCAGTAGGTGCGCATGTCCTGTGGGATGGTGGCCATCGCGGTCTCGTACTTTTCCTGCGATCCAGCCGGTAACTTCAGGATGAATTGCTGGTCTTTCGGGGTGGTCATTCGCAGCAGGCTGGGGTTCAGTTCTTGCAGGCGATCCACCGAGGTGTCAACGCACTCGGCCACCAGGCGCAAGTCCACGGGATAGTTGATCGTGACCTGGTCGGTCTGTTGGGTTGGCTCGGGCGCTACCCGCTGCAATCCATATTGCTCTGGGTTTTTCGCGATAATCGTCTCGGCCAGAATGATGGGAACGTAGTTCCGCGTCTCCTGCGGCAGCACGCCGCGCCGGTAGAGCTCCCAGAAATCGGCATAGCCGGTGCGCTCCACGGCATGCTGCACCGTGCTGGCGCCTGAGTTGTAGGCGGCCATCGCCAGGTACCAGTCGCCGAACTGGTTGTACAAGTCCTTCAGATGATGGGCGGCGGCGCGTGTCGCTTTCTCCGGATCCTGCCGCTCATCGACCCACCAGCTGCGCTCCAGTCCGTAAATTTCCGCCGCGCCGGCCATGAACTGCCACATGCCGCGAGCTCCGGCCCGCGACAACGCCAGCGGCTGGAAGCCCGACTCGGCCTGCGCCAGATAGATCAGGTCCTGGGGAACGCCTTCTTCCTTCAGAACACTCGCAATCATCTCGCGATAGCGTCCTGCGCGTGCCCAGGCGTGCTCCAGCGTGGCCTTTCCGCGCGGGCTGGAATAGTAGTTGATGAACATCGCCACCTGGTCATTCATCACCAGCGGCAGGTCGGACTTGGTGTTCTTGACCTCCGCTTCAGCCACGGCCCGGACGTTGGGATCGACCGGAAACGTGATGTCGTTGGCTTCGTCGATTGGAGCAGGCTCGGAGCGCGGTTCGCTGAAGCCGTCGCCCTGCTGTAGCGCTGCCATCTCCAACTCGTGGACGGCCTCCACGATCTTGTCGAACTCCCGCTCCAGTTGCTCACTGGTGCGCACATCCAGATTGCTGCCTAACAGGGTATTGAAGGCCTGGTCGAAATTTTCCTTCGCCGCTTCCAGGTGTCCCGCCTGATAGTTGGCCTGCCCGGCGGCATACTGCTTTTCTGCCTGCGCGATCAAGGCATCGACGGGATCAACCTGCGGCTTGGGATCTTCCTGGATCTTAGGCGGTGGCGCGGCCTTCTGGACAACTGGCGCGGTGACTTCAGGGGCGGTGGCGTGTGCGGGAAGAGCAGCGGAATTCTTGGGTTCGGTAGTCTCGCAACTTGTGAGGATGACAAGGAAGCTGAGGAACAGCAGTAGGGCGACCGGAGCCTTAAGGCGATGCAGTGTCATCGTGGCGACAATTCCGAAACAACCTTCTCCTGCGTTCCACCGGTTGTTCTGATGTTACTACGCCGCGAATTTCAGGGTCAATGAAACCAGGAAGGGACGGGGTAACTGGCCGCCTATGAATGATTTAATGCCGAATTGCCGCCGCAGCTGCACGCGAGCGTTCTCGGGGGAGAGCGACTTTCGGTTCTGCCAATTGGTCAACCTGGTAGTCGCCTAAGCTTCTTGTGCGGTCGTGCCCTCAGTTGGCGAACTCCGTTGCGGCCGCCGCTGAATGGCACCAGGGTCGGGATATCTCACTCCACGCAGCCAAACGGAGAAAATCACGCCCCAAATAGCCAGCAAGACCAGGGTGAAGATGCTTGCCTCGGGACCAAAACCACCGCCAGTCAGCAGCGGGTTACCGTGAAAGCTGGCGTTGAAGAGATGTCCGTTGGCCGGGTAACCGCTGTCTGGCACGCCGTAGAAGTAAACCTCGGCCCAGGCCCAGGCTGCATGGATTCCAAGCGGCATCCAGAGATCACCGGTCCTCCGCAATACCAGGCAGGTCACCAGACAATACACCGTCGCCGCCACCGGTCCCAGCCCATGACCGCCGAGATTGAAGTAATGCAATCCGCCCATGAGTAATGACGTGACGATCGCTGCCGGCCAGAAGCCGATCCCCGTCGTCAACGTGAACAACAGATATCCGCGATAGAGGAAGTCCTCGAGTAATGCGCCCAGGAATAGTAGAACAGCCCACGCGGCGGCGTATTTCCACACATCCCATCCGTGCAGTGCAATGGCGCCGAATGAGAAGACGCCCGCAAGTCGCATTGTCACAAAAAGCAAACTCATCGACACAAAGCTGAAACAAGCCCCCTGCCAGAACCGGCGTCCGAAGGCCCGCCGCCATGGCAAGCCGAAATCGGCGAAGGTGCGGCGTTCGATCCGTCCCATAATCCAGGTTGCGATTAGGAGGGGAAGAACAAGCAAGTCTATTGAAAGGACGTCGCCCAACGGGGTGGACGAATCACCATGCCAGCGGTGCATCAGAGAATCGATGCTAAGACTTAAGCCGTAGCCGAGAGGCAAGAAGATGGCGAGAAAGATCAGCAGCCGCCAGCCCGCGCGCAGGCCGTTTGGTCCCTTCAAAAGACTATAGCGCGCCATCACCGGCGCGGAAATGTAGTCAGAAGCACCGCTCATACGGAATCGCGTCGCCGAAGTGCCGCCCCGAATCTTATACCTTTGTCCGTCGTGGCTGCACCAGAACAGGCATCAGTTAATGAGGTGCGGCCGTATTCGCGCCGGCCTCAATCGGAACAATCTTCGTATCCGCGCGGAATTTCTTGTAGTCGCGGTCGCTGACGTCTACCTCCGCGTCGATATCCTTCAACAGTGCAATGCGTGCGTCTACTTTGACCGCAATGTGCTGCTGCAACCAGACTTCATCGTTCACCCGGGTTTGTTCGATGATGATGCGCGATCCCTTGTGCAGCCGTGCGATAAACAAGCCGAACGAAAATGTGTCGATGACTTGCACGTCCACCTTTTTCACCTGCGAATCGTCCTTGTCGATCCACACACGAAAGCGCACCTTGGGCAGGATTTTGGCCTCCTTACGGACCGGTTGATAGCCCGGCTTGGGGTCGCCGTCGATGACGTAGTTGTCGCGCCCGTCCAGCTTCTCGATGCCAACGAACTTGAAGTTAAAGGCATCGGCTACCTCGCGCTCAAATTGCCGCGCGTCCTCCCGGTCTTTCTCTTCTTTCTCCAGCCGCTTCTTGCGGTTCGACTCCGACTCGTTCTTGCGCTTGTCAATCAGCTTCTCGATTTTCTCGTCTTCCTTCTGCGCGTCCTTCGCGGAGAGCGGCTTGTCATCCTTGGCGATCTGCTTCTGCACCTGCTCGCCATAGATTTCCATAACATCGTAGGTCTTCGTCTCGGTTGACTTCACCTGCCCCTTGCCGTCGAGCCTGCGTTCTTCCTGGCGCTCGACGTAGGTGTAGTCGCGCAACTTCTTGTCGTTCTCCAGGTCCTTGTCGGCCGAGAGACGAATCAAGTCGCGGATTTGCTCCTGGGAAAGCGTCGTGGGAGCAGCGGAAGAATCCGTAGGTTCTGCGTTCGAAGTTGGCTCTGCCTTTGATTTCGTCGATGAATCACTCGGCTTCGTGCTGGACGGCGGTGCCGGATCGCTGGGTTTGGCGCTAACGTTGTCCTGGGCGATTCCCAACGTCACGGCGAGAAGCAGGAAGATTAGACTCCGGAATGCTGACATCGGAACACCCTTGCGCGATTACAACCCACGGGCGGGGTCAAAGTTCTGTCCACGGTATGAAGAGCGCAATGGAAAAGCTCGAAGGATACTGCCCGCTATTTTCCAAATATGAGACGGCCCAACTGATGGCCCAAGCGCCTGACTTCCGAGGTATCGCTGGCACTCCGGAACTGCTTGGCCAGCAAAGAGAAATTCTTTCGTCTGCGATTGTCGGACTCCGCCTTCGTGTCCCGGACGTATCTGTCTGATACTCGTTTTGTAATCTTCATGTTTTACTCTCTTACCGCAAATCCGCGATTGGTGTGTTCTGGGTGGAGCATGCCTTCACAGGCTGCGGAAAAACTCCGCTTTGAACGCTTTGCATCAGGGCACGACTGTTAGTCGTGCCGATAAGCTGTTTGTTTTGTCATCACGAGCCGGCTTCAGCCGGCGGCACAATGCCCTGTTCCGACTTTTTCCGCGGTCTGTTCTACGTGTACGCGCGCGCGGGTGCCCCATCCTCCTCGCCATCTTTTGGCGAGAGGGTGGGAGAGGGTGCCCCAGGTCTCGCGCCTTTCGAGACCTGGGAGGGCGAATCATTTGTCTATCACGCTTTCTCTAGCGCCTGCTCCAGATCGGCGATCAGATCGGCGCTGTCCTCGATCCCTACCGACAGCCGCACCGTTGCCGCCGACACTCCCAGCAGCTTGAGTTGTTTGGCGCCCAGACCGGTGTGCGATGTGAGCAGCGGATACGACACCGTGGACTCCACGCCGCCCAGGCTAGCTGCCAGGTACCACAGTTTCAGCTTGTCGATGAAGCGTTCCGCCGCGCGTCCTCCGCCGCGCAGATCGAACGAGACCATCATCCCGAAATCCTTCATCTGCCGGCGTGCGATCTCATGAGAACCGTTGTCTTCCAGCCCGGGATAGTACACGCACGCCACCTTGGGATGCTGCCGCAGTATCTCGGCAACCCGCGCCGCATTGCGGCAAGCCCGTTCCACGCGCACATCCAGTGTCTTCAGCCCGCGCAGCAACAGATACGCGCAGCCGGGATCGAGACAGCCGCCGGTCAGGATCATCACCGGCCGCGCCAGGTCCATCCACTGCTTCGAGCCAGCCAGCACACCCGCGGTCAGGTCGCTGTGCCCGCCCAGATACTTCGTCGCCGAATGGATGACGATATCCGCGCCCAGCTCCAGCGGCTTCTGAAGCACCGGAGTCGCGAAAGTATTGTCCACTACAACACAGGCCTTGCGTTTGCGTCCCAGCTCGCACAGGGCAGCCAGATCGACGCAGCGCAGCGTCGGGTTGGTGGGCGATTCCAGAAACAGCATCCGCGTCTTGCGGTTGAAGTAGCGCGCGGCGTTCTTGATGTCGTGATAGGGAACGAACCGCACCTTGATCCCACAACGTGGGAGTACCTGCTCGAACAGCTTTACCGTTCCGCCGTAGACGTCGAGCATGGAGACGATCTCGTCGCCCGCCTGACACGCTGCCAGCAC
>Ga0302326_10004575_pt1 | contig 31992 bp, 42 predicted proteins | sample Palsa_T0_3_FD_202264 | JGI IMG/M metagenome (GOLD analysis project Ga0302326, IMG submission 202264) | Peat permafrost microbial communities from Stordalen Mire near Abisko, Sweden - Palsa_T0_3 | ecosystem: Environmental > Terrestrial > Soil > Palsa > Peat permafrost | place: Sweden: Abisko...
CTGCATGGCCCGTCTCCGCTTCGCCAGCACCATCAGCTTAAAACTCTTGCCGCCTCGAATGAAATCATTTATCATCGAACGGTCACCTGTCTCTTAACTGTTTGTCTCAGCGCAGGGGACAAGTTCAAGAGAGCGTTTGGTCGCCGGTCAGAAAGACTTCGATGCCGTTTTCTTCGGCAATCCGCAAAAGTTCGCCGTTCTTAAGTCCGGCCCAACCTGCAAAACTCACAGTAAGAACTTCGTGTGCACCAAGGTTTTTCCGCAACCGATGCGCAAGGTTCTCGTCAAGCAACACCTTCACGGGTTGGGTCGTTCGCGATGGGCGTGGGCAAACTCGATCAGACGCTTGATCTGGGCGAGGGAAAGCGAAGGCCAGTTCTCGCGTATATCCTCAATGCTCTCGCCCATATCATAGCTGTTCACAATGCCGTCAGGCAAAATGCGTGTACCGCGCACGATCGGCCGTCCCGAAACCTTGCCGGGTACTTGTTCGATCAGTTCGCATTGCGTCCAGTCGATCTCCGAAGCTGTATTTATGCGTGCCATGATCGGTGCTCCTTATTTCAGGTTATCCCAACGGGCCATCATACGGCGCTTCGGCGCTCCTTGTCGTTCCTCGGGTCTGCAGCGTCACTGTGCTGCACCCTGCCGCCTGCAGCAGATCGGTGCGGGCGGGCGGGCATCCTGAAACTTACGCATTGTGAAACGTGGGGCGCCCCGCGGGCCTCGCTCCGCGCCGTCGTACCGACCGGCTCGCCACTTCGCAAAGGCCGCCTTAGGGACTGGATTAGACTAAACTAATGACGATATGGGTCCGCCGCACGGTGAGCGAGGAGATCATCATGACCGACTACACGATTTACGCGTTGAAAGGTGATGTTGATGCGGGCATGCGTGCCGCCGTTTATTCATCTTTGACTCAGGGAGAGGGGCGATTCGGTTGGAGTTACATTAAGGACGCGAACCTGCATGATTTAGGGGCAAGATCGAAAACAACGGCGTCGATAGCCTCTCGGATGAGGAGAAGGACTGCTATCAGAGCTTTCTACTTGAATTCAAAGAGAATGATTACGTTGTTTATGTCAACGTTCCGGAGTGGGGTAGATGCACGGTTGCGCGCGTGACCGGACCGTACACGTGGCGATTTGAAGAGCCGGACTTCAACCACCGCTTCCCTGTGGATAGGGAGTCAGTTAGTGATTTCGACCGCAACGACGCCGTGGTCCATCCTGCCCTCTCCGCTCGCCTGAAGCTGCAGGGGCGCTACTGGCGCATTTACGCGAAAACGGAATTTGAAGCCCTGGTCGAAGCCCTGAAGGGAAGCTCGCTCGGGAGACCTCGTACCGCGACAACGAATCGAGCCTTTCTCGCGAGCGAGATTCGTCCATTTCTAATGCGCATTACGGAGCAAATTCATAACACCCATCCAAACTATGACCTCGAGCAGTTGTCGCCAGCGCTCTGAAGAACGTACCAGGTGTGAGGGAGGTCAAATGCCAGGGCGGCGCAGGCGACCACGGTTCGGATGTGCTTGCGATCATCGAATCCGGTCTTCCGGTGTCGGGCCTACGGCAGCAAAAGACATGCGTCGTTCAAGTAAAATCCTTTGAAGGCGAGCAATGGGACACCAAGGCGGTCGACGATATTCGCAGAGCTTTCGATTATTATCCTGAGGCCGAAATGGGTCTAATTGTCTCAACAGCAGGCGCGAGTACTGAGGCGTTCGAGAATGCCTTGGAGCAGTTGCGAAAGGATACAAAGAAGCCAGTATCCCTCCTGATTGGCGCTGATCTCGCGGCCTTTCTACTCCGCTTCGGAGGCCAACTGCTCTGACGAAAAGCGTCGTCGCCTGCGCTCAACGCGCCTCAGCGCCTCGTTGCACAAAGAACCTTTATGCAACGTGGGTGTGCCCACTTCATTGAATAGCCGGAGATGTCGCGGGTAAAAACCGCTTAATGCGTGGTCTTTGACGGCCGTCTGGATTGTCATCCCGTCGCGCTATTGCGAGGCGGCCGGCACGCCAAGCGCGACATGATCCAGTGACCAGACCAGTTTTCCATGGACGATGGTGGCCACGGGACCGCCACGGAAGCTGTGGCCATCAAATGGAGAATTGCGGCTTTTCGAGCAAGAGCGATTGACGTCGAAGGTCCACGAGCGCCCGGTGTCGAAAATCGTGATATCGGCCGGCGCCCCGATCAAAAGGCGGCCGCGATGCAGATGGAGCACGCTGTCCGGGCCGGTGGTGAACAGCTCGATCATGCGCATCAGGGTGATTTTTCCCGGATGCACCAGACGCTCGAGCGTAATGCCGATGGCAGTTTCGAGACCCAGGATGCCGAAGGGGCACTGTTCGAACTCCTGCATTTTTTCGCTGCCCGCGTGCGGAGCGTGATCGGTGGCGATGGCGTCGACGGCGCCGCTTACCAGTCCTGCGGTGATGGCGGCGACGTCGCAGGTTGAGCGCAGCGGAGGCTTCATTTTGAAATTGCTGTCGTAGGGCGGCATTTCGCCATCGGTGAGGGCGAAATGATGCGGCGTGGCTTCGCTGGTGACCGCCAGACCGCGTGCTTTGGCGAATGCCACCATTTCCACGGAGTGGCGCGAGGAAATGTGGGCCACGTGAAATCGCGCACCGGTTAGCTCGGCGAGCAGGATGTCGCGCGCCACCATCACATCTTCGGAAGCGGCCGGGATGCCGCGCAATCCGAGGCGCACGCTGGGGACGCCTTCATTCATGTCGCCGCCGGCGCTGAGGTGCAAGTCCTCGCAGTGATCGATCACGGGAAGGCCGAAGGATTGCGCGGTTTCCATGGCGCGGCGCATGACGCGGGCGTTCATCACGGGCCGGCCGTCGTCGGAGATGGCGATTATGCCCGCTTCCTTCATTAATCCAATGGCTGCGAGTTGTTCGCCCGCGCTTCCTTTTGTGATAGCGCCAATGGGAAACACATTGACCACGGCGTGGCGTCCGGCGCGCTCGATGATGTAGCTGGTGACGGTTGCATTGTCGTTTACAGGCGACGTGTTGGGCATGCAGCAGATGGAAGTGAATCCACCGGCGGCCGCGGCGCGCGATCCGCTTTCGATGGTTTCGGCGTGCTCGAAGCCCGGCTCGCGCAGATGGACGTGCATGTCGATGAAGCCGGGCGCCACGATGAGGCCGGTGGCGTCGAGTTCGTTGGCTCCAGCGGCGTCGAGATCCTGGCCGATGGCGGCAATCCGGCCGTCTTCGATAGCGACATCGCGAACCGCGTCCAGGCCGCTAGCGGGGTCCATCACGCGGCCGTTGCGAATGGTCAGTTTCGACATGGATCAGGCAGTTTCCATCTGTCAGTTTCCATCAGTCAGTTTCCATCAGTCAGTTTCCAAGAATGCGTTCGAGCACCGCCATACGCACCGCAATTCCATTTTCCACCTGATTCAAAATGACGGAGCGCTGCGAGTCGGCCACTTCGGAGGATATTTCGCGGCCGCGATTGATGGGGCCGGGATGCATTACGATGGCGTCCGGTTTGGCACGGCTCATGTGCTCCAAGCGGAGACCGTAGAACTGGAAATATTCATTCGCCGAGAACGCGGCTTCGTGCTGGCGCTCGAGCTGAACGCGCAGCATCATGATCACGTCGGCATCGCGGATGGCCTCTTCCATTTTATGCGTCAGGCTGATGCCGGGCGCGAGCTGCGCCAGCTCAGGCGGCAATAGAAAGGCTGGTCCGCACAACACGATTTGCGCGCCGAATTTGGAGAGCAAGTACATGTTCGAGCGGGCGACGCGGCTGTGCGCGATGTCGCCGATAATAGCCACTCGCAGGCCTTCCAGCGTAGGCCGCCGATCCAGAATGGTGCGGGCGTCCAGCAGCGCCTGGGTGGGATGCTCGTGCGTGCCGTCGCCGGCGTTGATGATGGGCGTGGGCAAATAACGCGCGAGAAAGTGTGGAGCTCCCGAAGCCGCATGGCGCATCACGATGGCGTCGGGGTGCATGGCTCCCAGCGTATTCAGAGTGTCGACCAGCGATTCTCCTTTGGAGACGCTGGAAGCGGAGGCGGTGATGGAAATGGCGTCGGCGCCCAGGCGCTTGGCGGCGATTTCGAAGCTGGTGCGCGTGCGCGTGGAGGCCTCGAAGAACAGATTTACGATCATGCGGCCGCGCAGCTGATCGGATTTTTTGGAATCGGTCTGGCGCGGCTGAAAACGCTGCGCGCGGTCGAGGATGCCTTCGATCTCGACTCGATCCAGCGGCTCGATTCCTAACAATCCACCGGGCATTTGTTCTCCCTAGACACCGCGCACAGCGCCGCGGGAACCAGCGGAGCGGAGCGGGAAAGAGTTCATGGCGCGACTGGCCGTGCGCGCTGCACCCCAGGTGTCTCTTAAGCGTTTAACGCCGTCACTCATCACAACGCTTCGTTTGAACGCGCGAAAGGTATCGAGACGTTTAACTAACGCCGCTGTGCGGGTGTTTCCAGGCCCGGCATCCGGGCTAAAATCGCGATGAAAAAACCGCCGAGCCATCCGATTCCCATGTTTCGCCATTCGATGGGCGGCCGGTGGAAGGCGTTCACACGAGTGTGAACGCGGCACGCAAGAGTGCGTGCGCCACAATGTGCCGTCCAAATGTAGCATGGTTTTTTACGAAAGGTCCTAAGTTTTTTCCACCAGCAATACTTTGTCGGCTTGATCTACTTCCTGAAGCTTCACTTCAATGATCTCATTGGCGCTGGTTTGGACCATGCGGCCTACGTAGCGCGCTTCGATGGGAAGCTCGCGCCAGCCGCGATCGATCAGGACCAGAAGTTGCACGCGCGCCGGGCGTCCCTGGTCAAACAGCGCGTCGAGCGCGGCGCGGATAGTCCGGCCGGTGTAGAGCACGTCATCCATGAGAATGATGTCTTTGCCGGTGACCGGGAAATTGATTTCGGTGGCGCTGTGAACGGGCTTTTCGGAGACGGTGGAGAGATCGTCACGGTACAGATTGATGTCGAGGAAGCCGACGGGAATGGGAAGATCCTCGAGATTCCAGATTTTTTCGGCCAGGCGAAGCGCGAGCGGAACCCCGCGGCGACGGATTCCGATGAAGGCCAGGCGATGCAGATCCTCGGTTTTTTCGAGGATCTCGTGGGCCAGCCGGACCAGCGTGCGGTCGATTTCGGAAGCGCTCATCAACTGTGCTTTTTCGCGTGTGGAAACCATGAGGATGTGTAATGTCAGTCGCGGTTCTGAAACAGCGTAACATACTGGAACCGGCTGAGCCGGCTAGAAGCGCTTGAGCCGGTCCCGAATGCGCTTGGCGAGCCGGCCGATGTCGTCGGTTTTCTTGAGCGTGCCCACGGCGAGAACATTGTAGTCGCTCTTCTCCAAGTCGGCCTGGAGTTGGCCGGCCAGCTTGGACAGCGCACGGGCGTCTTCGAGGGTCTTTTGATAATCGGCCTTCAGGATTTCCTCGCGCTGGAGTTTGCCGTTCGGGCGGCGAACTTCTTCCGGCGTTTCGGGCGGGAGCGGACGATCGGGAGGGCCTTGCTGCGCCGTCAGGGCAAGCGCGAGGGCGAAGAGGAGTACGCTGCGAAAGATCATATGGGAGCCGCTATTTCCATCATAGGACCGTTCTTTTATCTATCGGATCTGTAACAGCAAGAGCCTTTATAATCCATTTATGTCAACTGTCGAACGTTTTGCGCCGGGCGATTTTTGCTGGATTGAGCTGGCAACCTCAAACCAGAATGCCGCGAAGAGCTTTTACAGAACGCTTTTCGGTTGGACGGTCCGGGATGTTCCGATCGGTCCGGATGAGATGTATAGTTTGTTGGAACTGCAAGGCCGCATTGCGGCTGGAGCATTCGGGATCAGCCCGAGTGAGAGCGCGGCGGGTGTGCCAACCCACTGGCATCTGTACGTGGCTGTCGCCAATGCGGACGAAGCGGCGAGAAACGCCGGTGAACTCGGGGGCAAAGTGCTGGAAGCGCCGTTCGATGTCATGGACCGGGGCAGAGCGGCGCTGATTCAGGACCCGACGGGCGCTTATTTCTCGCTGTGGGAAGCAAAGAACCGTCCGGGCATGGGGGTGACAGGGGAGCCGGGAGCGTTTTGCTGGGCGGATTTGACCACGCCCGATCAGGCGCGCGCGAAAACATTTTACGAAGGTTTGTTCGGATGGGAACTGAGGCCGGGGCAGGGGAAGGAATCCGATTACCTGCACATCGTGAATGGGGAAAGCTATATCGGCGGCGTTCCGCCTGCGCACCGGAACAGCGCCGAGGCTCCTCCGCACTGGCTGATCTACTTCGCAGTGGCCGATGTGGATGACACATTCCGGCAAGCAACGGACATGAACGCGAGAATCTTGCTGCAGCCAACGGATATTGAAGGCGTGGGGCGGGTGGCGATGCTGGCGGATCCGCAAGGGGCGGTGTTTGCGCTGTATCGGGAGGCGGAGAAATGACAAAGTTGTCGGCTGCCGGCGCGCGACGCCGAAATAAAAAAAAGGCGGATGACCGGTTAGTCATCCGCCGTGAAACTAGCGGTCTTCAGGATTGAAGGAGGCTGCAGCCGGTGGGCTGCGCCTTTCGTGCTTACCTCGCGCCGAGGATCTGGGTCTCCAGCCAACCGGCGTCCACCGCGAACGACGCTCCCGCGGGAACTGCGCCGGCGTATCCCTGCCGCATTCCGCTCGCGTCATGGGCGACCGTGAGATAGGTGCAACCGGGCTGTACGGATTGGATCTTGCGGCCGTAGGGACCGGGATCGTAGTAGCCGCACTCCAGCGCCTGGAGTTCGGTATTCGGCGTCAGTACCAGCGGATACACGTTGCTTCCGCCGGCAGGCACGGCCACTGCCGCGGTGGACGCTGTCACGCCGTTGCGCACGCCGTTGACCTTCTGCACTCGGGTCAGGATTTCCGCGGCATCGACGATATTCTGAGAGGCCGCCACCTTATACGACGGCCAATCGTAGCGGAACGATTCCAGAGCGCCGTCGTTGGTAAAGGTGAGGATGACCTTAGACCCGTTACCGACCACCGGCACGCCGCCGATGACGCGCCCGAAGACGATGCGGTTGCCGACGACGGCGGTGCTGATCTGGCGGGTGGCGAGATCCTGACCGCCTTCCGTGCGGTAATCGGCGCGGAGAGCCACCAGCGCTTCATCCGGGCCAAGCACGATCTGGGAAGCCAGCTGGGAAGCGATAAATGCGCGCCCCTTGTGCTCCAATTCCGCAGCCGGCATCTCTTCGGACAACGGGCGTCCCAGGGAGTGGGCGCGAGCTTCCACAGCCAGGTCGCGATACTCGGCAGCCGTGCCGTCGCTCAAGACTTCCAACGACCACTGCTCGCCGGTGGTGCGCAGCGTGCCCGCCACGTTGGCGCTTTGATGTGCGCCAGACGGCCGCAGTTTTGCGATCAAGGCGGCGCTCACCTGGTTTTGATCCGCAGCGTTGGCGCGCTGCAGCACAGCCAAGGACGATGCGCTCAATCCGTGCGTGGCCGAGAGCTGCTGACGGGCCTTGGTTTGCGGAAGGTCTTCCGCGCGAGCGGCGCCTGCGGCCAAGGCGGCGCCGGCTGCTAAAAGGGCAGTTGCCGCGAAACTTAAACGATTCTTTTTCATGATATTTTCCTTTTTCTCGTAATTCATTTCAATTGTCTAAGTGAGATGGCCGCTAGTTCCAATTCGTCCAGCAGACGTATCCAATCTGGCTGTCACGCAACACGGACTCGGAGATGACGTTGCCGAGCGTGACGCCTTGACGGCTCCAGCAGTTGCTGGAGTTGGAGCCGGTGTTGGCTACGGTAGGAGTGTTGCTGTTATTGGCGTAGTAGACCCCTTCCAGCCAGGACGAGCCGATGGTGGTGTTGCCGAGCATATAGGACGCAAAGTTGGTAGCGGCCTGGCTGTCGTTGCCGGTGTACAGCAGAGCTTCTCCGCCCACGCCAACCTTGAGTCCACCGCTGAAAGCTTTTGACCAGCGATTCCAGAAGTTCCCATCGCTGTTTTCAAAAGTGTCGCAGGAGAAGGTGGCGAGCGCCTTGAGTTGCTGCCCCGAATCGCCGAGGCGCATATTCGGGGTCCAGGCGATACAGCCTGGGGGATTTGTGCCGGAACAAGAGTCGTCCCACATGGCGTAGCCGGCGAAGTCCACGTTGTTGTTGGCGATGGTGCCGTGCGTCATCATGAAGAAAAAGTCCACGCTGTCCACGCCGCCGCAACTATTGCAGGTCTCGGCCGCCTGGCCGGAGTAAAAGGCCAGCTCAGCGCCGTGCAGGTTGAAATAGAAATCCACCGGATCGCTGGGCTGGATCTCGGAAATGAAGTCCGAACACGCCGTGTCCACGTCGATGGTGGGGGCCCAAGTATCCTGGAAGGACGACTGGCACCGCACGCCAAACTGCACTGCTGCCGATGCAGAAGAAACGAAAGCCATCAGCGCGACCGCACCCGCTATGGCGAAAAGTCCATTACGGAGCGCGCGGCTCGACAATGGCGATACTATTCTGGTCATAAAGTCTCCTGATTTCGATTACTCCGTTATGGAGTTGTGACTTGGAAGTCTCGATTGGTAGTGATGATGGCCTGCCAAACGTTTCGTAACCGAAGAAATGCATAGTACTGGGGACTTCGTTTTAGTAGGATGCTGAAAAAGGCGAAAATCAGCTTGCCGACGGGTGCGGCTCACTGTCGCGATTGCGTGCTTACCGAGCCGCGACCGTGAGCTTCGCTGGCGGATCGATCCACGCGCCAGTTGCTGAACCGGCTGGCGCGCCTGGACGTCCTTCTGATCGACTAATTTGGGTATTTAAATCTCAAGCCCGAGCAGTCGAACACATTCTTCAAGCTGATGGAAGAGCGTTATCATCGCCACTCGACGATCATCACGACGAACCTTGGATATGACGAGTGGCAGAACTTCCTCGGCAACAAGTCCATGGTCGAGGCGTTGCTGAGTCGCGTGCGGCATTACTGCCACACCGTCACCATCAACGGTCCGTCGCTGCGCGAGCCGCAGGGCTGAGGGTCGCGGTCGGATGGAACAGCGCGAGTATGTGCGGCAGGTTCTCGAAGCGTATTGTGCGACGCCCGGCACAGCCGGCGTGGTTCGACGCGCGGATCGTTCTTTTGCGACTCAGTTGCATGACCGCGGCGTGCCTCTGACGACCGTCGAGAACGCATTGATACTCGCTGCGGCGCGGCCTTCGGCGAGGCCGGCCGATGCGCCGCCGCTCGGGACGATTCGGTCGCTGGCGTACTTCGCGCCGGTGATCGAGGAAGTGCTGCAACTCAAGGTCGGCCCGGAATACTTCCAGCACCTGCGCAACAAACTCCAGCGTTCAACTCCCGCACGATAGCCTCTTCTTTCCACAAATCCCGACCCAAACGCGCCTTCTCGGCGCGGATGATATCGAGCCCCCGCATCTTCGCAGACAACCGCACGCGCCTGCGGCGTGGATGATAATGCGCGACAGGACCGAGATCCTGTACTTCAGGTGGGTCACTTTAACTGAGCGAAAGTGGGTCACTTTTCGTGAGCGCCGAAGCGCCATGTAAGTGGCGACTGCACCCAGGCCGGGATCGAGCAGCGACTCTACCGAGGAGACATCGACACGCCGAAGACGGCCAACTCCACCCGCACCGCTGCCATTCCGCCCAAGACGGCGAGTCACCTTAGAGAATGGATGGAGCTGGTGCCGGAGAACCCGGAAGCATGGGTATTCGCGTCGGAGAATCCTTCTACCCCGATGTGGAGGGACAACATCTGGCGCAGGCACATGCAGCCCCGGCTGGAGAAAGTTGGGCTGGGATGGGCGACCTTTCAGGTATTAAGAAGGACCCATGCCAGTCTCGGCCACGATGCCGGGATAGATCCTAAGGTCGCGGCCGATCAGCGCGGGCATGGCATCGGCGTGGCTATTGATGTTTATACCAAGGCGGCTCTGTCCAAGCGCGCCGAAGCGGCAGAACAGCTCGAAAATGCAGTTCTCACCGCTTAACTGAGTGAAATGGAGTGAAGGAAGTTGCTGGTTTCGCCCAAGTTATTGAAAAGTTGGAGCGGGAGACCGGGGTCGAACCGGCGACGTCCAGCTTGGGAAGACGACAGTAAATTGGAAACAAAGACTATTGCGTTTCCAGCATCTCGTTCTGGCGATAGAGATTCCCCCGTTATTCACCCTGCGTCTCCGCGCGGTTCTTAATGGAGCACAAACGGAGCACAGCATTCTAAAGGCGCAGGCGCGCGGCTATCCTTGTTAGGCTGAAACATCATGGCGGACGATTATGACGGCCTCGCGATTCTGACCCTCGCCTGCCACGGCGAGGCGAGGGAACGCGACTTTTGGCCGGATGTGTCCAGCCGGTTGTCGAACTACGACGTGTTTTGGCGGGATCTCATCGTGCTGCTTACCAAGCGCATTGTTTCCGTTGCCGTTGCGGGTCCGGAGTGGATACGGCTCCGACCGTCCATTCCTGAAGACTATGAGCGCCTGGCGATGCACAATTACTCGCTGTTCTATTACGCAGCGACGGCTTGGCGAGCGATCGAGGATGATCGTAAGCGGCTGGATGGGGGAACCTACCCCCATCCCGAAAGAATCTTTGCGGCAATGCAGGCCTGCGTCGAGCAGACCAAACCGCTTCAGGATCTCGCCCGGAGTATCTTGCGGCGTATCGGGATCGAGCGCCCAAAACTGCCAAAACACCCTCAGCATCTTTACGAGACGATTGGGGCGTATAGGAACGCGTTTGCTCACGATCCCGTCCTCGGGCGAGCGGTCGATCAGGGCCGTGAGTTGCTGCCGCCTCGGGAGCGCCTGCCAAAGAAGAATGACAAGAAGCAGTTCCTTTGGCGCCACGCCGGAGCCATTCCGAGTTCCGAGATGATCGATGGCCTTACGCTGGAAAACGATCTATGGATGGAACTCGCCGGGTTTTTGCAGGATCAATGGAAAGCGTTGTCGGAAATGTTCGTCGAGGCCAGAAAGCATGAGGGATTCATCAAGGATCTGGCACTCGCGAGGCTATTGCCGATCCGTTGTGCGCCCGTGTCGCCTTCCCTCTCGGGTCCTCCGGCCGCGTCGGGGGTCATTCGTAGCCAGAAGTGACGCTCCATGACTCGGGCGGGAGCATCTGCTAGCCGCCTCTTCCGCTCGATTTGAGCAGGAGCCGAACGAGAGCAAACATCCGCTGAAAGAGATAATCCAGATGGGCCGATTCGGTAATGGGGATCTTGTTCGTCTCGGTGTGACGAATCATGAAGTCGTTCCCGATCTTAGTCAGAAGTTTCGCCTCGTCGTCGAGCTGCTTGCGGAGATTTGGCTCGGTCGCGGCCTTATCCAGAAGCGCCGTTACCCGCGCGAGTTTGTCTTTGCCGGCCTCGATCGTCTTGAGGCGTTCCCAGGCGTCCCAGAGCTTTTCCAGCCCCTCTCTTCGGACCTCGAAGGATTTGTTGAGAAATTTTTCGCGTGACGTTTCCAGCAATCGATCAAGGTCGGCATCGCCCGTTTTGAATACCGTCTCTGCGAGGGCTTCCTGCAATCCGGTCGGGGCCATGCGGGTAACCTCGCCGTGCACAAGGTCGAATGCCATGCCGTGACGCTCAAACACGCGATTGATGTCTTCAGTGAATTTCGCGCGGCCCTTCTCTTGGTCATAGTTGAAATGATCGTGACGCCAGTAGGAATGAAACTGGTAGGGCTCCGGCAAGGCGATGTGCTCGTACGAAAACTCGATCAAATCGAAAATGAGACCGTCCGCGGGGATCTGGTCGCTCTTACGCCAGTCTTCCGGCCAGATCAGATTGTAAGCGGCACTCGCGCCCTTGAGTTTCGAAATGTCGCAACCCGCGTTTTGGCCGCCGTCTTCGCATTCGGCGGGAAAAGCCTCCCCGAACCAGTTCTCAGCGATGCGAGCTTCAAGGATGGAGAGAAGGCCCGTTGCACACTGGGAGTCCAGCTCCTCCCGTACCCTTGGTGCAACGCCTCCGAACCTCTCCGTAAAAAGCTTCTTCATCTGGGTTTGCCTGGCCAGTGAATTTTCCATTGTATGTTAAACCGCTACTTCTTCTCCTATGGCCCTGTTGCGGCCTCCCAATTCGAGGCGTTTCGAGGATCGGGGTGTTATAGATATTAGAGTCTGTGTTAAGTAGTGTTACGCTGTGGATAACCCCTCGTAAGCCCCTGCCCCGCATAAACAAATTTTGACGCCCGGTAACTGAAACCCCGAAGTTTGGTACTCAAAACCCCGAATCCCGGTAACTGAAACCCCGAAGTTTGGTAACCGAAACCCCGAATCTTCTTGACTCGGTAACTAAAACCCCGAATATCGCTGCGATGGTAACTGAAACCCCGAATCCGGATGAGCAGCTCCTGCCTGCAAAGCATGGCAAGGGCGATCTGTTTATCTGCGATGTCGCGGATGCGGTGCTCAAGGATTTGATTCCCCAGATGGAGCATCCCTTTTACTCCCTCTCGAAGAAACCCGAAACAGCGATTCGCAAATATGAGCATAACGGCAACTGGCTGAAGATTGTTCCGAGCGTCAAGGGGCTGGCGACGATCTACGACAAGGACATTCTGATTTACTGCATTTCGCAGATCATGGAGAAGCTGAAGCGCAAGGAGCCGGTCGGCCAGCGCATACGCATCACCAGCTACGATCTGCTGGTTTTCACCAATCGCGGCACGGCCGGAAAGGATTACGACGCCCTTTGCGAGGCTATTGACCGACTGGCCGGAACCCGCATCACCACCAATATCCGCACCGGCGATGAGGAGCAGACCGAGAGTTTCGGGCTGATCGATGCCGCGTCGATCCGCCGCAAACACGGGCTTGACGGCCGGTTGCTGTGGGTCGAAATCAAGCTGTCGGACTGGGTGTTTAACGCGATACGCAGCCAGGAGGTGCTCACCCTCCATCCTGATTATTTCCGGCTCGGAAAACCGCTGGAACGGCGGATATATGAGCTGGCCCGCAAGCATTGCGGGCGCCAGGCCCAGTGGCAAATCTCGATGGAGACGCTCCTGAAGAAGTCCGGATCGCAAAGCCCGATCAAGCGTTTCCGGCAAATGGTCAAGCATATAGCCGAGCACGATCATCTGCCGGATTATCACGTGGTCTTCCACGAAGAGAGTGACCTAGTCTTATTCAGCAACCGCGACGGCAAATGGGTCGAGCGCCCCCTGCCCGCCGACGGCGAAACGCTGCCGCCCCTCCCCACAGAGGCTTACGATGAAGGCCGGACAGCGGCACCGGGTTACGACCTTCACGGACTCGAAAGCGAGTGGCGGGAATGGTGGGCCAGTTCCGGCAAGCCGAAGCTCGACAACCCCGCGGCGGCTTTTGTCGGCTTCTGCAAGAGCCGAAACAAAAGAGCGCCGCTCCGTCGCGAAAAGGAGAGGGCGTGGGATTAGCCCCCTGCCCTTTTGTCAATTGGCGAAACCGCGTTAGAATGCCCGCCAGCCCGGCTAACGGGATTTCCGATGGTCGGGTAGCGGCCATTGCGACCCCTGCCCTTCTGGCGAATCCGCACCGGCCTAGCGTTGAAATTTTCCCACCGGCGAGGCTCGCTTCCTTAGTCCAAGTCCCTAATCCTGCTCACTGTTTGATCGCACAATGATTCCGCTATCTCATCACTCTGTTGTCTTGATAAACACAAGAAGATGTCTCATTGTCAGCTCATTGATGACATAGACATATCAACCAGCGGTCGCTCAGTCATCTCATAGAAAGCCATCGGGTCACTGAGAGATGCCCTCTTGTCATCTGTCAGCTATCTGTTATCATCCAGACGCCTAAGTGGTGCCCTTCTGTCACCAACCCCCCGTTTCCGCCGCGAGAACACCATGCCCACCATCGCTTTCGTATCGCCCAAGGGAGGAGCGGGAAAAACAACGTCCGCATTCCTGCTATCAACGGCACTGGCGCGATTTCAGGAGGTCACGGTCATCGATGCCGATCCCAATCATCCGATCCAAACCTGGGCGAATGGCGGCAACACGCCGCCGGGGATGACGATCGTCTCCGAGGTCGACGAGGACACCATCATCGAGCGCATCGAAGATGCCGCATCCAAAACGCCTTTCGTCGTTGTCGATCTGGAAGGCACGGCGTCAAAGATCGTCGTTTACGCGATCTCGCAAGCGGATCTCGTGATTATCCCGACGCAGGGCTCGCAGCTGGACGCCAATGAAGCGAGCAGGGCGATACGCGTCGTACAGCAAAGTCAAAAGATGACAAAGACTGCAAGACCGTTTGCCGTACTGTTGACACGCACCAGGCCGTCAATCCGGACACGCACGCAAGCCCATATTCAAAACGGTCTGATCGGCGCCGGCATTCCTGTTTTGGAGACCGAACTCAACGAACGCGATGCGTTTCGGGCGGTGTTTTCCTTTCAGCAAACGCTCGAAGGATTGAATCTGGCGGACGTCGCCAATCTCGACAAGGCCAAGCTCAACCTGTGGGAATTCCTGGAAGAGGTTATCAAACAGCTGAAAATGGGGCAGGGCGGTAGGGAAGAAGATGAGACTTCGAACGTGGCAGGTGCGGCATGAGCGGACGGGTTGATGCGTTTGCGATTCTGAAGGAATCGGCGAGCTTTCCTACCAAGCCGAAGACCCAGACGCCGGTCGAGGAATCGGCAATCGAGGACATCGCGCGCCAGAATAATTTCCCGAGCCGCCCGGCCAACAAGCCCGCGAAACCCGAACGCCGCAAGCAGCGGCGCTACCGAACCGGGCGCAATCAGCATCTCGGCATCCGGGCCACGGCCGAGACGGTGGAAAGATTCTACAAAGCCGCAGATGCGCGCAACGTTCCGCTCGGCGAAGTGCTGCGCCTTGCGCTCGATGCGCTCGAACGGGCGGGGGGCACGCGCGAATCCCAAAGCAGCGAATGAAAAACCACGAAAGCCACGCGGGGCACTGACGCGGGCCTCTCGTTTGGCGGGATCACGATCCGTGAGTTGCGCCATGAGGCGCGTCCTGAGCGAAATGCCGTTTAATGGCGGATTTGTGGACTTGTAAGGGAAAATCGAGTACCATCCGTCCGATTGGACCGCGTGGCTGCGGGCGGGGTAGGGCGGTGTTTTATCCAGCCGCGAGATAATGGGGCAGGGCCGTCTATGAGCATTAATCTGACACCAGAACAGCAAAACGCCATTGAGCAGGCTATCCAGTCCGGCTTGGTGCGCTCCGTCGATGAATTTATCGACTCTGCCCTTGGCGCGCGGTCGCAGCGTAACGGCGGCTTTGACAAGGGACAAGCCCGGCTTGCCGGTGCGCGTATTCGAGAACTCCGCAAGGGCGTGAGACTTGATTTGAAGGGCATGTCCATTCGCGAACTTGCCCATGCCGGTCATAAATATTGATGGATGCGTTCGTCCTTGACATGTCCGCCTGCATACCTTGGTGCTGCGAGGACGAGATAACAACGGCATCGGAACAGATGCTTGAATGGGCGATTCGTCTGGGCCAAGCTGGGTGAGAAACTGTTCAGGCGATAGAGACCTTCACCGTGAAAATAGCGACGGTTCCCGGTAACGGCCTTCGGGGCTGCGCTCGGCCACGGGACGAAAGTCCTCCTTGAGCTCGAAAAGCGTCGTCTGCTCGGCGCGCGCCTGCGCCTTCTTCTGCTCGCGGCGAAGCGGGAGGATGTCGCGCCACAAATAGCGCCTGCCGTCGATATCGATAAATCTCATGACAGCCCTCCCTGGTTCTTGAGGGTGTCCATCAGGTCGGTGATGCCGCGATGAATACGCGCCATCTGGTTCAGCTGGCGATGGTCTTGGGTGGCCTCGATCACTTCCCTGACGCAGGTCGCGGCGAAAAGCAGGCTGGCGAGTTTGTCGAGCGTGGTCATATCTCGCCTCCTTTGGTCTTGGCGAGAACGGCGCGAACGAGGTTCAGGGCGCTGATGGACGGCGTGCCGTCATCAAGCCGGGCGAGGTCGGAAAGCACGTCTTCGCACAGCCTCAGAGCGTTCAGCATCCTGGCCTTCTCGCTCGCGAGACATAGAACGTAATTATCGAGCGGAATGTCGTGAAAGATCGTGTTGCCGGCGGCGTCCTCGATGTGAACGATGCGCTTGCAGACGCTGTTTTCCCATTCAGGATCATTCGCGATTTCCGAAATGTCATGACCCTTGGCGGCTACCAGAGCGGCGCCATCGTCTTCCGCCTCCAGATGCGCGGTGCCGTAATGCGGAACGTCTTCGGCGAAAAGGACGGAGTAGGTTTTCATGAATTGCCTCTTTCGTTTTGAGTGACCCCCCAAGGGCGGGGGCGAATAGGGCACGTCCGGCCGCCGGTCACAGCGCAGCGGTCATAGGATTTCGGGGTGACTGACCCGCCCCAGGGCGCAGCCCGCTGGCGGGGGAGGGGAGCCGAAATCCTTCATTGACGGCAAGCGGCGGCGGCTAAAGTGCCTCGGCCCCGCCAATATTGGGGCGGCATGAAAACAGGCGGATCATGACGAAGACCGCGTTTCGCGGAAGGGGTCACCGGGCAAACAGCGACGGCTCCCGGTAGCGGCCAGCCGCGCTGCGTTCGGCCACGGGTCTGTGATCCTCTTTGAGTTCGAAGAGTGCGGGCTGCTGCGTGCGTGCGAGAGCCTTCTTCTGCTCGCGCCGAAGCTGGAGGACATCACGCCAGAGATAGCGCCTGCCGTCGATCTCGATGAAGCGTGCGGCGCTCATGACACGCCTCTTTTCGCCTCGGCGACCGCGTGATCCAGCATTCTGGCGGCTTCGGCCATCCGCCATGCTCCTGTTCCGGATAGCCGTAGCAGAGTTCTTCGACGGCCTCGTTGAGCGGCATTTCACGGGTGGTGATGTCATCGGCCCCCCATTGAGTGCTCGCGAGCGTGACCGCGGTCGTCGGCAATTCGCGGTATGTCTCGCCGGACCGCGCCGCCACGGATTCGATCTGGCCGCTGTCGCCTTCGCCGTCGAACCCGACCACGACATCAGTGATGCCCGCTGCCGCAAGCGCATCAAAAACCGCTGTTTTGTTCAGGGCGTTCGCTTTCGCTACGACGGCCCTGTGTTTGTTCAGCTTCTGGTTGAAATCGTCGCAATCGGTCATGATGGTTTCTCCTGTCGCCTTGGTTGCGGGGTGCAGACAGCCTCGCTGCTGCTGCACCCCTGGCCCTCGCCGAGAGCGGGGGGTAGCAAGGGCAGGCGTAAAACGAGAAAGATCGTCTGCCGTTTTGGGGCAGGGGACCCGGAACGCAACGATCTGTGCGCTGTTTTATGCTTGCGCGCGCGAGGGGGAGACCCCCTTAGGGCTATAGGAAAAGAACAGCGGGGGAGCCGCGCCCCGGTCATTAAAGAAGGCTAGCGAAAGGGGATCGAAACCGAATGGCCGGGACTACAGGCCCGGTGCGTGAAGCGCATGAGAGCCCGGTCCGCCATGAGGCGGATTCGCCCCCAGGTTTTACTGCACGAACCTTGAAGGATTTAAGAAGAAATAGTCCATTTTTTCTTAATCGATGAGCGGGTTCGATGCGAACCCTGCGTGTCGGATAGTTGGAGGTTCATGCTGCTGCCGGGCCGAATCCACTAATCCATCGAGAACTTTGTCCGTAAACGGTACGGGTGATCTGGAGAAGCGCTCGTCGGTAGAGCGAGCCTTTGCTTACCGTTCCGCTGCCTCCTCGGATTTGCGGGCGAGCAAGTGGTCCAGGCACCATCTTGGCGTCACGACCTTAGTGCCGGCCCATGAGGTAGGAAAATGCTTGATATTTCCGGTCACGAGATAGGCCGCCTGCGCCGCTTGCGCGCATTCCAGAAAGATATCGTCGTCGGGGTCTGGGCAGGCCCGCACCTCTTCCGTAGGGCGGACCCAGAGACCCTTCTCGCGAATAGCCTTAAGCGTTCCGGTCACGACCGCCTCGGTCCGCTGGAATCTGGGACGACTGATAACTTCCTCGTATTCGGCATAGATCGCACCACTGACGCACAGCTGGATCGAGCCGCCCAGGGCGAGGAGAAAGATTTGCGCGGATGGTCCAAGGGGCTGGAGCAGGGCGGAGACAATTATGTTGGTGTCGAGAACAACCCGTATCATGGACCCGGCTGCAACCGGGATTCACGGCGTTCTTTTCGCTCGGCGGCAATCTCCGCCTCGATCTCCTCCGTCGAGAGCTGATCGAGGCCCGTCTGTCTGGCGCTTTCCCATGACTTCTGAAGCCATTCCGGGGCCAAATCGTGCTGCAGCACCTGACGGGCATACTCCTCGGCCGAGAGGCCTTGCGCACTGGCCTTGGCCACGAGTGCCGCCTGCTGTTCGTCCGAAAGGTTAATGGTCAATGTCACCGGGGCCGCCCTGGATTCATGATATCAGCCGGGATACTTTCCGCCGCGCTGATATGGACACGTCATCCGGCAATGTATACGCTATTTTCGAGACTGTTTCAAGGCTGAGACTATCCTCGGCCTAACCCTGCCGATCAATGTCAGCTCGCTCGTTTGACCTGGAAGGGCACGCCCTCCCGCCGCCAGGGTGCATGCATCCTTGACGCGACGCCTTTTCGGGCATTCAAGGGCAATAGGTTTCGTCAAAACAATTTGAGCTGCTCGCGCGCATTCATGGTGGCTGCCGGCCTCTCCGGCTGCGCTTCCGGCACAAACACGGCCGGTGGCCCCGTCAACACGAATGTCCTGCCGTCATGCTTGACGGTCATGCCGTGATAGAAGCCGTTCGGATCGGTGCGTGCGAGGTCGCCCGCGTCAACGGAGACCTTCTTCCCGTAGCTCGTCGGCTCCCCCTTGAACAGTTCCCGCGGCACAAGCTTGTACGCCTGAAACTCCTGCTCTCCGGTCGCGGTCAATCCGCTGCCGATGATGCTGACGCAAACCCACAAATTGCCGTCCCACTGGAAGGGATTGCGGATCGGCTGGCCGTTGCCGATCCTGTCCGCACTGTAGCTGCGGTGGATGTCGCCTTCGCCAACATCGCGCTGCCTGGCTTGATCCCACTGCCCCGAGGCAAGCCGGGATGCCTCGATACGAAAGGCAGTCGTCACGGAGCACTCCGGCGATGACTCCGCGATTGGCGTAGCAGAGGTTTCCGTTCGCGTATTCACAGGAGGCTTACCGGATTGCGCGGGCCGTTTCGATCCGGGATCGGGCCCGGCCATTGCCCCGTTTCAGGCGCCAGGCGCCGGATTTGGATTGGCCTGCCGCCAGCTCTCGATGCGGGACCGCGCCTCGCGCGCGGCGCATTCAAGATGCTTCAAATCAGAAGCGCCGTAGCTGTGTCCCGTCTTCCATTGCTCCTTGTCGTCCTTATAGCGAAGCTCAATGGATGCGGTTCGGAAAGCGCCTTTCACACCCTGGTTCTCCCAGATGCTTACATGAACCGGCCCGTCGGTGAACTTCTCCACTGGCTTCTTTGACGCGCTGCTGGATGATAGGGCTTGTTGGGTGTTTTGAACGCGGGAAGTGTTTGACTGCGCCATGGTCGCCTCCGTTTCAGGGGTTGGGACTGAAAGAATATTCGTTCAAAGCAGAATTGCAAGCTCGGCGAAACCACCCTCAAGCGAGGAGTAGGGCCTCGTGGAGAGGGAGAACCGCCTGTTGACTAGCCCAAAGCTGGGTTGGACCCTGGCTTCCCGCGGACGGTTGACGCAGGTGACGCGCCTGGTTCGGCTGGAACCAGCGCCGGATAGTCCGTGCCGGTCTCGCGAGGCTCGGCAACGATTGCGTGTCATGCTTATCCAGATCGAGCAAGGTATTAAGCTGCGCCTGCTTCGCCAGGAGATCTTTAAGGCGGGCCTCGTGCTCGAAGGGCCGGCCCAGCTGCGCCCGGTAATCGGCAAGGGCCTTCTCATGGCGTTCGAGTTCGTGGCGATCATCCTCGGCGCGGCGGTCAAGGCTGCGCAGGACATGCTCGATGCTCTGAATTGTGCCGAGCGGATTTTCGGGGTTGAGATTGGCCTTGTAGATCGCCTTGCCCCGGATGAAGAGCTCGGGCTCGCTGGTCTTTCTGGGCGCTGCCCCGGCTTAGAATTTCGAAGCCTCTGAAGTCGGCGCGCAGCTGCGGCGTCATGTCGTCCCGCCAGGACATGATCACGGCGTTGAGGGCATTGCCGGCCTGCTCGCGGGCGCCCTTGCCTGAGAATTCGCGGGTGCCTACCTTCATGGTGAAGTCATCCTCCGCATGGGTATCGCGGGTGAGAATGTCGGCCGAGACGGCTGCGAGGTATGTCCGGGCGCGCTCGATCTGCTCGGGCAGGCTTTTCACCTGCCAACGGATATTGTGCTGCTGGTTGATATAAGAGGAGCGGAGCTGGTCGAGCTTGCGGATTTCGGTATCGACCTTGACTTTTTCCATCACCGCGGGGTTTCCGGAAGCGATGGCCTTGATTTCGGCATAGGTGAGCGCGCCGCCTTCGAGGTCTTCGGCCTGGCGGACGGTGACGCTGCCGTTCATGACCTGGTTGATGAAGCGCGCTTTGGTCTCCAATACCTGCCAAATATAGGCATCGAACGATCCTTCGGTGACGTAGCGGTGGATCTGGATTTCGGGATTGTCGTTGCCTTGCCGCAGGATTCGGCCCTCGCGCTGCTCGATGTCGCGCGGCCGCCATGGGGCGTCGAGATGATGCAAGGCGATGAGCCGCTTCTGCACGTTCGTGCCGGCGCCCATCTTCTCGGTGGAGCCCAGGAGTATTCGGACGCGCCCGGCATTCACGGAATCAAACAGCGCCTTTTTCTGGCTGTCGGTGTCGGCGTCATGAATATAGGCGATCTCTTTGGCCGGGATGCCTTTGGCCATGAGCTTATCGCGGACTTCGTCATAGATGTTGAAACGGTCAGGGTTGGGCGTCGAGAGGTCGCAGAACACAAGCTGCGTTAACCGCTTTTCTTTTCCTACCGCCCATATGCTGTGAATCTTTTCAATCGCGCGGCTAACTTTGGTATCGCCAGGCCTAACGAAGGGATCGACCAGGCGCATATCCAGCGCGGCCTTTCTGCCGTCGCCGGTGATCTTGAGCATGTTGTCCACTGACGGATCAACCCGTGACGTGCGCAGCTTTTGCGCACGGTTCACCAGCGTCTCGACATAGGCTTTCAATTCCGGCGATCCCGGAGCCGCCGTGATATGCGGCTTACCGCCTTCGGTTGCTGGACGGGGCAAATGCAGCATGTTCGCCGTCTGCACATCGGCGAACGACCGGAACATCGAGAGGAGCTCCGGCAGATTGACGAATTTCGCGAAGCGGGTGTGCATCCGGTAGCCGGAGCCGTCCGGCGCGAGTTCGAGCGAGGTGACGGCTTCGCCGAAATTGGCGGCCCAGGCGTCGAAATGCTCAACGCCAGCGGCCTTCAGCGTCTCGGGCGCCAGATAGCGTTGCAGCGTGTACATCTCGGCCATGGTGTTCGAGATGGGCGTGCCGGTGGCAAAGAGAATACCGCCCTGGCGTTCGGCGAGATAACGCGTCTTCATGTACATATCGAGCGCGCGGTTGCTCTCGGTATTGGGCAGGCCGGCGATGCGCGTCGTCTTCGATGTGAAACCGAGATTTTTGAAGAGGTCGGATTCATCGACGAAGATACGGTCGATACCCAGCTGCTCGAAGCTGATGGCGTCGTCCTTGTGTTCGCGGTCGGCGCGCTCCTTCAGTTTTGTCGCGAGGCGCTTCTTCGCCTTTTCCAGCTCCTTGACGATGCGGCGATTGTCGCCTGTCTCGGCGCGGGCCTCAAGAAGCGCCTCTTCGAGCTGCGCGATCTGGCGGCCGACGAATCGCTCAAAGGTCTCATCGGAAACGGGCAGCTTTTCAAACGAGCCGTGCGACACGATCACCGCGTCATAAGTGCCGGTGGCGATGCGCGACATGGCTCTCTGCCGGTTGCCCGCGGCAAAGACTTCCCTGCCGGCAACGAAGATATGCGCCTGAGGGTAAAGCGCAAGAAAGGCCGCGCCCCATTGTTCGACGAGATGATTGGGAACCACGATCATGGGCTTGGCCGCAAGCCCGAGGCGTTTCATTTCCATGGCGGCTGTGGCCATCACGGCGGTCTTTCCGGTCATGCCGTTATCGGCATAATGCCGGTGCCTGCCCGCCCGTCGATCAGCGCCAGCCCTTCGGAGCCGGTCGCATGGTTGACGGCGCGGGTCTGCTCTTGGTTCATGCTTTGAAAAGCAGGGGTTTTGAGAACGAAGGCGCGGACGGATTCGGAAACGCTGTGCTGCCGCGCCTGCGCGAGCCTTGCCGCCATTCGCAAAATGCTCTGCTCGGTTTCAAGAATGGGTTTCGCGGTGTAGCGACTCGCCGGGTCACTGGCCGTTTCGGACAGGCGCACGGCGTCGGGGTGGGTAAGGATTTCGGTCAAGAGCGCGTTGCATTCTGCCGGATTACGGCTGTAGCGGCGCAGGGCGGATTTGAGGTCGCGGGCGGTAAAGGTGGGCCGGTGCTGCGTCATGAATTGCAGCACGACAGCGGAATCGTGGCGCTGGATCGCTGCGCGAAGAGGACCGGATGGGCTGTTGCCGAGTGCTGGTTCTCGCCGGGGGTTCACGTCTCCCCCGGCGGTCATCGTTCCCTTTCGATCTCCCGCTGCCGGTCCCTCGCCGCCTGCTGCTCTTGCTCGGTCTGCCTCTGCTGCGCGCGGTCCCCGGTATATCGCGAAAAGTCGATGCTGCGTTCCGCCTCAAGCTCACGCTCACGCGTGGCTTTCTCGCCCTGATGGATCTGCTCGGGGCTGAGTTTCGGGGATAGCAAAGACTCAAAGGCATCAGTCAAGACCTCAGCGGTTTTGCCGAGTCCGCCAAGAACATTCCCGGCTAATCCTGCCGATTTGTGAATGCCGGCCTTGAGGTCGGCGGCTATGATCCGGCTGAGGTGCTTCAGGCTTGTCGCGTTCTCAAGCCGGATGGCTTCCCACGCGGCGGCGCGTAGCTGCGCCTTGTCATTGAGCGCCTCTTTGGTGGCGTCGATGCCTGTCAACTCGCGGCTTTTGTCGAGCCCCTTAAGAAATTTTTCGGCCAGCGACTGGTCAATCTTGTGGACGCGCTGGGGCTCGGTAATCTCACCATTGCGACGGTATTCACGCCGTGGCTCGGTGACAATGACGATCTCGCCTTCTTTAAAGCGCGGCGCGTAGTTCCCGACTGCCCTGGCGAATTCTGCCTCCCTATGGCTGCGGCCCGATTCCTCTTTTGTAACAACGGCGAACGCAACGCCTCTATCTTCGAGCGAGGTCGCGAATGCTGTGGGGTCCGTTGGCACCGAGAAAGGAATTTTATCGTGACTAAGCTTGGATAGGGCCTCGGAGTGTTGATCGTGGTCTACATGCGTCCAAAGTTGCCAGACCTGGGCAGCTACGCCCTTTAAATTCGCGGGGTGGCCGTCGGCAACCGCCTCCGTCGCGGCCTTTTCGAAAAGCCCAGGAGACTGCCGCTCCGGTTGCGGTGGATTGGCCGGCCAGTGATCTCCCCGCACGCGGCTCTGAGCGTTCTCACGCCCCTGCCCCTGATCGTGCCTCCCTGCCCGTGCCGCTGGCGCCCGGTGCTTTGCACCCTTTGCCGATAGCTCCCCACGCTCGATCTCAAGACTGATTGTGGCGCAGTCGGCTTCGAGGCCGGCTATCTTCCGTTCCTGGTACTGAGCTTTGGCCTCTTCAACACTGGGCAAAGCTTCGCGGTCCACGTCGCGCATGAAGGCGTTGAGCTCCTTCGTATTCACGCCATCGATGCGCCGTGCCAGGCTGTGTTCCTTTCCGGCGGTGTCCAGAATGAGCAATCCCCGCCGCCCGGTTGCCAGTTGATAGCCGTGCTGCGCAAGCGCCGCCTGAAACGCCTTACCGTTTTCGCTGCGATGGTACAGATCCGTTACCTCGGCGGCGATGTCGCGGGGATCGAGCTTGGTCTTCATGCCGCGATACATCTCCCACGGCTCCGGCGCGCGCGGCGGCCGTTTGGTTCCGGGTTCCCGGTCCAGCGGGCCGATAACCTTCTCCAGGCCGAGTTCGTTTTCGATGGCGCACGCAGCCTTGTGAGCGACCTTCCAATCCAGATCGTCTGGCGTGGCGCGCTGGTTTTCATGGTCGACACGGGTCCAGATCACATGCCGGTGGACCCGGCCGTCCTTCTCGTGCTCAAAGACCACGCTTGGCTGCCCGGCCGGAATTCCGCGTTGCTGCTCGAAAATTTCGAAAGCACGGTCCCATTGCTCCGCGGTGAGCCGCTCGTGCCGCGCCGGATTAAAATCGGCGTGATACATGAAGTTCTTGAGCCGCGGGAGACACCGTGCCTCCTGCTGCATTTCAAGCAGTGCATCCCGCAGGTTGTCGGCTGAAAGACCCCGTATCTCCTTCAGCTCGGCGCGCTCATTCTCCTCGACATTCTGAAGATGTCTGGTCCAGAAACCGACATTCCGGCGCGAGCCGGCATTGTTGATAATCACAACACGCCCTTCAGCACTTCGTGCACCGCTGCGAGGATTTCGCGGGCTTCCTCAGCCGCCTCGTGCAGTTCGTCCACATCGGGAATTTCTCCCCTATTGGCCTGCCGCAGGAGCTGGTGAATATTGCCGCCGATCCGGCCGATCTGACCCTTGAAATGAGCCAGCTCGGCCACCGCCGGTGCCAGCTTGCGCACCGGGCGGGTCCGCGGGCTGTCGAGCGCCAGGCTCCGGAGAAACGAACCGAGAGTGAGGCCAGCGGCGGCAGCGTTGGCCTGCATCTCCTCGCGTTCGTCCCGCTTGGCGCGAAACTTCACAATGCAATTGCGCTGGCGCGACTCGCTACCGCTACGTTTCGTTTTCGCTTGCGCCGTCGTCTGCATAGCACCTCACGCGACCCTGAAGGGGGTCAACGGGGGATGTAAATCCCCCTTGTGGGAGTCAACGAGGGCAGCGCCATCTTGCAAGCGGGTGGGGGACATCGCGCATTTGAAAAAATGCGCGGTGGCCCACACCCACAGGTTGTCAAACCGGACTTTCCGCCCGTGTTCGAAATGACTGAATCTGAGAATCAGCCGAGGCACAAATAAATTTGCGTTCCGCCACCGGAATATTTCGGCGACGGCACAGCCTGCCGCGCGACCGTGGGCAATAGGAAAAGAACACGCGACTATTTCAAGCCGCCCTGCCCCTGCTTCCGCTGAACTTATTTTGGACTGCATACGGATGAAGGAAGGCGGGGCTAACCACCCCCGTGATCGCTCCTTTCAAAGCCTCATGACAGCGCTCGCCTATCAAGCAGGTAGTATCGTTCCCAGCGCTCGACACGTTGAGGAATCACGCCGAGAGCTTCCAAGATTTGATCGGTCTCGATGATCGCTTCGAACATGCCCTCGAACTCGACCTCCATGCGACAGGCTCTCCCCCATGCGATCTTCCTGCGCTCGGCAATTAGCAGCCGACGCCAGAATCTGAGACGGCTAGGCCAACCGAGGAAAAGGCGGACGCCATAGGGGCCTTCCATCTTGGTGATAAGCGCGTCAGCCCTGCCCCTTGCCGAATTAACCAGCGCCGCGCCCATGTTGTTGCCGACCCAGAGGAACGTGTCAGGCCCCTGCTGTCGGTCAGAAGGTGCTCCGCTCGTACCCTCTCCCTCGCCCAAACTCGCCCATTCGTCCGGGGTAATGCCTGTCGTGATGAATTCACGCCGGGCAGCCTTCAGCTTTGGAAGAACGTCCTGAATGTTTGTCTGCCCTGCCTGATAGGCGTCAAGCTCGGCAGGATTGACCGCGATTTCCATGCTGTGGACTTTCCCGCTCATGAGCGACTTTCGCGTGATGCGCATCGTTGTTCCCTTTCGGTGCTTCCGCTGGCGCCGAATTGCGTCAGTGAATACGCGCAGAAGATCGCGATGGCGACCGGGGACAAGAGAAGAATTTCTCTCGTAGCCCGCAGGGTCAAAAAGCAAATTCCGCTTCGCTCCTATCAGCGAACGGAAATTGCTTTTTGAGGGATTGACAGCATTCTTCGCTGTCAATCCCCGAAGGAGAAATTGTTCTCTTGAGGATGGACCGCCTGTATAGCGGTCCGTCCGGGCGCCATCGCGATATTCTGCGCCGTGCGACATACCCGTAGAGAAAATCCACGGCGGAGAAGCTGGCGCACCACTCGCCGGCAAAGGAAACCACCCGTCCCGATTTGTAATCCGGACTGGCGCCTCGAAATGAACATCACTTCTCGTGATCGGCAGCCTGAATGTTCCGCACCGAGGCGAACCTCCCGCATGGGCTGATAACAACTTCGGCATCGCGAAGATCCGGGTGATAGCGACCGATGTTTAATGCTGCGAGCTGGCTTGTTTGCCTGCATAAGCCATAAAAAGGGCAAGGTGCCCGCGAGAGCACCCTGCCACAGTTTCTGCTTTACCGCCCCGATTTCGGACTGGGCTTCGTGAAGCTCAGCTTCAGAAAGTCCGGCTCTTGCAGCCCGCGTTGATCGTCAAACACGAGCCAGCAATCGATTTCTTCGTCGTTGAAGACAACCTTGCCGGCAAACTGGCCGTCAGGATTGCGCTGGAAATGCCCGGTGCTGGCTTTGAGCATATCCCTGATTACGACTTTCATATCGATCAAGACCATCGGGTTACTCCTTTTCCTTGGGTTCGGTGCAGACGATACGACCGCTGACGCTGATGCCGTCGTGGATGACCAGATCGAAGCCCTTCCCCTTCGAGTGAGGCCAGATGACCCCGATCTCGTGCCAGAAACTCTTCTGGTCGGGGCCCTCTTTCGCCTTGCTGACGACATAGGCTCGATGAGATGGTTTGCTGTTCATGATGTTTCTCCCTTGTTGATAGGCTGCATGATCGCAGCCGATGCAATCGTTCTGGCACGCGATCACGGCGGGTTCTGCCGAAAGCCGCCTCCGGCGGGTAGCACAGGAATTTTGTCTGCGTTATGGGCAGGGACCCGGAACGCCACAAAATTCCGAGCAACCACCTTTGGCAGGACACGCCGCGCGTGCTAGCGTTTGCATCGGCCAAGACTGCGATTATGCGGTCCTGAAGACAAGGCGAGACAGCAGCTTCGCACGGCATGCCCCTATCTGAAGCTCCAGTGAGAGGACAGCGAGGCCGTTTGGAGAGCAACAGAACGGTTAATGCGTCGTAACGGTACCGCGCACGTGTAATTCTGGGCCGCATAGGCTTACGGCTTCAAGATTTCCTCTGCCGTGTGCTAGTCGGTGATCCAGACATTGAAGAGTTTGCCTTTCAGCCCGGCTTTGATAGGTTCCAGCTTGTAGGGTCCGGCAATCGCAACCCCGGGCTTTTTCTGCTCAACCATATGACGGTGAAAGTCCACGCCCTAATGCTCGGAAAAATCCCCCGCCAATGGGAAAGCCGCCACCACTGGCAGCATTCACGGTCCCCGTCCAGTTCAACGAAGAAAAGAAAACCTCGGACGGGAAAACCGCTCCCCGAAAGATGCCGCGCTGACAGCCGGACCATACGGCGGAACCATACGGGGGACTGCTGTAACGGAATCGCGCTGCTGAAATTCGACGCCGCATAAGATCGGTTCGACCTAGCTGCCCGCTACAATCTCCTTGGCGCTGTATTCGTCAAGTATGATGACGTTGCAAATTTTCCCTTTCAGCGCGGCTTTGATCGCCGGAGTCAGATATGGGCCGCCGATGGCGACAACTTTCTTGCCCGGTGTCGCGGCCATGTTTTTGAAAAACTCGATGCCTGGCGTTTTGGAATCATGCCCCGCGGTGATAAAAAACCGCCAGGCGTCGTTTCCGTTGCGGTCTTTCTTGCCATCTCCGATATGGTCATAGGTGCAGTATGAATAATCTCCGGCTGCGCCTTGTTCTATAAGCTTTTCCGGGGCAATGATGGATTGGACGAACCCCTCCATCGTCAGGCGCGTTTTAAGGTCGTCGGGGATGCCGTAACCGCCAATCCCGCCGAAAACAACATCGAGGCCGTGCATGTTCTTCACGGCCTTCTGGACAAGAGTGTTATTCCAGGCGTTCTCCATCGCCTCGCGCACGGTTTTCAACGCCTGCGGAGTGCGACGGGTCTGGCTCTTGATGTCATAGGGCAATACCGTGGCCGTCTCCGATTTGCCAGGAAAACTGCTGCAACGCGTCCAAAGCATCGAGGACGTAAGGATCGGGCTTATGTAACTAACGTCTTCTTCGGGGCCGTGGCCGATTAGGGCGGTCTGGTGCACGTGGACTTCCGGGCGGTCAAGTTCCGGCACGGCCTGCGCGAATTTGAGCAGCCGCATGCCGCCAGTCACTCCGACATGCAGGGCCACGCCTCGCGGATGATGGTTGTAAATCTCCTCGAAGTAATCAGCCGCCATGATGGCGAAGCGGCGGAAAAGATCGTCGCATTGCTCTTTCGTCTCGATCTTCGCGCTTGAGCCGGGAGCGATCATCACCTTTTGAAGGTGCGGATATTTGGTCTGAAGCTGCCCGGTTAGTTCTTCTTCCGCCGTTTCCCGAATGTCTATCCTGACCACGCCGAGATTAATTGCCATTTCAAGCAACGTCGCCACGCGGCGCGGGTCGATATTAAGTTCGGCGGAAATCTTCTGGCGGCTTATTCCATCGAGGTAGTACCTACGGGCCACGGTCCGCATTTGAATGCTGTCCGGGATTTCAGGCATACGGCCTCCGGGCTTAGCCGTCGTTGTCCGCTTTCGCATCTGTACAGTCTGCATAACTATGATTTTAGGCATATGTTCTGCTTAATGCTTATGTTCTCCATGGAAGAATGTATCACACATGCAATGTGCAAGTGTAATGCACAACAAGAGCATAATGCTTGTAACCAACCCAAGTTTAGCGCCGTCTCATTGTCAGAGCGTCGGGGGGGCTTGGAAGATGGGAGGCGGGCGGCGAACGGAGGCGGGCGGCTCTGGCGGCAAAAGTAGTCACTTCCTCTTTAGTAAAGCTGCCGGAATGGCGTTCGTGGTCGCTGAGCATATCACGCAACTGACGAACCTTTTCAGCCGGAATCAGCATGCGATAGGCGCGGTGTTGCAGCGGCGGGGGACGGGTGTGGTCATAAGGATTGGCGTGATGAACAACGGGTTGCCGGATGATGCCCAAGTCGATGTCATAGGGCGGCGGCGTATGCCCCTTCTTTGCCCATCGCCAGAGGGTTGGTAGATGCACAGTGCCTATGATTGCCGCGGCCTGCTGCAAGTTAAAAAACTCCTGGCCTTGGATGATGTACCGCTTAGGCGTTCCTCTCGAAAGTGCTTCGGGGGCTGGTTCCATCCGGCAACAAGACTATATCCAGCAACAAATTTCAACACTGATCTAAGGAGGTGCTCCTATGGCCTACAAAGCCCTGGCGACACCGGAAGCTGGGGCCGATCCTACCGGAACGGCTCTGGTTTCCCCGGACGGGAACGGAAAACGACTAAAACTCTCCGAAGCAATATCTAGCGGTGACCCGATCTGGCTGATATCCGCTCCCCGGAGCGGTGCCACCGAGGCCTTCGTGCCGCTGGGGCTGGCTCCGGGCGAAGCCGAAATATTAGCTGTTGGCCGCCACCCGGTCTTCCCGATCTTCGCGGTGGCCTGGCTCTCGGACCGCAATGAGATCGTGGTAGCTGTCGAGGCGGACAGAACTGAAACCGGGCGCTCGGTTGTGATCCGGGTCTACACAAGAGACAGCAACATTCTGTGCCGGGCCGCCGTATTCGAGGCGTGTGGCGACCGAGCCGTAGCCGCGGCGGTCATGGGCGTTTGGGATGGGCTTCCCGTCGCCGGTCTAACTTTCCTGTCGCTCATTGAGCCGGGGGAAGAATTATGACGCGTCCGCAAAATGAAGCGACCCTGACGAAAGGCAGCGGCGAGCCTGCGTTCGAAACCCGTGAAGATTGGCTCGTCAACGCCGTATCCGGTCTCCGTCCCCTGTTCGCGGAAAAAAGCATCCTTTTGCCGGATCGGATTCGGATCTCATGCGGCTGGCCACATGCGGGCAACCGTGGCAGGGGCATCGCGCATACTATCGGCCAATGTTGGGCAAGGAAGGCGAGCCACGACGGTACATCCGAGCTGTTCGTCTCTCCGGTGCTCGATGACGGTGTGACGGTCGGGGGGGTGTTAACGCACGAGCTAGTGCATAGCGCCGATGACTGCCGCAACGGGCATCGCGGACCATTCCGCAAGATGGCGATTGCGCTGGGTCTTGAAGGACCGATGCGGGCGACATATCCGGGTCCGGCACTGAAAGAGCGTTTAAACGCTCTTGTCGCAAGCATCGGACCCTACCCACACGCCAGGCTCGATCCGACGCAGGTAAGCGTTAAGCAAAAAACGCGCCTGGTGAAAGTGGTCTGTGATCGGTCGAGCTGCGGGTATGCGTTCTGGACGACAAGAATGTGGCTCGATCTCGGCACGCCGACCTGCGTGTGCGGCGCCACTATGTCGGAGATCGCTCGAAGGCGGTAAGGAACCGAGGGAGGAATTTGTGAGCCATCAAGGAGAGATGAAAACCACGAACTATCCAGACGCGGGAAAGCCGGATGCGGCGGTCCCGGTCACAAACGAGTGTGGTGAACCTGCCGCATTCATTCCTGGGCCAGCTTATCAGGCTGGCCCCATTTCAAACAAAAAAGTGGCGAAGTCGAAGGAGATGTGGCCAGGACTTGGCAATCAAGAAGCGTGCCCTTTCGAGCCTGATGGAACGTACGACTGGCGCAACCAAGCGGACGGCTTTGTCGACTGAGGTCCATTGCTATGGCGAATGCAAAACTCCTCCACTGGCACGCAGGTTCGGCTCAATCCGTAATAGAACATTGCGGCGTCGTCGCGAAGACTCTCATCTCAAGCTCAATGGATCTGGGCCTTGGCCCCGCCCTGGATTATGTTCCACATCTGGCTCGGCAGGTTTTCTATCGGTATGAAGCCTTTCGGTGGAGCAAGGCTGCATACGATCCATTCGCCGAGCATTACCATCTGATGTTTTCAGATTGGGGAGCTTTGATAGAACGGCAGTCGGCGACGATTGCTGCATTGATCGAAGGTGCGCTCGGCGGCTCGCGAGACCTTCGAATACTTGACACCGCATGCGGGATCGGCACGCAGACTCTCGGCCTCGCGGCCCAAGGTTACCTCGTCACGGGGTGCGATATTAGCACTGCGGCGTTGAAGAGAGCGCACCGTGAGGCTGCCGCCAGGAACCTTCATCTGCATCTCAGCCCAGCGGACATGCGGAAGTTAACGTCCTTGCCGGAATCCGGCTTTGACGTGGCGGTATGCCTCGGCAATTCGGTTTGCGCTCTCGACAGCTTTGACGATTTGGTCCTGGCGTTCAGCGAGATTCAAAGAAATTTGCGGCGCGGCGGCCTTTTCATCGTCGGGGTGCGGGATTACCGACGCGCAATGATGGAACGGCCGCTCAAGATCGATCCCCCGATGCTGCGGTGGGACGCCGGGAAGTCGCGCACGGTGCACCAGCTGTGGCTGTGGACGGATGAAACCCGCTACACGGCTCATGTGTACATCGATGCCGAAGGCGACCATCACCACTTCTCCGCGCGTTGCCGCGCCGTGTTGCCCCAGGAGCTGACAAATGCGCTTCAGGTAGCGGGGTTCGTGGATATTTCCTGGCTACCGGAGGACGCGGCGGCACTTAAGAATTCCGTCTACGAGACCGGTTTCGACCAGCTCATGGCAACAGCCAGAGCCCCTGAGTTCTGAAGACAGCGTTGAGGGAACTACCCAAGGAGGTCAATTCGAAAACCAGTATGAAAAACACAATCAGTGACTGCGGTTCTGTCGAAATACGAAATCCCCTGTTAGCGGCGGCGGGGGAGGGTGCCATTTTGGCGGGTCGGCGGGGACCACTGCGCCAATGGTGAGTAGCGGTGACTGGAGTGATTTCAAAGGAAGCGATGGTGAACGGCCGGCGGGAGTCACAACCGCCGCGGGCGGGGAAAAAGAAAGAGGACGCCTGAGAGGCAAGGCCCCGCGGGCATCTGATCTTTGCGATAGAGTTGTTGATCTCGTATTGATCCGAAGATCTGCTGCGCCCCGGAGAGGAGTGCAATCCCCTCCGGAGCAGGAGCTGCTGGGA
>Ga0302326_10004577_pt1 | contig 31974 bp, 21 predicted proteins | sample Palsa_T0_3_FD_202264 | JGI IMG/M metagenome (GOLD analysis project Ga0302326, IMG submission 202264) | Peat permafrost microbial communities from Stordalen Mire near Abisko, Sweden - Palsa_T0_3 | ecosystem: Environmental > Terrestrial > Soil > Palsa > Peat permafrost | place: Sweden: Abisko...
CCGTCGCGCCTTAACAAGTAGCGGCCTGACCCCTTACCGCCCGAGCAGCTCCTCGGCGTGCGCCACGGCGCTCTTGGCGGTGCGGTCGCCCAGCATGCGGGCCAACTCGCCCACGCGCGCCTTCCGGCTTGCCTGGATTGGGGCGATCGTGACAATCGCGCGATCCTTCGACTGGTCCTTGGTCACCACCAGGTGGCAGGTCGCCTGCGCCGCCACCTGCGGCAGGTGGGTGACGCAGAGCACCTGGTGCGTGCGGCCGATCGCGGCCATCTTCTCCCCCACCACGCGTCCGATTTCGCCGCCCACGTTGGCGTCCACCTCGTCGAAGACCAGGAGCGGCACCGCATCGAGGTCCGCGAGCACCGTCTTCAGGGCCAGCATGACCCGGGCGAGTTCTCCGCTTGAGGCGATCCGGTGCAGCGGCAGCGGCGCCTCGCCTACATTGGGGGAGAAAAGGAATTCGCAGCCGCAGTCGCCGGCCGGCCCCAGCTCGGCCAGGGGCACGAGCCGGATAGAAAAATCGGCTCTCTGGAAGCCCAGCTGGGCGATCCCCTTCGCCGCCGTCCGGGCGAGCTCTTTCGCGGCCTTCTCCCGGCGGCCGCGAAGCGCCTGCGCCTCCGTGCGGACCGCCCGCTCGGCGTCGGCGATCTGCCGGTCATAACGGGCCAGGGCGCCGGCGCGATCGGCCTGTCCCTCGAGGCTCCGGCGCATGCCCTCGGCCGCCGCCAGCACGGACGCGACGTCGCCGCCGTGGCGCCGCTTGAGCTCGAGCCAGCCGTTCATGCGCTCGGCGAGCTGCTCCCCCTGCTCGGCGTCGGATTGCAGCTGCTGGCCCAGCGAGCCGAATTCCGCGCCCAGATCGTTCAGTTCGACCGCCGCGGCGCTGAGCCGCGCGGCCAGCGCCCGGCTGGCGGGATCGAGGCTCTCGAGGCGCCGGGCCTCGCGCAGCAGCGCCGCCAGCCGCCCCTGCAGCCCGTCCTCGCCCGTCAGCCCGCCAGCCAGATGCTCCGCCAGTCCGATCAGCTCCTGGGCGCGGTTCAGGCGCCGGAAGTCGCGCTCCAGCGCCTCGATGCCTTCGGCGGTGGGCGCGAGCGCGTCGATCTTCGCGAGCTGCTGCCGGAGGAAATCAATCTGGTCCGCCGAAAGCTGGCTCGCGTCCGCGATGCGCTCGCGCTCCGCCCGCAGCGCGCGCCAGGCGCCGTACCGTTCGCGATAGGCACCGAGCGCGGAGGCGTTCCGCGCAAAGAGATCGAGCAACTCGAGCTGGCAGGCCTCCTTGAGCAGCCGCCGCGGCTCGCTCGGGCCGTGAAAATCGACCCAGTGCTCGCCCAGGCGCTGCAGCGCCGCCAGCGTGGCGAGGCTGCCGTTGACCGTGACCTTCGGCGGCTTTTCCCTCGGGATGCTGCGCTTGAGGAGGAGCACTCCCTCCTCGCAGGCGGGCAGTTCGAGGGCGGCCAGCACGGCGTCGATCTCCCCCGCATCGGCAAAATACAGGGATCCCTCGACCTCGCAGGCTGCCGCTCCCTGACGAATGATCGTCTTGTCCGCCCTCTCGCCCGCCAGGAGGCTGAGCGCACCGAGCAGGATGCTCTTGCCCGCCCCGGTCTCGCCGGTCACGGCCGTGAAACCGGCCTCAAAATCCAGCGCCACCTCCTCCAGCAGGGCCAGGTTGCGGATCCGGAGCGATTGGAGCACGCGGACAATCCAGAGGCTTGAGCTTCGATCCTCAACGTTCTTTTAATGCCTCGCCCCATGAACCCCAAGACCCTGTTTTTTCCCCTCGCCCTGCTGGCCGTTCCCCTGACCGCGCAAACCGATCCTGGGCCCCTCCAGGCCGCCCTGACCGTTCACGCCGACCAGCCGGGTCCGGTCATCAACAAGAATCTCTACGGCCAGTTCACCGAGCACCTCGGCCACTGCATCTACGGGGGGATCTGGGTCGGCGAGGACTCGCCCATTCCGAACACGCGCGGGATCCGCAACGATGTCGTCGCCGCCCTGAAACAGGCCCAGGTGCCCGTGGTCCGCTGGCCGGGCGGCTGCTTTGCGGATGAATACCATTGGAAGGACGGCATCGGGCCGGCGGAGCAGCGGCCCAAGATGATCAACACCCACTGGGGCGGCGTGGTGGAAAACAACCACTTCGGCACCCACGAGTTCATGGATTTCTGCGCCCAGGTCGGCTGCGAGCCGTACATCACCGGCAATCTCGGCAGCGGAACCGTGCAGGAAATGATGGAATGGGTCGAATACATGACCTCCGACGCGGATTCGCCAATGGCCAACCTCCGCCGCCGGAACGGCCGGGCAGAGCCCTGGAAGCTGAAGTATTTCGCGATCGGCAACGAGGCCTGGGGCTGCGGCGGCGAAATGGGCCCGGAGTTTTACGCGGACAATTTCCGCCGCACCAACACCTTCCTCAAGAATTACCCGGGCAACCGCCTCTACCGGATCGCCTGCGGGCCGAGCGAAGACGACTATAAGTGGACCGACACGGTGATGACGATCGCCGGCAGCCGGATGAACGGGCTGTCGATGCATTATTACACGCTGCCCACCGGCGACTGGAAGGACAAGGGCTCCTCCACCCAGTTCGACGAGGCCGCGTGGTTCTCCACCCTGCGCCGCACGCTGCGGATGGATGAGCTTATCACCAAGCACTCGGCCATCATGGACCAGCACGACCCGCAGAAGAAGGTCGGCCTGATCGTCGACGAATGGGGCACCTGGTATAATGTCGAGCCCGGGACCAATCCGGGCTTTCTCTTCCAGCAAAACACGCTGCGCGACGCCATCGTGGCCGGCCTCAATTTCCACATCTTCCAGCGCCACGCGGACCGGGTGGTGATGGCCAACATCGCCCAGCTGGTGAACGTGCTCCAGTCCCTGGTCCTCACCGACGGACCGAGGATGACCGTCACGCCCACCTATCATGTGTTCGAGATGTTCAAGGTCCACCAGGACGCCACCGCGCTACCCCTCGACCTGCGGACGCCCGACTACACGTTCGGCGGCGAAAGCATTCCGGCGGTCAGCGCCTCGGCCTCGCGCGATTCCGCCGGCCGGATCCATCTCTCCCTGGTCAACGCCAATCCCCGCCGCGCCGCCCATCTCGCCTGCACGCTGGGCGGCGGGACGGTCGGCACGGTCACCGGGCGGGTGCTAACGGCGGAGACGATGCAGGCGCACAACACCTTCGAGCAGCCGGACGCCGTGAAGCCGGCGCCGTTCACGGCCTTTGCCGTGGCGGCGGGCAATCCAGGCTCCCTCACGATCGACCTGCCGTCCAAATCCGTCGTCGTTCTTGAAATCAGATAGGGCGCGTTTTTTGAAGGAAGCGCGCGTTGTCCCCAACGCGCCGGGCAGACCGCGCGGGTAGACGGAGCCAAAGCGGGTTGGGGACAACCCGCGCTGCCTCAGGCCCGCTCCGGCAGCGCGCCGGGTGGCGTCGGCAGCGGCGCCGGAGCGCTCCGGCGCCGGCGTAGGGAAACGCGGTGGCGGAGCTTGTCCAGCGCCACGTAGACGACCGGCGTCGTGAAGAGGGTAAGCATTTGCGAAAGAATGAGGCCGCCGACGATGGAAATGCCCAGCGGCTTGTGCAGCTCGGCGCCGACCCCGCCCTCCAGAGCGAGGGGCAGCGCGCCAAACATCGCGGCCATCGTGGTCATCATGATCGGCCGAAAGCGGACGATGCAGGCGCGGAAGATCGCCTCCTCCGGACTCAGGCCATCCTGCCGCTCGGCCTGGATCGCGAAATCGATCATGAGAATCGCATTCTTTTTCACCAGGCCGATCAGGAGGATGATGCCGATGACGGCGATGATCGACAGATCATAGCCCGTGACCAGCAGCGCCAGCAGCGCGCCCACGCCGGCCGACGGCAGCGTCGAGAGGATCGTGATGGGATGGATCAGGCTCTCATAGAGCATGCCCAGGACGATGTAGACCGCGAGCAGGGCGGCGCCGATCAGCAGCGGCTCGCTCGAAAGCGATTCCTGGAAGACCTTCAGCGTCCCCTGGAAGCTGGCGTGGATGTCCGCGGGCATGCGCAGGCGCGCGACCAGGGCCGAAATCGTCGCGGTCACGTCGCTGGTCGAGGTGCCGGGATCGATGTTGAAGGAGATGGTGTCGGCCGGAAACTGGCCCTGGTGGTTGACGGAGAGAGAGGTGTTCGAGCGCTCGTAGCGGGACACGGCGCTCAGCGGCACCATCTGGCCGTTGGAGGCCTTGACGTAGATCTTGTCGAGCGAGGCCGGATCCGTCTGGTACTTGGGCGAGGCCTCCAGGACGACGTGGTGCTGGGTCAGCGTGGTGTAGATGGTGGAGACCTGGCGCTGGCCAAAGGCGTCGTAGAGCGTGTTGTCGATGGCGCTGAGGGTGATGCCGAGGCGCGACGCGGCGGCGCGGTCCACGACGACATTGGCCTGCAGGCCGGTGGTTTGGAGGTCGGTGGTGACGTCCTGGAAATGCGGCGCCTTCTTCAGCTCGGCCAGCACCACGTTGGACCAATGATGCAGTTCATCCAGGTTGGAACCGGTGAGCGTGTATTGGTAGGTCGACTTGGACATGCGGCCGCCGACGCGAAGATCCTGGGAGGGCTGGAGGAAAAGTCCGACGCCCTTGACCCGGGTGAGCGCCCGGCGCAGCCGGCCGATGACCACCTGGATGTCGACCTTGCGCTCCTCCAGCGGCTTCAGCTGGATGAACATCATGCCTTGGTTGCTCCCGCCATTCACGTTGGAAACCATGGCATCGATCGCCGGATCATTCAGCACGATCTTCGCCACCTCCTCCTCCTTCTCCCGCAGGGAGAGGAAGGAGATGTCCTGGGAGCCCTCGACCGTGGCCATCATCTGGCCGGTGTCCTCGATCGGGAAGAATCCCTTCGGCACGATGATGTAGAGGACGACGGTGGCGACCATCGTCCCGATGGTCACGCCCAGCATCAATTTCTCGTGGCGCAGCACCCAGGTCAGGCGGCGCTCGTAGGCCCGGTGCAGGGCGTCGAAGCTCGATTCCAGCCAGCGAAAGAACCGGTTGGGCTTGTCCTCGGAGGATTCGTGCCGCAGAAACCGGCTGCACATCATCGGGGTGAACGTGAGCGAAACGACGGCCGAGACGACGATGGCGCTCGTCAGCGTGACGGCGATCTCGTGGAGCAGCCGGCCGACCAGCCCGGTCATGAAGATCAGCGGGATGAAGACCGCGATCAGCGAGATGGTGATGGAGACCACGGTGAAGCCGATCTGCTGCGCCCCCTTGAGGGCGGCCTCAACCGGCGTCTCGCCCGCCTCGATGTGGCGGACGATGTTTTCAATCACGACGATGGCGTCGTCGACCACGAAGCCGACCGCCACGGCCATGGCCATGAGCGACAGGTTATCGAGGGTGTAGCCCACCACATACATCACGCCAAAGGTCCCGGCCAGGGAAAGCGGCACGCTGACGCTGGGGATGACGGTGGCCCAGAAGCGCCGCAGGAAGACGAACACCACCATCACGACGAGCGCGACGGAGATGAGCAGGGTGAACTCGATGTGGTTGACCGAGGACCGGATCGTGCCGGTGCGATCGACCGCCACGTGCAGCTTGATCGCCGGCGGCATCCATTTCGTCATCAGCGGGATCAGGGCGCGGACGCGATCCGCCGTCTCGATCACGTTGGCGCCCGCCTGCTTGAAGATCATCAGGCTGACGGCCGGACGGCCGTCGTACCATCCGGCCGCACGGGCATTTTCCGTGGCGTCGATCACGTTGCCCAGGTCGCTGAGCCGGACCGCGCCGCCGTTCTTCTGATAGGCGACCAGCGGGTGGTAATCCTTGGCCTCCGCCAGCTGGTCGTTGACGTTGACCGTATAGGAATGGTCCGGCCCGTCGAAGCTGCCCTTCGGCAGGTTGGCGTTGGACGAGCTGACGAAGGTGCGGATGTTCTCGAGGCTGAGGCCCATCGTCGCCAGGTAGGCGGGATCGACCTGGATCCTCACGGCCGACTTTTGGGCGCCGCTGACATTGACCTGGCTGACTCCGCTGACCTGGCTCAGCTGCTGGGCGATGACGTCATTCGCATAGTTGTAGACATCTCCGGGGGCCAGCGTGTCGGACAGGAGCGACAGGATCATGATGGGCGAATCCGACGGATTGACCTTCTTGTAGTTCGGGGGGGCCGGCAGGTTCGCGGGCAGGTCGCTGGCGGCCGCGTTGATCGCCGCCTCGACGTCGCGGGCCGCGCTGTCGATGCTGCGGCTGAGGTCAAATTGGATCGTGATCTGGGCCTGGCCGAGCTTGCTGGAGGAAGTGAGCTCGCTTACGCCTGAAATCTGGGAAAAGCGCCGCTCCAGCGGAGCGCAGATCGAGGTGGCCACCGTGATGGGATCGGCCCCCGGAAGGTTGCCTTGGACCTGGATCGTGGGGGATTCGATCTGGGGCAGCGGCGCGATGGGCAGGACCTTGAAGGCGACGATGCCGGCCATCAGCAGGCCCAGCGCCAGCAGCGAGGTGGCGATCGGACGCTGAATGAAGGGGCCGGAGATGTTCATTTGCCCACGGGCACGGCGACCGGCGCGGCCCGTCCGCCATGCGCCGGGGCCGCCGCCCGGCTCCGCGTCAGCCAGCGGCTGAGCCGGTCCATGTAGAGGTAGATGACCGGCGTGGTGTAAAGGGTGAGCATCTGCGAAAGCAGCAGCCCGCCGACCATGGTGATGCCCAGCGGACGGCGCAGTTCCGAGCCCGTCCCGTTTTCCAGCGCCAGCGGCACGGCGCCGAGCAGCGCGGCCATGGTGGTCATCATGATCGGGCGAAAGCGGAGCCGGCAGGCCTGGAAGATCGAGTCGACCGGCGCGAGGCCCTGGTTGCGCTCCGCGTCGAGAGCGAAGTCGATCATCATGATGGCGTTTTTCTGCACGATGCCGATCAGCAGGACGATGCCGATCAGCGCCACCATCGAGAAGTCGATCCGGCAGACGTTCAGCGCCAGCAACGCCCCGACGCCGGCCGAGGGCAGCGAGGAAAGGATGGTGATGGGGTGGATGTAGCTCTCATAGAGAACGCCGAGCACGATGTACACGACCACGATGGCGGCCAGGATCAGCCAGGGCTCGCTCGCGAGCGAACTCTGGAACTCCGCCGCGCTGCCCGCAAAGGCGGTCTGGATCGTCTCCGGCAGGCCGATCTCCCTTTGGACGCGCTGCACGGCGGCGACCGCGTCGCTGAGGAAATATCCCTGGCGCAGGTTGAAGGAGATCACCGCCGCGGGGAACTGCCCCTGGTGGGTGATCACCAGCGGCGCCGTCTTGGTCGCGATGGTGGTGAAGGCGCTCAAGGGGACGAGGGCGGCCGGCGCGGATCCCGTCGTCGCGCCCCCCGTGGGGGCGTTGGCCGGCACGTAGATCTTGCTGAGGGAGATCGGATCCTGCTGGTACTCCGGCGTGACCTCCATGATCACGCGGTACTGGTTCAGCTGGGTGAAGATGGTCGAGATGATGCGCTGGCCCAGCGCGTCGTAGAGCGTGTTGTCGATGTCCGCCGGCAGCACGTTGAGCCGCGAGGCCTTGTCGCGGTCGACCGTGATGTCGACCTGGTAGCCCTCGGTCTGCTGGTCGCTGGCGACGGAGCTCAGCCCCGGCACCTGGGCCAGCTTTTCGACTAGGCGCGGCGTCCATTCCGCGAGCTCCGCGCCGTCCGCGTCCTCCAGGATGTACTGGTACTGCGTGCGGCTGACCCGGCTGTCGATCTGCAGGTCCTGGACCGCCTGCATATAGAGCGCGATGCCCTGGACGTCCCTCGTCCGGTCGCGCAGGCGGGTGATAATCTCGCTGGCGGAGGATTTGCGGTCCTCGCGGGGCTTGAGGTTGATGGAGATCCGTCCGGTGTTGAGCGTGGCGTTGATCGTGCCGGTGCCCACGAACGAGGTCACGCTGGCGACGTCCGGATCCTTCATGACAATGTCGGCGATCTCCCGCTGGTGGCTCACCATCGAGCTGAAGGAGATGTTCTGGGCGGCGTCGGTCACGCCGATGATCAGGCCCGTGTCCTGCTCCGGCAGCAGGCCCTTGGGCGTGACCACATAGAGGACGAGCGTGGCGGCGAGGGTGGCGACGGCCACGGCGAGGGTCAGGGGCTGGTGCGCGAGCACCCAGCGTACGCCCCCGGTGTAAAAGGCCAGCATGCGGTCGAAGAACTTCTCGGTCGCGGCGTAAAACCGGCCGTGGTGCTCCTCGCTCTCCGGAGTGAGCAGGCGGGAGCACATCATCGGCGTGAGCGTGAGCGAGACGAAGGCCGACACGATGACCGCGACGCTGAGGGTGATGGCGAACTCGCGGAAGAGCCGGCCGACGACGCCGGTCATGAAGAGGAGCGGAATGAAGACTGCGATCAGCGAAAAGGAGAGGGAGATGACCGTGAAGCCGATCTGCTTCGAGCCCTTGAGCGCGGCCTCAAAGGGGGCGTCGCCCGCCTCGATATAGCGGACGATGTTCTCGATCATCACGATGGCGTCATCCACCACGAAGCCGGTCGCGATGGTCAACGCCATGAGCGAGAGGTTGTCGAGGCTGAAGCCGACCAGGTCCATCACGCCGAAGGTGCCGATGATCGCGAGCGGCAGGGCGACGCTGGGGATGATCGTGGCCCAGAGCTTGCGCAGGAAGAGGAAGATGACGAGGACGACCAGGACGACCGTGAGCACGAGGGTGAACTGCACGTCGGCCACCGAGGCGCGGATGGTGGTCGTGCGGTCGGTCAGGATCGTGACACGGACGGAGGGCGGGATGGAGGTGAGCAGCGTGGGCAGGATCTTTTTGATCCGGTCCACCGTCTGGATGATGTTGGCCCCCGGCTGGCGCTGGATGTCGAGGATCACCGCCGGCCGGTCGCCATACCAGCCCGCCAGCTTGGTGTTTTCGACGCTGTCGATGACGCGGCCGACGTCCTTCAGCCGGATCGGGGCGCCGTTCCGGTACGCGACGATGATGTTGCGATAATCGATGGCGGTCAGCAGCTGGTCGTTGTCGTTGATCGCGTAGGCCTGATGGGCGCCGTCGAAGCTGCCCTTGGGCGCGTCGACGTTCGCGTTGGCGATGGCGGTGCGGATGCTCTCGAGGCTCAGCCCCTGGGCCGCCGTGGCGGCGGGGTCGATCTGCACGCGAACGGCCGGCTTCTGGTTGCCCTCGATCGTGACCAGCCCGACGCCGGACACCTCGCTGAGCTTCTGGGCGAGGAGCGTGTCGGCGTAGTCGTTGACCTTGTCGATCGGAATGGTCTCCGAATAGATCGCGAGGGTCAGGATCGCGCTGTCGGCGGGGTTGACCTTGTTGTAGACCGGCGGATTGGGCAGGTTCGCCGGCAGCACGCCGGAGGCGACGTTGATCGCGGCCTGGATGTCCTGCGCGGCGCTGTCGATGTTGCGGTCGAGGGTGAACTGCAGGGTGATGGTGCTGACGCCGAGGGAGCTGACGGAATTCATCGAGCTCAGCCCGCTGATCTGGCCGAACTGCTGCTCCAACGGCGTCGTGACCGACGAGCACATCACGTCGGGGGCGGCGCCCGGGAGCTGCGTGGTCACCTGGATCGTCGGGAAGTCGACGTTCGGCAGCGCCGAGATCGGCAGCAGGAAATATCCCAGCAACCCGAGCAGGATCACGCCGACCATCATCAGCGACGTGGCGATCGGCCGGCGGATGAAGATCTCGGAAATGTTCACTCCGGGGAGTCGCCGGGAGCCTTGGGGGCGGAGGCACGGCCCCCGCCCTTGGCCGATCCGGCGCCGGCGAGGCTGACCTTGCTCCCGTCCTCAAGCTTGTATTGGCCGTCCACCACGACCTGCTGCCCCACCGTCAAGCCCTGGTCGATCAGCGCATAGCCCGAATCAATCTGGGCGACCTGGACCGGCACGGCCTTCACCGTGGAATTGTCCTGGATCAAGAAGGCGTACGCGCCCTGGGGCCCGCGCTGGACCACGCTGGCGGGAACGACGAGGCCATTCTTGCGCGTCTGGACCAGGAGCCGGACGTTGACAAACTGGCCGGGCCAGAGGGCGAGCTTGTCGTTCGGGAACGAGGCCTTGGCCTTGATGGTGCCGGTGGCGCTGTCGATCTGGTTGTCGACCACGGCGAGGGTCCCCCGGTCGAGCGGCGCCGTGCCGTCTCCCATCGCGATCACGCTGAGCTTCTGCCCCGATGCGAGCAATTGCTGGATCTGAGGCCAGTCCTGCTGCGGCAGGGTGAAGACGACGGATATCGGCTTGAGCTGGGTGATCACCACCATGCCGCCCGGATCAGAGGTCTGCACGACGTTGCCCTGATCCACCATGCGGATGCCGATGCGTCCGCTGATGGGGGCGGTGATGTTGCAGTAGCCCAGCTGCACCGTGGCCTGCTCGACCGCGGCGGCGTCCGCCTGCACCGTGGCCTTGAATTGCTCCTCGCTCAGCCGCTCGGTATCGACCGTCTGCTGGTCGATGAGCCCCTTGCCCAGCAGGGTGAGATTGCGGTTATAGGTGATCGTCGCGTTGCTCAGCTGGGCTTCGTCCTCGGCTTTCTTGGCCTTGGCCTGGTCCAGTTGGGACTGGTAGGTGCGGGGGTCGATCATGACGAGCAGATCGCCCGCCTTGACGTCCTGGCCCTCGGTAAAGGCGATTTTCTGCAGCACGCCGTTTACCTGGGTATGGACCGTGACGGTGTTGAAGGCCTGGACCGTTCCGATGCCGTCCAGATAGATGGGAGTGTCCCTCTGCACCACGCGGCCGGCCTCGACCACGACGGTCGCGCCGGCGCCCGCACGGCCGCCACCGCCCGCACGGCCGCCGGCTGCGGCCTGCCGATGGCAGCTGGTCAAAATCCCCGCGCTCATAAGAGCGAAGGTAAGACGTATCCAAAATGTTTTACGCATGCAGATTAGTGTAGGGCGGCAGGCAGATGGTGCTGTAGGACGGAATCGTACAAAATAGACCGGGACTCGCCCGCCGCAAGCCTAACGGCGCCGGCGCGACGATGTTGCTGATATTGCCACATTTTTAATGAATTTTACCAGCCCTGTTAGATACATTATGGTTTGGGCCCGCCGCTGCGACTCTCGAGAGCACTGACGCGCTTGAAGAGCTCGGGCAGCCTCTGGCGCAGCAGAAACAGTCTCTGTTCAAGGATATAGGGCAAAGCGGGAGTGCCCCAAAGCGAGGCGCCGGGGGGCGTGTCCCGGCCGATGCCGGCTTGGGCCCCGACCTTGGTCCCCTGGCCGAGCGTGATATGCCCGATGATTCCGACCTGCCCGCCCAGGACGACGTAGTCCTCGAGGGTCGTGCTGCCCGCGATACCGGCCTGCGCGCAGATCATGCAGTGGCGGCCGATGACGACGTTGTGCCCCACCTGCACCAGGTTATCGATCTTCGTGCCCTCCCCCACGCGCGTGTGGCTGAAGCGCGCGCGGTCCAGGGTGGTGTTGGCGCCGATCTCGACGTCGTCGTCGACGATCACCGTCCCCACTTGCGGCACCTTCTCGTGGCGGCCCCCCACAAACTTATAGCCAAATCCGTCCGAACCGATGACGACTCCCGAATGGAGCCGGACCCGGTTTCGCAGCGTGCATTCGGCGCCCACCACGGCCCCGGGCATCAGCCAGCAGTCCGCGCCGACCGCCGACCCGCGCCCGAGGAACACCTGCGCCTGCAGATGGGAACCGGCGCCCACGCTGGCGCCCGCCTCGATCACGCAGAGCGGGCCCACCGTGGCGGTCGGCGCGACAACCGCTCCCGCCGCCACGCTGGCGGACGGATGCACGCCCGGGGCCGGTTTGGGCCAGAGCGCCTGCTCGAGGCGCGCGCAGAGGCGGGCCAGCGCCACGGAGGGATCATCGACGTGGAAAAAGACCTGCCCCGCGCGGGGCGCGCCCTCATAATCGGCCGGCAGGAGCACCGCCGAGGCGCGCGTCGCCGGCACCTCCGGCCGGTACTTCGCGCTTTCGAGAAAAGCCAGGTCGCCCGGTCCGGCGGAGGCGAGGCTCGCGATCCCCCGGATCGTCTCAGCGGCTGCGCCGGCGATCCGCCGGGGCTGCACGACCGCGGCAATCTCATCGGGCGTGAACGCGATCTGCATGGGGCCAATCGTGATGGAATCTCCGGCCGGGGCGCAAGTGCAAGGGGAACGCGGCCCCTGGGAAAACTGAAGGGGTCAGGTCCCGAATTCCTAAATTCAGAGACTGAATTTAAGAATTCGGGACCTGACCCCTTTTGCCCCGCTCGGACGAGCGGGGCCTTGGTCAGCAGCGCCGGATCACTTCGCGGGAGCGGCGGGCGCCGGGGTGATCGGCGGAAGCGAGATCGAAGGCGCGGCGGCCGGGGCCGCGGCCCCGGCGGCGGGCGCCGGCGGCGTGGTCGCGGTCGTGGTCGCCGGCTTGTCCTTGGCGAGCGTGGCCGCCACCTCGTCGGTGATGTCGTAGGCGGGATCGGAAAAGATGATGGTCTTCGCTCCGAGCACGCTGATGCCGGACTTGTCGAGCAGGAGCGTGGCGCCATGGCTCTTGGCCGCGTCGGCGGCCTTCTGGCCGATCTCTTCCATCATCAGGTCGTGGAAGTTCTGCATCGACTGCTGGAACTCGCGCTGCACGGTCTGCTGGAAGGTGTTGCGATCGTTCGCGCGGGCCTGCAGCTGCTGGTACTTGGCCTCGGCCTCCTCCTGGGCCTTCTTCACCGCATCGGCGGTGGCGGTGGGATTCTTCGCCTGCTCGACCAGCTCGTCGACCCCGGCCTTGAGCGCGGTGAGGTCCTTGGTCATCTGGTCGAACTGCGTCTGGGCGGAGGCCTGCTGACCCTTCAGCTTCGTCACCTGATCCTGCGTCTTCCAATAGCTGTCGTAAAGCTTGGCCATATCGACGATGGCGACCTTCAGCGGGCCAGCCGGCGCCGGTTGGGCCTGGGCGATGAGCGCGGCCGAGGCAAACGCGCCGACAGCGAGGAGGTACGGGATGGATTTCTTCATGGAGTCGTTTTAGGGATTAAACTTCAATCAAAGCGGAATCAGAAGCGCGTGCCAAAGGAAAAATTGAACTGGTTGCCCGTCTTGTTGTTGAAGAGGACGTCGCCGCGGATCGGGAAGGCGTAATCGAGGCTGAGCGGAGCGCCCAGCACGAAGAGGCGGATGCCGATGCCGAAATCGTCCTGATAGTTGAACGGGTTGAAGTCGAACGAGCCCCCGTTGACGTAGCCGGCGTCGTAGAAAATGGCGAAGCGCACCGGACTGACGATATCGAGGGAGTATTCCGCGGTGAACTCCGCGCTCGTCTTGCCGCCGATCGGCTCGCCGAAGACGTCGCGCGGGCTGACCTCGCGGAACTCGAAGCCGCGCAAATCCTGCGGGCCGCCGAGGTAGAATGCGTCGAAATACGGCAGCGTGCTGGTGTGGCCGTAGGTCACGTCGGTATTGAGGTGGGCGACCAGCGTCAGCACCTGCTGCTGCAGCTCGAAGAGCTGGAAGAACTGGGATCCGTGAAACTGGAAGCCGTAATAGTCGATGCTGCCGCCCAGCGGTCCGCCGGCCAGCGTGGAGGTGAACTCGACGAAGTTGCCCGAGGTGGTGCTGATGATCTTGTCGCGCGTGTCGCGGGTCAGCGTGAGGCCCACGCGGGATTCGTCGTTCTTGCCCGCCAGGGCCGCGATGATCGCCGAGGCGCTGGGTGAGACGTTCTCGATCTCGGTGATCTGGTAGGTGTAGGCCAGGGTCGCGTCCACGAGCTCAAAGAGATGCTTGCGCAGGGAGATGGTGGCGCCGAGGTCCACCTCGTCGTAAAAGGTGCTGTTGTAGTCCGAACTGGTGCGGTAGAGGCTGACGCCGAGCGCCAGCTGCTTCTGGAAGAGGTACGGCTCCTCGAAGGAGATGATGGCCTGGCTGGACAGCTCGCCGAGCTCCAGGCGGATGCGGAATTTCTCCCCGTCGCCCTGGAAGAACGAGCGGGGGTTGAAGAGGTCGAAATTGGACTGCGAAATCTCGGCGAAGACCGAGGCGCGCTCGAGCGTGCTGTAGCCGGCGCCGAAGGTCAGGTTGCCCGTGCGCCCCTCCTTCACCGCGACCCGCAGGTTGCGCCGCCCGGGAATGTTCGTCTCCTGCGGCGAGGCCTCGACGTCGTCAAAGAAGCGCGTGTTGTCGAGCTTGAGCTTGCTGATCTTCATCCGGACGGTGTCGAAAACGTCGCCCGGGCCGAGGACCAGCTCGCGGATGATGACCGTGCTCTTCGTCTTGACGTTGCCCTCGATCACCACGGACTCGACGTTGAACTTGTCGCTCTCCTCGATGTGGAAGATGAGGTCGATGTTGCCCGTGACGATGTTCGGGATCCGCTCGAGGGTCACCCGGGTGTCCAGGTAGCCGTCCTTCATGTAAAAGTCCTCCAGGCGTTCGCGGGCCTTGTCGATCTTCGAGGGCGCGAAGAGGAAGCCGGGCGAGGCCAGCGGGCGGGCGACGCGGCGCAGCAGCACGGAGGAGTGGAGCTTGTTGCCCGCAAAATTGATGGTGCCGATATGGTACTGGCGGCCCTCGTTGATGCGGATGACGAGGACCAGCCGGTCCGGCCGCGGGTACTCGAAGACGACCTTGTCCTCGGAGATGTCGACGTCGAGAAACCCGCCCTCGCGGTAATAATCGCGCAGCTTGTCGAGATCGTCATCGAATTCCTCGTCCTTGAAGCGGCCGTGGCCCGTGATCCAGGAGAAGATCCACCAGCGCCGGGTGTCCATCTCGCTGCGGAGCTTCTTGGCCTTGACGTGGGCGTTGCCGACAAAGCGCACGTCGGCGATCCGCACCCGGTTGCCCTCCTTGATCAGGAAGACGATCGTGCCGAAGCCGGTCGTCTTGTCCCGGTCGATGCGGTAGGTGACCGAGACCTGGTTGTAGCCGACCTTCTGGTAGTAGTCGCGGATCTTCTCCGAATCCTCCTTCACCTGGCGCTCGTCCAGCGCGGTGTTGGCCTTGGTCTTGACCTCTTTCGTCAGCCGGGCGGTCTTGATCTTCTTGTTGCCCTGGTAGCGCACCGCCAGCACGCGGTACTTGGGGGTCACCTCGACGACGAGGTTGTAGGTCTTGGCATCGACCTTCTGCCACTTGGTCTCGATGAACTCGAAGAGCCCCGTCTTGTAGAGGCTGCGGATGTCGCGATCCAGGATGGTGTCGTCGATGTCGCTGCCCTCCGCCACCTGCATGTTGGCCCGGACGATCTGCTGGTTGACGTTGGCCGTGCCGACGAACTTGACCGTGATCGTGCCGACCTTGGCGCCCGCCCCCGGCGCCTGGCTGACCGCCGGCGACGCCGCCGAGTCGGTGGCCGGGGCGGTCGGGGCCGGCGCCGTCTGCGCCCAGAGCGCCGCCCGGCCCGCCAGCAGCGCCAGCAGGCAGGCGACCAGGAGACGGACCATCCCCCGCCCGGGGTTACTGGGTGTAATTTTCAAAGCGGGTGATGTCTCTCAAGAAAGTGAGCTTTCCTTCTCCTACCGGCCCATTTCGTTGCTTGGCAACGATTAAGTCCGCGGAATCCGCAGCCACCTGGAACTTTTCATCGGTGTCTTTTGGTCGGGCAAGCATGATCACGACGTCGGCATCCTGTTCGATCGATCCGGATTCGCGCAGATCAGCGAGTCTGGGGGCGCGATTCTCCTTCTCGGACGAGCGGTTGAGCTGGGATAATACAAGGACGGGCAGATCAAGTTCCTTCGCCAGGGCTTTTAAACCGCGGGAAGCCTCCGCCACCTGCTGCTCCCGGGGCGCCTGGCTGTCGACCGGGCTGAGGAGCTGCAGGTAGTCGACGATGATGAAGCCGAGCTTGCGCCGGGCGTGGACCCGCCGCGCCTTGGCCCGCAGCTCCATGACCGAGAGGTGGCCGGAATCGTCAAGGAAGATGGGCGCCTTGGTGAACTCGTCCGCCGCCTGGAGGAGCCGCTGCTGCTCGTCGCCGTTCTTCGACAGCAGGCCTTCGCGCAGCAGCTTCATGTTCACCCGGGCGCGCGAACAGAGCATGCGCAGCGCGAGCTGCGAGGCGCTCATCTCGAGCGAAAAGATCAGCACGGGCACGGGTTCGCCGCGTTTGGGCAGCGCGGCCGCCTCGGCGAAATTCAGCGCCAGGGAGGTCTTCCCGATCGAGGGCCGCGCCGCCAGGACGATCATCTCCTGGCGCTGGAAGCCCCAGGTCAGCGCATCGAGGTCCTTGAAGCCGGAGGTGACGCCGGTCAGCTCCCCCTTTTTCATCATCATCCGGGTGATGACGTTCATCGCCTCGTGCGTGGGCTCCTTCATCGGCTTGGCCGAATCGGAGACGCGGTCCTGGGTGACCCGGAAGATGTCCTGCTCGATCTTGTCGATGAATTCCTCCAGGCCGCCCGTGTAGTTGTGGCAGTTCTCCACCGCGCCGGTGGCCGCCTTGATGAGCTCGCGCAGGAGGTGCAGCTCGCGGACCTTCTCGACGAAATACTGGGCCTGCGCCGTCGTCGGAATGCGACCGCTGATCTGCAGGAGGTAGCCGTACCCGCCGACCGCGTCGAGCTGCCGCGCCGTCTTCAGCTCCTCCGCTAGGACGGCGAGGTCCACCGGGGGGCGGTGCTGGTAGATATCGCAGAGCTTCTCGTAGATGACCTGGTTGGCGGGAACGAAGAACGCGGCCGGCGGCAGCTTCGCCTCGAGGCAGCGGGCGATCGTCTCCGATCCGTCCAGCAGGCAGCAGGAGAGCAGGTATTCCTCGGCCTCGACGCTGTGCGGCATCCCGCGGACGCCGGCCTGATTTCCAGGCGCGACGAGGCCGCCCTGGCGGCGGGCAGACGGGGAGAGGGAGGCGTCGTCGACCATGCGATTGTTCACAAAGGGGTCAGGCTGATACTCGTTAATTTTTCTGAAAAATTAACGAGTATCAGCCTGACCCCTTCCGGCGCTACCTGGCCCCCTTGGCTTCGGCACGCTTGGCCGGCTCCGGCTTATTTTCCTCGGCCGCAGCCACGATCGGATTTTCCGAGACCACGTCGAAAGGCACCTCCACCGAGACATCGGCGTGCAGCTTCACCTTCACGGTATGATGGCCGAGGGTCTTCACGGGGCTGAAGAGGTGGATGCGCTTCCGGTCGATGGCAAAGCCGGCGGCCGTGAGCTTGTCGTGCAGGTCTGCCGCGGTGATGGCGCCGAACATCTTGCCGCCCTCGCCCGTCTTGACCACGAATGCGTCCAGATGCGCCTTCTCGAGCTTCTGGCCGAGTGCCTGGGCGCCGGACAGCTCGTGGGCCTCGCGTTCGGCCCGGCGCTTCTTCAGCGCCTCGACCTGCTTGCGGTTCGACTGCGTCAGCGGAACGGCCAAGCCGCCGGGGAGCAGAAAGTTCCGGGCGTAGCCGGCGCGGACCTTGACCTGGTCGCCTTCGCCGCCGAGACCGTCGACGGGCTTGAGGAGGAGAATTTCGTTATAAGCCATGGGATGCGGATGAGGATGATTTTGGGCGCAAATTGTCGGCGGAAAGGGACCCAAATTCTCAGGCCGTTTTCCCCCTGTCAACGCCCAATCCGCCCGCGGGCCGATTGGCGGTCCGGGGCGACTAGAACGGGACGTCCTCGTCCGCGCCTTCGGGCGCTCCAGCCGGCGGCTTGGCGGCCTTGGGAAAGGAAGTCCCCGGACCGGCCGCTTCGGGATCGCCGGCCGGGGCCGATTGGCCGCCGGCGCCCCCGCGCGTGGACAGAAACTGGACGTTATCGAGCACCACCTTGAGCTTGGTGCGCTTCTGGCCGCTCGTCTTGTCCTCCCACTGGTCGAATTTCAAGCGGCCCTCGACCATGGCGAGGCTGCCCTTGTTCAGGTACTTGGAGACGAGTTCCCCCTGCTTGCCCCACGCCTCGATGTCCACGAAGGTCGTCTCGTCGCGCGTCGCGCCCGATTCGTCCTTGAACTGGCGGTTGACCGCGATGCCGAACTGGCAGATGGCGGTGCCCTTGGGCGTCATCCGCAGCTCGGGATCGCGCGTCAGGTTGCCGATCAGGAAGACTTTGTTGAGGTAGGCCATGGGGAGGGGACGCCGCCGCGATCAGACGGACTCGACGAAGGTGCGATAGACGCTGTGGTTGAGCCGCAGCCGCTCCCGCAGCTGGGCGGGGCCCTGGAGCGGGGCGGCAAACGAGATTTGCACGTAGGTGCCGCCGGGGAAGGCGCGGTCCGTCACGCGGACAAATTCCTTGCGGCCGAGGTTCTCCACGGCGGTGACATCGCCCTGGACGGCGGCGATCTCTTTTTTCACGCCGTCGATGATCTGCTCGACGGATTCTTCCTTGCCGCGGTTGTCGAGGATGAAGGTGGCGCGGTAGTTGCGTTTGGTCGGATTCATGGGTCTTTGCGATTGAGCTGGTTCATGGCCTGGTCGACGCCGCGGGCAAGCAGCAGTTCGAGGCCCTGCAGGTAATGGTCTAGTTTCTGTTCGATGATAACAAGTTGTTCGGGGGAAAATTTTCCGAGGACGTAATCCTTCAGGTCCATCTCGGAGGGATGCTTCGGGCCGACGCCGATGCGGTAGCGGACAAAGCCGTCCCCCAGGTGCTCGATCAGGCTGGCCACGCCGTTGTGGCCGCCGGGACTTCCGGTCACCGTGATCTTCAGGCGGCCGCAGTCGAGGCCGCAGTCGTCGTAGACGGCGGCGATCGCGGCGGCCGGCAGCCGGTGGAAGCGGGCCAGGGCGCCGACCGCCCGGCCACTTTCGTTCATGAAGGTCAGGGGTTTGGCCAGCCAGCAGGTTTGGCCCGGCGCCGGGTCCCAACGCGCGACTGCGGCATCGAAGGCCGGCTCCGGGCGCCAGGCGAGGCCGTGCTTCCGGGCGAGCGCCTCGACCACGATCCAGCCGAGGTTGTGGCGGGTCTGCGCGTACTCGCGGCCCGGATTTCCGAGGCCGGCGACGAGCGCTATGGACATGACAAAGAACGATCGGCGGCGAACCCGCCCGGCGGGCGGACCGCGGCGAAAAGCTTATTTCTTGGCGGGCGCCGCGGGCTTGGCGGCGGCGGCGACTCCCTTGGCGGGAGCTGCCCCCGGCTTGGCGCCGGCGGCGGGCGCTGCTCCCGGCTTGGCCTCGCCTGCGGGCGCGGCGGCCTTGCCATCGGCGGCGGGAGCCGCCTTGCCGTCCGCGGCCGGAGCCGCGGCGGCGGCTCCTTCGACTGGGGCGGCGGCGGCGACCGGGGCCTCGACGATGACTTCAGCCACCGGCTCGACGCAGGCGACCACCACCTGGCCCTTGGTATCGAGAAATTCCACGCCCGGGATGGGCTTGAGCTCTCCGAGCTTGATGGTCTCGCCGACCTTCAGCGGGGTCACGTCGACCTCGATGACGGCGGGCAGATCCTTGGGCATGGTGCGGATGCGAAGGGTGTGGGTGTTGACCTCGAGAACGCCGCTCTGGTTCTTGACGCCAAAGGCCTCGCCCGCGAGGTAGATCGGCACCCGGATCTCGAACTTCTCGTCCGGCTTCACCTCGTGGAGATCCACGTGCAGGAAGCGATCGGTCATGGGGTCGCGCTGGATCTCCTGGAGGAAGGACAGCGCGTTGCCATTTTCGCCGGCTCCCTGGAGTTCGATGAGCACGGCGCGGCCGCCGACGGACTTGAGCAGGCGGACGAATTCCGGTCCCTCGATCGAGAGCTTTTCCGGGTCGGCGCGCTTCCCATAGAGGATCGCGGGAATGCGGTTGACCTTGCGGAGACGGCGCGAGGCGCTGCGGCCCGTCTGGGCGCGCGTCGTTACGGTGAGCGTGAGCTGATTTTTCATGGCTTCGTTCCCCCTGAGACCCCGAGGATCGGGGGCAGGCGTAGTTGAAAGAGGGATCAGCCCAGTGGAATGAGCTCCCGAACGCAATCAAAACTTGGAGCCTCACTTAGGGCTGTCCTAACCCGCCCGGGAATGGCGTACTTTCACCTCCGGTGAATCCACCCCCAGCCTCTCCCGTGGCCGGCCGCTCGCGCGAGGTGCAGCGCGTGCTCCTGGGCCTGGTCACAGTATTGGTGGTCGGCCTTTTCTGGACCAATTCCCAGTCGGGGCTGCTCGAATTGCTCGCCGGCAAGGCGGCAAATTCCGACTACAACCTTCTGGTGGAGGGATTTCAAGCCGGCCAGCTGAGCCTCAATAAGGAAGTGCCACCGGGTTTGGCGCAGCTGGCCGATCCCTACGATCCCGCCGCCAACCGGCCCTATCGCTATGCTCCGTACGTGTTGCATGACCTCAGTTACTTCCACGGGAAACTCTATCTGTATTTCGGCATCACACCTGTCCTGGTGCTCTTTTGGCCTTGGGCCTCGCTGACCGGGCGCTATCTGCTGCACCGCGAGGCGGTGGCCATCTTTTGCATGGTGGGATTTCTCGCCAGCGTCGGGGTGCTGCGCGGTTTCCGGCGGCGTTATTTTTCGGAGGTCTCCCCGTGGATCGTGGCGGCGGCCATTCTCGGCCTCGCCACGAGCGCGCCGATCCTCCTCCTGCCGGCGGAAGTTTATCAGGTGCCGATCAGTTGCGCCTATGCGCTAACCATGCTCGCACTTGGGGCAATCTGGTTGGCCTTGGTCCGTCCGGCCGAGCGGGCGGGGTGGGTTGCGGCCGCCAGCCTGGCTTTCGGCCTGGCCGTCGGAGCGCGCCCGCCCGCCGTGCTCGGCGCGATCATCCTTGCCGTGCCCGTGGCCGCGGGCTGGAAGGGTCCTCACCGGCTCCGCCTGCTGCTGGCCGCCGTGCTGCCGGCCGGGTTATGCTGCCTGGGCCTTGCCCTCTATAACGTGCAGCGATTTGGCAGCCTGATTGAGTTCGGCCAGCACTATCAGCTCGCCAATAGCCGCCAGGACATCGCGCGGCACTTCAGCCTGCACTACCTCTGGTTCAATTTCCGGCTGTATTTCTGGGCGCCGGTGCACTGGACCCAAAATTTTCCCTGGATCGGGAAGGTTGTCGTGCCTCCCTCGCCCACTGGCTTTGGCGCAGTCGAGAATCCGTTCGGGGTTCTGGTCAACACGCCGCTCGTGTGGCTGGCGTTGGCTGCCCCCCTTGCGTGCCGGTGCCAGGTTCCGGGAACGGGGCCGGCCTTGCGGACCTTCCTTGGCGCTTTGGTGGGGTTCTTCGTCCTGTCATCCGCACCGATCCTTCTTTACTACTGGAGCTCCGGCCGCTTCGAAGCGGAGTTCCTGCCGGCCCTGGTCTTGCTGGCCGTCATCGGCGTTCTTGGCCTTGAGCGCGCCCTGGCCACCCGGCCGGCCGCGCGCCGTCTCGTCCGGATTGGCTGGGGCCTCCTCCTCGCCTATTCTCTGGCCTTCAACCTGCTGGCCGGACTCGACCGGGTTGCGAATGAGCGCTGCCAATATGGAAACGCACTCTTGAACGATGGGAGCTTGGCGGAGGCGATCGTCGAATTCCAGGCCGCTCTCCGGATCAAGCCCGCCTATGCCACCGCCCACCTCAGCCTGGGAATGGCCCTCGCCCGGTCCGGCCGGATGCGGGAGGCCGTCGCGGAATTTAAGTCCGCGCAGGGCGACTCCACGTCGGCCGAAGACTATGTCAGCCTCGGCACCACGCTGCTCCAGCTCGGCGACGTCAGCGCCGGCGTCGCGCAATATGAGCATGCGCTGCGGCTCCGGCCAGACTCGGCCATTGCGCATTTCTCTCTCGGCTATGGGCTGCAGCTCCTTGGGCACCTGGAGGCAGCCATTGACCAATATCGGGAGGCGGTGCGCCTCGAACCGGATTCGGGGCCCGAGCATCTCGGCCTGGCACTGGCCCTGCGGCAAGCGGGCCGCGAAACCGCCGCTGAGGAACAAAATCGAATCGCGATCGGACTTGATCCGAAATTGGCCGGCCGGATGCCTTGAAAACACCGCCGCGCACGCACCCTTCGCTTTGGCGGCCTCGCACCGCCGGCGGCATCGTCTGTGCGGCGATCATCGCCGTTTTTTTCGCGAGCGCCCATTCGGGCCTGCTGGAACTGCTCGGCGGCCGGGCAGCCAACTCGTACTACAACCTCCTCGTTGAGGGATTCCAAGCCGGCCAGCTCAGCCTGAAGCAAGAGCCCCCGCCCGCGCTGGCCCAGCTCGCAGATCCGTATGACCCGGTGGCCAATCATCCCTACCGGACGCCCCCGACCCTGGCGGACGACCTGAGCTACTATCGCGGGCGGTTTTATCTCTATTTTGGAATCACCCCCGCCCTGCTGCTCTTTTGGCCGTGGACCGCGATAACCGGGCACCAGCTCCTGCACCGGGAGGCGGCGGCGCTCTTCTGTTCCGTCGGCTTCCTGGCGACAGCGGCGCTGCTGGGCGCAATCCGGCGCCGCACCTTCCCGGCCGTGCGCGGCTGGGTCAAGGCCGCGAGCGTCCTCGCGATCGGTCTCGCCACCGGCCTGCCGGTGATGCTGCAGCGTTCGGACGTCTATGAAGTATCGATCAGTTGCGCCTATATGCTGGTCGCGCTGGCCCTCGCCGCGCTCTGGCAGTCGCTCCACACCGCCTCCGGCCGGCCCTGGTGGTTGATGGCGGCAAGCCTCAGCCTAGGACTGGCGATAGGCGCCCGGCCGCCGGTCCTCTTTTGTGCGGTCGTCCTGCTCTTTCCCTTGCTGCCGGCGGCGCGGGCCGACCGATTTCGCCTGCTCCTAGCCGCAGGACTGCCCCTGAGCCTCTGCGGCCTGGGGCTCATGCTCTACAACCTCCGGCGCTTCGGCAATGCCTTCGAGTTCGGGCAGCACTACCAGCTCTCAGGCATCCGTCAGGACACGGTGCGCCATTTCAGTCCGTCCTATCTGTGGTTCAACTTCCGGGTCTATTTCCTGGAGCCGATGCGCTGGCAGCCGCGCTTTCCCTTTGTGGCCAATAGCATCCCGCCTCCCCTGCCGGCGGGGCACGGCATCGTGGAAAAGCCGTTTTCACCGTTTGGGATCCTCGCCGACATCCCCTTCACGTGGTTTGCCTTGGCCGCGCCGCTCGCCCTGCGGCGCGTCGCCGCGGGCGCCGGCCGCCGGCGCCTCGGCTGCTTTCTCGCGGCCGCGGCAACCCTCTTTGCCGTGCCGGCGCTGGTCACCTGCCTCTTCTTCGGCACGTGCAGCCGCTACGAGGTGGAATTCCTCCCCGCGCTGGTCTTGCTGGCCGTGATCGGCGTCCTGGCCCTCGAAAGCGCTCCCGCGTCCTCCCCGACCCTGCGCGTCACGATCCGGGCCGCCTGGATTGGGGCCCTGGGGTTTTCCGTCGCCTTCAACCTCTGCGCCAGCCTGGAGCGCTACGCCCTCGAGCGCGTGTACGCCGGCAGCGCCTATTCCGACTTCGGACGGCTGTCCGAGGCGATCGCCCAATTCCGCGCCGCGCTGCGCCTGCAGCCGGACTACGGCGATGCCCACCTCGATCTGGGTGTGGCCTTGGCCCGATCGGGACGCCTGCCGGAGGCGACGGCGGAATTCCAGGCGGCGCTGCGCGCGGACCCGGGCCGCGCCGATGCCCAGGCCGATCTGGGCGCCGCCCTCGCCCAGGCGGGGCGGACGGACGAGGCGATTGCGCACTACCGCGAGTCGCTGCGGATCCGGCCGGGCTCGGCTGCAACCCACTACAATCTCGCGACCGTCCTGGGCCGCGCCGGCCAGCGCGACGAGGCGATGGCGGAATACCGGGAAGCGCTCCGGCTGGACCCCAGTCTGGCGCCCGCCGCGCCCTGACCGCCGCATGCGCTGGATTCTTCCCGCCGCCGCCGCTGCGCTGGTCGTCGTGATCTTCGCGGCGAGCGCCAATCCGACCGGCCTCGAGCTTGCCGGCGGGCCGCCGGCCGAGGCCTACTACAGCCAGCTGGCCGCAGCGTTTCGGAATGGACAGGTGAGCCTGCGCAAACCCGTGCCGACCGGCTTCGCCCAGCTCGCCGATCCCTACGACCCGGCCGCGAACTATCCCTACCGCCTCGCGCCCACGCGCGCCGACGACCTGAGCTACTACCGCGGGCGCTTCTACCTTTATTTCGGACCCACTCCCGCCCTGGTGCTGTTCTGGCCTTGGGCGGCGCTGACCGGCCGGTACCTCTTCCATTCCACGGCCGTGCTGATCTTTTGCCTTGCGGCTTTTTTTACGGCCACGGGACTTCTCCGGGCCCTTCAGCATAACTGTTTTCCCGAGGTGGGCTCCGGGGTGGCCGCCGCGGGCGTCCTGGCGGTCGGTCTGGCCTCGAGCATGCCGATCCTTCTCCAGCGGGGTGAATATTGGGAGGTCCCCATTGCCTGCGCCTCGGCCCTGACCCTCCTGGCGCTGGCCGCGGTCTGGCGCGCGCTGGCGGCTCCGGCCCATGGGCAGCTCTGGCTGGCCGCGGCCAGCCTGGCCTACGGCCTCGCGATCGGCGCCCGTCCCTCGGTGTTGTTCGGGGCGGTGATCCTCCTCATTCCGCTCCTCGTCGCCTGGGCGGGGCCGCGCCAGTTCGCCGCCGCCGCCGGGCCGGCGGCCCTCTGCGGCCTCGGGCTGATGCTTTATAATGCGCGGCGCTTTGGCAGCCCGTTCGAATTCGGCTGGCACTACCAGCTCGCCGCCGTCCGCCAGGGAACCGTGCGGCCATTCGGTCTCGGCTATTTCTTGCAGAATCTGCCGGTTTACCTCCTGCGGCCGGCGGAACTCATGTGGAATTTCCCCTTCGTCCGCGCGGGCACCGTGCTGCCGCTGCCCACCGGCCATCCCGAGGTCGAGGCCTTCGGCATCCTGACCAACCTTCCCATCATTTGGCTGGCCCTCGCCGCCCCCCTGGCCTGGCGGCAACGCCCGCCGGAGATCGCGCGCCCCCTGCGGGGGCTGGTGGCGGCGGCCGCGCTCCTCTTCGCCCTCCCCGCCCTCACCCTGTGCTCCTTTTTTGAGCGGGAGACACGCTACGAGCTGGAATTTCTTCCTCCCCTCATCCTGCTCGCCGTCGTCGGCATCTTTTCCCTCGAGCGCGCGCTGGCCGCGCGGCGTGGCTGGCGCCGCGCCGCCCGGGCGGCCTGGGGCCTGCTCCTCGCCGGTTCGATCGCCTTCAACCTCCTGAACGGCCTCGACCGCTACGCCGAGGAACGGACCAAGGATGGCAACGTCCTCCTGCAAGCCGGGGATTTTCCCGCGGCCGCGCAGCAGTTCCAGGCCGCCTTGCGGGTCGAACCCGCGCTGGCCGTCGCCCAGAACGACCTGGGCAACGCGCTGCTGCGCCTCGGCCGCACCGGAGAGGCGGCGGAGCATTACGGGGCCGCGGTCCGCCTGCAGCCGCAACTGCCCGAGGCGCGCTACAATCTGGGCAATGTCCTGACACGCCTGGGGCGCCTCCCCGAGGCCGAGGCCCAGTACGAGCGGGCCCTCTCGCTCAACCCCGCTTATGCGGAGGCGCATTTCAACCTTAGCGTGGTCCTGGCGCAGCTGGGCCGCGCCGCGGAGGCCGAGGCGCACTACCGCGAAGCGCTCCGCCTGCGGCCCGATATGGCCCTCGGGCCCGGAAAACAGTAGCCGCGCCGCGCGCCCCGGTCTTTGCTTCCCGCGATGCCAGAACGCCGGCCGTCCCGCCCGTCCCGCTCCGCCGCGATGCTGCTGGCGGGCGCGGGCGCGCTCGTCCTCGCGCTTTTCGCCTGGATCACCGCGACCAGCGTGGGCGAATGGGGCCGGGCCGCCGCCGACTATGCCTACAACCTCCAGGTCGAGGGCTTCCGCTCGGGCCGCCTGAGCCTCCCCAAGGAGGTCCCGCCCGCGCTGGCCCGCCTGCCCGACCCTTACGATCCCGCGGCCAATCTCCTGTATCGGATGGCTCCCTACAGCCTGCACGACCTCAGCTATTACCGGGGCCGGCTCTATCTCTATTTTGGGGTCACCCCGGCGCTCCTGCTCTTCTGGCCCTGGGTCGCCCTGACCGGCCATTTCCTGGCGCATAAATACGCGGCGGCGCTCTTTTGCTCCGTGGGCTTCCTCGCGGCCGCCGCCTGGCTGCGGGCCCTTTGGCTTCGTTATTTTCCCGAAGTCGGCGCGGGCGTCGCGGCGGCGGGCGTCCTGGCCGTCGGGCTGGCGACGGGCGCGCCCATCCTCCTGCAGCGGGCCGACGTCTGCGAAGTCCCCATCAGCTGCGCGTATGCGCTGGTGACGCTCGCCCTCGGGGCCGTCTGGCTGGCGCTGCACCGCCCAGCCCAGCGCGCCCGGTGGCTGGCCGCGGCCAGCCTGGCCTATGGCCTCGCCGTGGGCGCGCGGCCCTCCGCCCTCTTCGGCGCCGCGATTTTGCTGATTCCGCTGCTGGTCGAACTGAAGGGGTCAGGTCCCGAATTCTTAAATCCAGTTTCTGGATTTAAGAATTTGGGACCTGACCCCTTCCGCATCGCGCGGCTGCTCGCCGCCGCCGTCCTTCCGCTCATGCTCTGCGGCCTCGCGCTGATGCTCTATAATTACCTGCGCTTCCAAAACCCGTTCGAATTCGGCGAGCACTACCAGCTGGCCAGCGACCGCCAGGACACCGCGCGGCATTTCAGCCTGCGCTATCTCTGGTTCAATTTCCGGGTCTACTTCCTCGCACCGGTGCGCTGGAGCGCCGCCTTTCCCTTTGCCCGCGAGATCGCCTCCCCGCCGCCGCCCGCCGGCCACGCCCCCATCGAGGATCCCTTCGGGATCCTGGCCAATGTGCCCCTGGCCTGGCTGGCTTTGGCAGCGCCGCTGGCCTGGCGGGGACGCGGCGCCGAGGCCCGCCTTCCCCTGCGCTGGGCGGTCGCCGCGGTCGCGGTCATCTTTGGCGCCGCCGCACTGGTCCTCGGCCTTTTTTACGGCAATTGCAGCCGCTACGAGTTCGAGTTCCTGCCCGCGCTCGTCCTGCTGGCCGTCGTCGGCATCTTCGGCCTGGAGCGCGCGCTGGCGGCCCGGCCCGGCTGGCGCAGCGCCGCGCGCGGCGGATGGATCGGCCTCCTCGCATTCTCGCTCGCCTTCAACCTGCTGGAAAGCGCCGAGCACCACGTGGTCGAGCGCTACAACCTGGGAAACTGGCTTCGGCAGCTCGGACGCAACGACGAGGCGGTGGGCGCCTTCCGCGAGGCCATCGCGCTGCGCTCGGACTACGCCGAGGCGCACGACAATCTGGGAAGCTCCCTCCTGCAGCTCCGGCGGACGGCGGAGGCGGTCGCGGAATTCCGCGAGGCGCTGCGGATCCGCCCCGATTCAGCGGAGGGCCATAACAACCTCGCGAATGCGCTGCTGACGCTCGGGCAAGCCTCGGAGGCTATCTCGGAGTACGGCCGGGCGGTGCGGCTCGATCCGGCCTCGGCCGCTATGCGCTCCAACCTGGGGAGCGCCCTGCTGCAGACGGGCCGGCCCGCCGAGGCGGTGCCGCCTTATCAGGAAGCCGTGCGGCTCGCGCCCGATGATCCCGAGGCGCGCGACGGCCTCGGCACCGCCCTGGCGCAGACCGGGCAGCTGGCCGGGGCGGAGGCGGCATACCGCGAGGCGCTCCGGCTGCGCCCGGACTTGGCCGAAGCGCACTTCAACCTGGCGAACGTCCTGAGACAGCTCGGGCGCGCGGCCGACGCCCAGGCCGAGTACCGCGAGGCGCTCCGGCTCAAGCCGGACCTCGGCCGCCCCCGGCCCTGACGCGCGCCTCCCGGCCTCAGCGTCCGGCGGCGCTCTCCCCGGTCCACTCCAGGACCAGCAGCGAAACACCCTGGCGCGGCAGCGAGAACTGCAGCTTCGCCTGGCCGTTGCCCGCCTGAACGGGATGGACCGGTTCCAGGGCGGTCAGCTGCCCAGCCTGCTCCATGCGCGTGTACTCCGCCTCCGTTGGAGCCGTGGGGGAGCCCAGCTCCTTCCAGACCGTGAACGCGTTGCTGTGCGCGGCGTCGACGCGGTAGTGCCGCAGCCGGGCGGAAGAGGAGCCGGGCGGAAGGCCGCTCAGGGTCAGGCTGACCTCGGCCTCCGGGCCGGGAAGGTCGTCGTCGTGGTAATGCCAGACGAGGACGCAGAGCTTTTGCGGCGCCAGGCTGGCCATGGCGCCGACATCGGGCGCGCCCCGGACCCCATCGCGCATGATGACGTCGAGCGGCAGCTCGCCCGAGCTTCGGGTGGCGACCCGCCGGCCGCCCATCTCCGCGAACATGCGGAAGACGTTCAGGACCGGCAGGTCGAGGCCGTTGTTGGCCAGCGTGCGCTGCCCGGCGAAATACGGCTGGTCCTCGAATTCAAAGGCCCAGGTGCAGGCGCCCTCCAGGTTGACGCCGCGCCGGTCGGCCAGGGCGTAGTGCCGCGCCAGGACCGCGGCCTCGTAGCTGGCATACAGCGCGGTGTTGCGGTAGCCGAGCTGCGGGCCCTGGCAGGCCGCGCAGCCATCGGGATCGGATTCGCCGATGACGATGGGCTTGTCCTTGAATTCCGGCACCCCCGCGATCATGGCGAAGCCGGCGTCGAGGGTCTTCAGCTGCGCGGCGATGCCGAGTCGCACGTGTCCGTCGACGAATCCGGGCGAGCCCTTCGCGTGGAACGAGAGAAAATCCGTCGGCGTGCCCTTCCGGCCGGTGGCGTAGTTGGTGCCCCGCGCGCAGTGCGCCAGGAAATCCCTCATGAACTTGCCGCCCGCTCCGGCCGCGTCCATGCCGCCCACCCGGGCGGTCGGTAGCGCGCGCCGCACGGCGTCCACCGCGTAGTCGTGCAGCTTGTAGAACTCCTCCGGCGTCGCGTGCCAGTACGACGCGCCATTGGACTCATTCCACACCTCCCACCACCACTGCTCCACCTCCGCCCGGCCGTAGCGCTCCACGCTATGCCGGACCCATTGGTAAACCAGCTCGCCCCACTTGCCATAGTCCTTCGGTGGATAGGACCAGCCCGTGCCGATCCGATCGTATTTCAGGCCCGGGCGCCAATCGTGCTGGTAGGGCTCGGGATGCGTGGACAGCGCCTCGGGCATGAAGCCGACCTCGACATAGGGCCGGACCCCGCGCGCGCGGTAGGCATCGAAGATGCGGTCGACGATCGTCCAGTCATAGACCGCGCGTCCCTGCGCGTCCTCCGTGTAGGCGTTCGTGCTTCCCCACTTCAGCGCCGGGCTGCCATCGCCCGTGTTGAGGAGGTTATGCGTCCGAAAATAAACCTCCTGCGGCCGGAGCTCGCCCAGCTCCCCGAGAAGCTTTTTTCCATCCTTCATCGTCGCGTAGTTCGGCTCATCGGCGCCGAAGAAACGCCAGATCGGCTTCATGGCCCCCAAGGGCTGGCCGGCGTCGACCGCGATCGTCACGGGAAAGGATGCAGATGGCTGGGCGGACAGGGCGCCCGCGCCGAGGCCCAGAAGGAGGGCCAGGCCGAAGGGTGTTTTCATGCGGGTGGGGCGGAGGGAGCGGATTGGCGGAAGGGCTCGACGACCGCAGCCACGTCCTGCTCGCCGTAGCCGGCCGCGATGGCGCGCTCGAAGACCTTGATCGCCGCGGCGGCCGTCGTCATCGGCACCTGGCGGCGGCCGCCCTCCCGGCGGGCATAGCGCAGGTCCTTGGTCATGAGGCGGAGGAGAAAATTCGGGGGATTGTAGGCCTGGGAGACCATCCGGCCTGAAAAATTCTGCACAAGCGGGCTGCCCGGCGCTCCCTTGGTCAGGACCTCCAGCGCCCGCGCGCGGTCGAGCCCCGCGCGTTCGACGATCGCCAGGCCCTCGGCCAGCGAAGCTGCCTGCACGCCGCAGAGGAAGTTGTTGACGAGCTTGAGCAGCGAGCCGCTGCCCGAGGGTCCGACGTGCTCGATCTTCCGGCTCATCGCCGCCAGAACCGGCCGGATCCGCTCCAGCGCATCGCCGGAACCTCCGACGAGAAAGCAGAGCTCGCCCGCGGCCGCCTGCGGCTTGCTGCCGGTGACCGGCGCATCGATGAGCTCGCAGCCGCGCCGGGCGGCGGCGGCGGACAGCTTCGCGATCCAAGCCATCGTGACGGTGCTGGATTCGACGAGGACGGCGCCCCGGGCCGCCCCGCGCAGGGCTCCCGTCTTTCCCATCCAGACCGCCCGGGCCGCCTGGTCGTCGGAGAGCATGCTCATGATGACGTCGGCGCCCTGGGCCGCGGCGCGCGGCGATTCGGCCACGGCGGCTCCCTCCGCCGCAAGGGGCGCGCTCTTGGCGGGATCGCGATTGTAGACCACGAGGGGAAACCGGGCGGCCAGGAGCCGCCGCGCCATGCCGGAGCCCATGACGCCCAGGCCGAGGAACGCGATGCGGGGAGGGGTGTTCATTCGGTGACCTTGAATTGCTTCAGCTTCTCCTCGTCCACCGTCAGCCCGAGGCCGGGGACATTCTCATCCAGGTCGATGAAGCCCTTCTCCGCCACCGGCTCGCCCTGGAAGATGTACCAGAAAAGCTCGTTGCCGACCTCGACATCGACGGGGGGAAAATACTCCGCCATCGGGGAATTCAGGCTGGCCATGACGACGTGGTAATTGTGCATCTGGCCGGCGTGCGGGATGACGGGAATCGAGTGGGCCTCCGCCAGCGCGGCGATCTTGCGCGCCGCGGTCAGGCCGCCGACCCGGTTCGTGTCGAACTGGATAACGTCGACCGCGCGGGCCTCGATCAGTTCGCGAAAGCCGTAGAGCGTGTGCTCGTGCTCGCCGCCAGAGATCGGCATCCGGCCCATCCGCTTGAGCTCGGCGTAGCCCTGGATGTCGTCGGGAATGACCGGCTCCTCCAGCCAGCGCAGGTTGAACTTCTCCAGCAGGGGCAGCATCCGCTTCGCGTAGTCGAGCGTCCAGCCCATGTAGGCGTCGGCCATGACGTCGATCCCGTCGCCAACCGTCTCGCGCACCGTCCGGACCAGGGCGACGTTGTGCTGCATGCCCTCGGCGCCGTCGACGGGGCCCCAACCGAACCGCAGCTTCATCGCCTTGTAGCCCGCCTGCTTGTACTTCGCCGCCTCGGAAGCCAGCTCCGCGAGCGGCGTGCTGTAGAGCCGGCTGGCATAGACGGGGATCTTCGGCTTGGTGCGCCCCCCGAGCAGCCGATAGACGGGCTGCTTGGCGGACTGGCCCAGGATGTCCCACAGGGCGATGTCCACCGCGCTGATGGCGACCAGGGCGATGCCCTTCCGGCCAAAGGCCATCGTCTTGCGGTACATGTGCTGCCAGAGAAATTCCAGGTCCCAGGGATCGGCGCCGAGGAGCAGCGGCTTGAGATGAAGATCGATCACCTGCTTGGTCACCAGGGGGGAGAGCGCAGCGTTGCCGATCCCGACGAGGCCGCTGTCCGTGGTGATCTCGACGATGAGCCAGCCATGGAAGGTGAAGGTGCCCATCGTCGCCTGCGTGAGCATCGGCGAAACCAAGTCCATCGGATTGGTGCAGAAGTGGGGCGGCAGGGGGACGGTTTCCCCGCGCCATTGCACGACGCGGGTGCGGATTTCGGTGATTTTCATGGAGAAACAGCCGGACGGAAATACGGGGATATCGATCTTTGATATTTCCATCCGGCTTCCGGGCGCAAATCATTCCGTCATGCCCCTTCCCCGCCTCCGGGCCCACCCGCGCCGTTTCCCGCCGGCCCGGCCTTTTTGCTTGCTGAAATGGCTGCTCTGAGAGTAGTTCGACCCTCCCATTTTTGCCCGGTAGCTCAGTGGCAGAGCAGGTGACTGTTAATCACTTGGTCGCTGGTTCGATCCCAGCCCGGGCAGCCATTTCAAACAACGAGTTACGAAATTTCGGCTGTTTCGCGAAAAATCCACTGTCCGGTTACTGTCCGGTTTTTCGAGTCCTGAAACGGCCGCTTTTCCGGCGACTCGCGTGGGCGTTGCCCTCTGGGGATGGCACATCGGGCGGCGTAATTGGCGGCCGACCGCACGCCTAAAGGCCAGTCAGATTATTTGGTCAACTGCTCACAAATTTCGGAGAATTGGAGTTCAATTGGAGTGAATTGGAGTTCCTATTCGGCTGGGCGCTGCCTGTTCCCTCGGGCCGCGATGATCTCGGCTTCGTCGGACGGGTTACCCCCTGATTCCATCTGAAAATCGATGGATTAGGAAAAAACGTCGATGGATTATGGCGGGATTCAACCAGCCCT